>Ga0187846_10002443_pt1 | contig 10144 bp, 8 predicted proteins | sample TC_taG_FD_161473 | JGI IMG/M metagenome (GOLD analysis project Ga0187846, IMG submission 161473) | Biofilm microbial communities from the roof of an iron ore cave, State of Minas Gerais, Brazil - TC_06 Biofilm (v2) | ecosystem: Environmental > Terrestrial > Deep subsurface > Cave > Wall biofilm ... | reverse complement strand
CTTTCTCCCGCTGAACTATCGCGCCAAAGATCCCGAACTGGAATACATGATCAACACAGCCAAGGCCAAGGTGCTGCTTACCGGCGACCGCTACATCGAGTTGATTAACCGTATCGCCGGCAGGCTCTCAGCAACCCGATTGGTCGCCGTCGGACGAGGCGAGGGCTGGATGCCGCGCCTGGCCGAACTGCTGGCTAACGCGGAACCCGACGAGACCGAGGCCGAGGTCGAGGACGAAGACGTTTCCGTATTAATGTACACCAGCGGCACCACTTCGTTACCCAAAGGTGTGATGCTAAGCTTCCGCGACTTCACCGCATATGTGACAGCGAATGTCGAGATGGCAGACGGCAGCGAACGTGGCGCATTTCTGGTATGCGCACCCTTTTATCATATTGCGGGAACTACCGCGATGATGACCAATCTATGGACCGGCCGACGAACGATCGTGATGCCGCAGTTCGAGCCCAAATCGTGGCTGGAGTTGATCCAGAAGGAAAGAGTCACCCACGCGTTCATCGTACCCACAATGATGAAGCAAGTGCTCGACGATCCGCTTTTTGCTGGGACCGACTTTTCTTCCTTGATCAATCTTGCCTACGGCGGCGCGCCAATGCCTATCGCAGTCATCCGCCGTGCGATCGAGGCGTTTCCCAGGAACGTTGGCTTTGTCAATGCCTATGGCCAGACTGAAACAACGTCGTCGTTAACAGTGCTTGGTCCTGACGACCATCGCATTGGGGGCTCGCCTGCCGAGGTCGAACTGAAGCTCAAGCGTCTCAACTCCATCGGTAAGCCGCTCCCCGATGTCGAAATTCGGGTACGCGACGACGGCAACAATTTCCTGCCGCCTGGCGAAGTTGGGGAAATTATCATCCGCACGCCGCGTATTATGAAGGGTTACGCCGGGCGCGAAGACGACGCTGCATTAGCCGAAGGATGGCGTGCGACTGGAGACTTGGGCTGGATCGACGAGGATGGCTATGTGTTCTTTGCCGGCCGCAAGGACGACATGATAATCCGCGGCGGCGAAAATATTGCGCCCGCCGAGATCGAAACGGTTCTCATGAGTCATCCGGCTGTCGACGAAGCAGCGGTCATCGGCGTGCCGTCTGTCGAATGGGGCCAGACCGTCAAAGCCTTTGTCGTGCTACGGCCGGGGAAGAGCGCGAATGCCCAGGACCTGCAGGAGTTCTGCCGCACCCGTCTGGCAAGCTTCAAACGGCCCGAACAAATTGCATTTATAGAGGCTCTGCCGAAAAATCCGCTCGGCAAAATCCTGCGCAAGGAACTACATGCGCGGGATCAGGAACAAGCGCACGCCCAGCATTGAGTGTTCGTTGTCCGGTGAAACGTAACTCACACCAAATCCAGTCACCTGGGGGTTCCAACGATTCGCACCGCTCTCATCGCGCGAAGCCGCCACAAACCGCCGGTGAGATAGGATCAATTGACGTCCGGCGCGAGGGCGCCTGCGTGGTAGCGACGCTGACGCGGCCGGCTGCAGGCAACAGAATGAGCGCGCCAATGGCTATCGCGATGATGGAGCTCGCCGAAGCTGTTGAAGACGACGATGCGATCCGCGCGTTGGCAATAACAGGGACCCACAGTTCATTCAGCATCGGATTCGACCCGGACGTGGATCCTCGTGTCGTGGAAGCAGTCCACGCCGTTTCCAAACCGACAATTGCCATCCTGAACGGCGATGTCTTCGATGAAGGTCTGGAACTGGCGCTTGCGCTCGATCTCCGGATTGCACTGAAGGGCGGGCGCTTCGCGCTCACGCAGCTACGGCGCGGAATTCTACCCCATTTTGGCGGGACACAGCGATTGCCTCGGCTGATCGGCGCTACCGAGGGCTTGAAGATGTTACTGACGGGTGAGCCCATTGATAGTGACGAGGCTCTGCGGCTGGGCTTAATAACCTACCTCGCGCCGACTCGAAAAAGACTGGAGCAGCTAACGCATGAGCTGTTTGCGTCCATCGAAAGCCGTGGCCCTCTCGGTGTCCGTCTGGTGAAAGAAGCCGTGCGTAAAGGACTGGATATGACACTAGAGCAGGGAATCAGGCTTGAAGAGGACCTCTATGCTTTGTTACAAACGACGGCCGATCGAGCCGAAGGCGTTAAGGCTTTTTTGGAGAAGCGAAAACCAATTTTCAAAGGTATTTAACTGTTTCGAAATTGTGGGACGCGGGTTTCACATTGACACTTGGATTTCCGGAGTGCGGCAGCAATGTCTAATCAGCTTGGTAAAGTCTATATCTGTGGTAAGTGCGGTTCGCAGGTGATCGTCACCAAAGGCGGGACCGGCACGATCAAATGCTGTGGCGGGGCAATGGAGCAAAAAAAATAGCGGATGGGTGCCGTCGCCCTTATCAAGCGAAGCAGTTCGCTCAACGCTCAAACCCGGGCCTCAATCAGACCGCGGTTTTGCACACGCTCATCAGATTGTAGTCGCTGCTGAAAACTGGCGCTCTGGTCGAATATCTCGGACAGGAGTTTCGCATGTCGCATCTCCCGCTGAAGTGCGACCCTGTCCTTCGCCCGCAAAGCCCCGACTTTTACAATTGTCTCATGGGGCTCACGATCCTTGCGCAAGCTCAGGCTAAGTTGGGTAGGGGAAAACCCGCGAAGAACGCTCACTGCGCGAAATGATCGAGCACGCAGCGGCCGTTCCCGATCATCAGCGGCTTTGCTAAGACTCGCGACATAAAACGCTTTGCGCGGTTGATTGCTGTTTCCAGATCTGCACCTCGCGAGAGCCACGCCGCGATGGCGGCCGATAAGGCACACCCGGTTCCATGCGCACCATCACCTGGTATCCGGGCCGCACCAAATTCGATATAACGGCGGCCATCAAAAAACAGATCGACCGCCTTTTGCGGTCGGCTACCAGTCCCGAGCTTCGTCGGCCAATGTCCGCCTTTGATCAATACCGCACGCGGGCCAAGCTTGTGCAATACCCGCGCCGCATGACGCATCCCGATCAGTCCGTCAATTTGAATTCCACTCAAGACCTCGGCTTCGGGAATATTGGGCGTCACGAGTGCGGCTCGCGGGATCAGGTGGGCGCGCAGAATGCTCTTCCCAGCGGGTTCCAGCAGCCTCGTCCCATCGCTCGCAACCAGCACAGGATCGAGCACCGGCGCAGGCAATCCGAGCGATTCCACTCTCTTTGCCACAGCCTCTGCGACTGCGGCCGAGGCAAGCGCGCCGATTTTGAGCGCGTCCGGCATCCGTTCCGCTACAATAGTTTCGAGCTGAGCCACCACCATCTCGGATGTAACCGCCTGGACCTCCGACACCCGCACACTGTTCTGCGCGATCACCGCTGTAATCACCGATAGTCCGTAAACTTTCAGTGCAGCGAAGGTCTTGAGGTCCGCTTGGAGTCCGGCGCCTCCGCTCGGATCGCTCCCGGCGATCGTCATCGCCACCGGAATGTGCCCAACGGCGCGCCGTGCGATACGGTCTAAGTTCACTCATGCTAAGCTAGCATAAATGCGGCGGTCAGGTTCGCATTTGCAGCTTGATCCTGAAAGTGCAAGGGTATTTTTTCGAATGCATCTGGAGGCGAGCTTTTAGCCGTTGCGTATAAGGATGACAGGTTACGCCTGTCGCACGTTTGTTGGTGTATGGGCACACTCGAGCAAGAAGAGTTCCTCAATCTACCCTTTCCGGAGAAACTCGAATTTCTCTACGGTCTGCCTGCACGTCAAAAACGCGATCTGATTCTTTCGTCGCCGGATGCTGAGCGGCTGGTCCGTTCGTTCGCTCCCGAGACGCTCTTTTACACGCTCAAGGAGATCGGCCTCGCCGATGCAGGCGACCTGTTGAGTCTCGCGATTCCCGAACAGGTTCGCTGGTTGTTTGACCTCGATTGCTGGCATAAGGATCAGCCCAATCTGGAGCGGATGCGTGAATGGGTCGAGGCGATTGCCGAAGGCGGGCGCAAGCGACTTGCCGATGGTTTGATGGGAATCGACCTTGAACTGGTCTCACTGCTTCTCCGCCAATACGTTCGAGTGCATCGGCTCGATGCACCGCAGGACGAACCCGATGCGCCGTCGGACCGCTTTGTCCAATTCGACGAGCACTACCTGATAGAATCGATTCGGCACGATACTATTCATCAGTATCTGCTTGAATTTCTCGAAGAAGCATTCGAGCGTGATTACAAATACTTCGCCGCGCTGATGGAGGAGATCTTCTGGGGGGTCGAGGCCGAGCTCGAAGAACAGGCGTATCAATTTCGCAGCGCGCGCCTTGCCGATCATGGCTTCCCTGATTACTACGACGCACAAGCCTTGTTCAGTTATATCAATCCGCAGAATTTTCTTGAATTGCGCTCCCAGTACGTAGCGCCGTTGCGTGATGCGCTTGACGGTAACGGTGCGATGCCTCCTGAGCTGGCGCCGGTATCGAGCACTGCCGAAAACTCGCTCTTCAACATGGCGCTAACTGCTGGCTTCGCCGCCCAAGGCCAGCGCCAATTACGTAGTGAAATGGCGATGGTCTCGAATCAGGTGCTGGTGGCACGCTCGGTCGATTTCGGCGACCCAGAGGCGGTCCGCGTCGCGGTCGAGATGACCCATAATTATCTCAATCTCGGCTTGGAGAATCTCGCCGGAGGCGAGCTGGCGGCCGCGATCGAACACTTGCGCGCGACTCATCTCCAATTACTGTTTCGCCTCGGCGTCAGTCTCACCATTGATCTGCGCAAGCGCGCCACGGCGTTGATGGCCAAACTGGGACTGACAGGCGAACGCCCGCGCGAGGTTATCTATTTGGATTCGCCTTATCGCGAAGCTCTGGCCGGTTTCCTGCGGCGGCAGCCGCAATTTTATGGTGGCCTGGACCGTGACGGTTCGGACATGATGCGGGACTTTCGCTCGATCGGTGATCTGCATCTTGGTTACGCGATATTGGAGCAACTTGACGCGGTTCCCGACCTGTTCAGGTCATTGATGGGTCTGGATATTGCCTCCGCTGGCTTCCGCGCAAACATCGCAGGCCATGAGATCCGGCTTAGCCAGATTTTGCTGACGATGTTCGCGCGTCAGTACCTCGATACACGGCTCGTGTTCGGGCCGCTCGAAGCCGAGCGACTGGGTGAAGCGCGGAGCGCTATCATGACCGCCGGCCGGCCGGCATGTTTGTCCGAGCAGTTTCAGGAATCAGTGCGCCGGCTTTTGGAGGCTCGGCTGGACCCAACTCTCGTGGCCCGCAGTAAGGGTTTCGTCAGTTCATGCCTCAATATGCTGGAAGAAGACCTCTCCGAACTCGACCCCTCGCAGCAAATCGATCCGAGATTTATTCGCAGCCTGCTGGTTCGGCGCTGATTGACTCCGGCTTTCGTCGCTGCTTCGAGCGTTTGCAATCGAGACTGGTACAGTCCAGCGTCCGCTGCCGCCACCATCTCGGAAGACAAATAAAACTCTGCCCCAGCAAATCCCAAGACTGTCGCCGCGCCACGCCATTAACTTCGAGATTGCGGCCGTCCGAACATCGGACCGCGTGGGCGTTGCAATGATTTGCTAACGCTCAGACAGCGTTGATAAAATCTTTCGGTGCATCGACCGTTTCAAAGCTAGGGCATTTGAAACGATCATGCGGTGACGAGGGTGGGGAGCCGGGGGTGGCGCGCCATTTACAATCGAGTCGCGACACTATCCTTCGTCACCGCTGGTGCTGGTCGTGGGTTCGTCTTGGCCGCAGAGGGGGCGGTCATGAGTCCGGTGCCGGTTCGCTCGATTAATTCCGAAGAGCAGACGATGCAGCTCAGGTCACTCGAAGCTGAGGCTACGAGTCGGCTGCGCTTGGCCGCGGCGGTTAGCCTACTAGCGGAAACCATCCTTCCTGCGGTTGAAGCGACTTTGTTCGCGCGCCCAGATTGGTTGGCGATCGAAGCTCAAGGTATTTGGTTCGTCTTGACGCTCGCTTTATGGGCGGCGACCTGGCATCCGCGCTTTGGCCAGGTCTGGAAGCCCTCGGCGTTGCTTTTTTCGGCCGGATTAATTGTCAGTGCGGGGATTTTATCTGTTGAGGGGTCCTCGTTGGCGCCATTTATGTTCCTGCTGGTGTTGTTGCCGGTAGGCGGTACCATCATGCCGTGGGAACCCAAATGGCAAGCCGCCCTGAGTTCCTTGTGCCTGGTTTTGGGCCTGACCTTTTCCAGTCAGTTCGATTGGCACAATCATTTGGTCCTCTCCGGCTTGTCCGCAATGGTGGCTTCGATCCTCGGCGCTCATCTAGTGAGTGCCGCGCTGGCCAAACAGCGCGACAGCATCAACAATTACGTTCAGGCGCTCGTTCGAAGCGAGGAGAAGTTCCGCAAGATCTTCGAAATGAGTGGTTCACTCATCGCAATTCACACGATTCCGGACGGCCGCATAATGGATGTAAACCCCGCTTGGGAAAGAACTTTCGGCTACAAGCGGGAAGATGTTGTCGAGAGACGCCCGGAAGATTTAGCATTCACGCCCGATCCGACCGGCTTCGTTCGATGGGTTAGCACGCTGAAGATAGGCGATGTGGGTGCCGAACGGATGCCGGTCGTCCTTCGCTCACACCAGGGTCATCCAGTCCATTGCGTCTACTCCTGGGCAACGCTCGAGTTGAATCAGCGCGATTGCGTTCTGATCGTCGGCCAGGACATTACAGCGCGGGTCGAGGCGGAGGAGGCCTTACGTCTCAATCGCCAGGTGTTGGTGAATCAAGAAAGGCTCAAGGCGGTGGGCGAACTGGCCTCGGGTATCGCACATGATCTGAACAACAGCTTAAATGCACTGCGACTGCGGGTTGAGCTATTGTGTAACGATACGGCCCTGTTATCGCGTCATAGCGATACACTTCAATTGATTTCCCGGATCGTCCGTGACGCCGCTTCGACCATTGGCCGGGTCCAGGATTTCGCCCGCCGGGGCGATGAGCGACTGGTCGAAAATGTTGATCTGAATGCGATCATCGGCCAATCCGTTGAGATCGCGAAAAGCACTTTGGAAGAGCGGAATTCTCTGCGCGGCCGGTCGATACGGGTTGAATTGAAGGTGCCCGCGTTGCCTCTGATTGTCGGCGAACCGCCTGAGTTACGCCAGACTTTTCTCAACCTCCTGCTCAATGCGCAGGACGCCATGCCTGCGGGTGGCACCATCCGTATCACCGGGAATGTCCAGGGCGACAAGATCGTAGTCAAAGTAGAAGACGAAGGGTACGGAATTTCCGAAGAAAACCTTAGCCATATATTCGATCCATTCTTTAGCACCAAGGGAAAAGACGGCACTGGGCTGGGCTTATCTATCGCCTCGGCCTCGATGGCGCGCATCGGTGGGGTTATTTCGGCCGCTAATCGTTCGCAAGGCGGCGCCGTATTCACCCTGAAATTTCCGATTACTCGTGCGCAGTCGCCCCAAGACGCTCAAGATGATTCGCCGAAAATCGAACCACGTCGCGTGATGGTGATAGATGACGACGCCGATAACCTTCAGGCCCTGAGCGCTTTGTTGGAATGGAAGGGTCATAGCGTCATCAGAACGCGCTCCAGCCTCGAAGGGCTGGAGAAGTTGACGTACTCACGCGTTGATATGGTTTTCTGCGACCTTGGCATGCCGCAGCTGAATGGGTGGGAAATCGCGCGCCGGATAAAGTCTCGGAAAGACGCGCCAGCCGTTTATCTGCTCACTGGCTGGGCGGCAGAGATTCGGGCGGACGACCCGCGCCGCAAGCTGGTTGAAGCTGTACTACCAAAGCCAGTTGATCCAAGGATTCTCGATAAACTGCTAGCCGGGCTCAAGTCAGCGCAATTTCGAGCCGAACGGATCGAAAAAGCAGCCGGCTAATTGGTTCCAGTCGATACGCCCGATAGCTCTCGCGGACGCGATTATTCGCACATCTGCGTCGAGCCTGCGCCAGGCGAGTCCTGTGTCGGCGTAATGGGTTTCCGAGCTAGTCTCGATACTAGCAAAGCCATGCGCTGCTGCGCCGGACCATAGTACCACGCGGCCGCGGTTCGCTATACTGTCTGAAGGCTAGCTCCCCGGGCTTTTCCCTGCAGGTGGTTCGTTGAAGGAGATCTCGCCAATGGATGAACGCGAGCTAAGGCAGTTGCGCGAATATCTCGATCGCGAGCAGATCCGAGAGGCGTTCAACCGCTATGCGCTGGGAGTGGACTCCAGTGATCCGGAAGCAGTGCTGTCGGTATTCGACGACCCCTGCACGCTGATTACTCAGCAACCAGGAAAGCCAGCGCGGCGCTATGAAGGGCGGGCCGCGGTGGAGCGGTTTTTCAATAAGGGCCTCATCAACGATTTGAAGCTGCTGCGGCATCGCATTACCGACAATCTCATCAAGGTGAAAGGCGATCGGGCTGATGCGCGGCTGTATTGGGATGAGATTCGCGAGCAGAATGGGCAGCTTATTCTCGGCGGTGGTATTTACTTCGACAAGCTGCGGCGTGCAGGCGACGGATGGAAGTTCACTGAGCGCCACGCGATGACAACTTACTGGATCACGCTTATAGAAAACGTTGCCGAGCAAGCGACGCAGGTTCTGTTGGCGCCCCGGCCGAGCAAGGTCAGGGTGTAGCGGCTAACCACGTCTCTCCGACTACTCGAACATCTGAGGCTCGCTCGAGCTGAGCCACACCAACCCCTGGTAGGCGTAATGCATTCCGGAGAGGGCAGTAATCGCCACGGTTGCATATAGTAGCCAATGCCATAGCTCCGCCCAGTTCTGACCGACTCCGGCCAGAGCTCCGACCACTGATGCGAGCTGGAAACAGGTCGCCGCTTTGCCCATGTAACTCGGATGCACAGGCAAGCGCTCATCGGTATAAAAGATGAGCAACAGATAACCGAAGACGATCACGATATCGCGCGTGATTACCACGCCGAGCAACCAGCCGGGTATCGCATTTTCAAATGTGAGGCCGACGAAAGCGCTTAACAACAACAGTTTATCTGCAAAGGGATCGAGCAGCGCTCCGATCTCAGTTCGCAGATCGAACCATCGCGCGATCGTGCCGTCGAGTGCGTCGGTCAGGCCGGCCGCACAGAAGACATAAAGCGCATAGCCGAAATGATGTTGACTAAGCAAAGCCAGGAAGACCGGCACCAGGAAGAGCCGGGTTAGCGTCAATACGTTTGGTATATTCAGTAGATGCCAGAGAACCAACCCGTGTGGTTGGTGCGTTGGCAGAACCGGTTTCACGGAAGCTGAGTTCATCGCTGTGTCATCGGCATAGCAGGCTATTAGCTAGCACTGAGCCGTCAATCGGGACGTTTCAGCTTACGCTCCCGTTTTTCAAAATATAGCGCAATCGGCACCATCGCCAATGCCCAAATCAGCGGCATCGCCGCAATGGGGTGTGGTTACTTTCCTTATCAGCGCTCAACCATTTGTGTCTCGAAGTCACGCAGCGCTTAGCGCCGCTTTGCGCAGGCGTCCGGCCACCGCTACACTGACCAAGGCACGCATCGACACCACGCCGTCGGCATATTCCTCACTCAGGATTTCGCCATCGCGACGCGCCATCGCAATCAGGTCGCCTCGCATCGCTGGCAGTCTCAGGGCGATTTCTTCGCGCAGGCTGTTGAAGCTGCCTGCAATCATTCGGAGCAGGCGCTCAAGACCTTCGCGCTTTAACGCAGAGACCTCGATCGCATTGAAGCCATATGCACGGTACGGTGCGTGCTCAATCAGGTCGGCCTTATTGAACACCATTAAACGTGGCGTGCCACCGGCACCAATCTCTTCGAGGACGCGGTCGACTATTGCGATCCGTTCATAGGCCAATGGAGAGCTAGCATCAATAACATGTAACAACAGGTCGGCAACCCGCACTTCTTCCAATGTAGCCTTGAATGCCTCGACCAGCATATGTGGCAGTCGATGAATAAAGCCGACTGTATCGGCGAGCATCACCTGTGGCCTGCCGGGCAATTTCAAACGGCGGATCGTAGGGTCGAGCGTTGAGAACGGGCGGTTCGCGGCCTCCACTCCCGCCTCCGTCAGTGCGTTCATCAGTGTTGATTTGCCGGAATTGGTATAACCGACCAGCGCTACGGTCGGCCAGGGAACGTCGAGCCGCCGTTGGCGCTGGAGCGAGCGCGTACGCTCGACTTGTTTTAAACGTGTTCGCAGCC
>Ga0187846_10002442_pt1 | contig 10145 bp, 7 predicted proteins | sample TC_taG_FD_161473 | JGI IMG/M metagenome (GOLD analysis project Ga0187846, IMG submission 161473) | Biofilm microbial communities from the roof of an iron ore cave, State of Minas Gerais, Brazil - TC_06 Biofilm (v2) | ecosystem: Environmental > Terrestrial > Deep subsurface > Cave > Wall biofilm ... | reverse complement strand
CGAAAGATCCGCATCGAGCTGTGAGACGACGCCATAAGCTCCCGCTCGGGGCAAGGACCGCACACGAGACAGCAGCCAAGCCTCGGGGTCCGCTTGGCCGTCACGCGTCAGCCAATCGGCGAGGCGGGCGAGCGTTTGGCGCAGAATGGAAATATCAGGTTGGGAGGGTTCCAAGCCCCCAGACTAGCGGCGGAGCGTGGAGGCGCCGGGCACGCGATTCGGATCTTGGAGTACACCGCGTTTAGGGGTACTGTCCGTATAGCCTTTTCTCTCCAATCTTATATTGCGGCGGCCAGGGAGGAACGAATCCATTCCGATTCGGCATTTGGATCTTCGGCAGACTCCTGGCATCGAGAACGTCGTTCTCCTTGATGATGCCGTTCCAATAGAGCAGCAGGGCGGTCAGAGCGTAAACATCATCCGCGCGGAGCGATCCCTCTTCCCCTGGGGGCATGGCTCGGTTGATCTGATCCCAGATCGGCACTGCAAAAGGCCAGTAACTCCCGATCGTCTTCACGGGGTGAAGGCTTTGGAGCGTTCCCTGGCCTCCCACAAAAGGTCGTGGCGGTACCTGGGGCACGGGCTCTGTTCCGGTTTTCCCATGGCATGCCGCGCACTTCCGCGCATAGATTGGCGCACCTTGCTTGGCCGTTCCGCTCCCAGCAGGAAGTCCCTTTCCGTCAGGGCCGGCAGCAACATCCCACGCCTTGATTTCTTCTTGCGTTGGCGTCCTGCCCAGATTATAGGTAGGCGCCTGCGCCAGTACCGCAACGCGGGCAAAACTGACGGTCAAAGCCAGGATCAGTACCGGAACGTTACGATTCAAAAATCGCATTGTGAACGCTCCCTTCCTTGGTAACCTTCCAGGACCAAATGATATTGAAGTGATTGATGTAATTGCTGGTGGATAGCCAATAGTCTGAATTGACGCCCCAGAATCTGCTCAGTTCGGCTAGCGTCGGTTGAACGGCGCCCAGCTCATCCGTGGCGCGAGACTGCAGCACAGTCTCTTTGCCCTCCCAATACCAGGGAAAGCGAAACAGGGTATGTGCTTTCCGATGCACCGGCTCCTGAAGCTGCGCGTCCTTCCAGGTCCGGCCGCCGTCGGTGGACACTTCAACCCTGCGAATGGCGCCTCCACCGGACCAAGCCAATCCGATGATCTCGTAGAATCCACGGCCCGCCAGTTGTTGTCCGCCGGAAGGGCGGGTGATGACCGATATGGGCGGCATTTCAAATTGGAACCATCGTCCTTTGCCGTCTGGCCTCAGACTGGAGTATCCGACGGATTCCAATGCGGGCATGTTGGGGCGGTCCACTACCTTGATCCGTCTTAGCCACTTTATGTTCCGAACCCCTTCAAAGCCCGGGACCACGAGTCGCAGGGGGAAACCCTGCTCGGGACGCACCGGCTCACCATTTTGGCCGTAAGCCACGAGACAGTCGTCCATTGCCTTCTCCATGGGAATGCTCATCAGATGGTGATTCGCATCCGCTCCTTCCGCAATGATCCAACTTCCCCCTGTCTGCGCGCCAGCCTCCTTGAGCAACATGGACAGTAGCACCCCCGTCCATTCGCTGCAACTGGTAAACCCATGCGTTTCCTGGACTGTTCTCCCACGTATGCCGCTAGCCCCGGTTCTTGCTTTCGTGCCGCTGGCGCCGCTGTTCACGGCGCACTCCATGAAATGGATTCGCGATACGCGAGGCAGGCGCTTCAGCTCCTCCATGGTGAAAATGAGAGGCCGGGCCACCATGCCGTGGATCAGAAGACGGTGCTTTTGGGGGTCGATCTCAGGAAAGCTGTTGGGACCCCATCCCTCGCTGGGGGAGTACTTGTTGGAAAAACTGACGTGGGTCACCACGTAATGGAGCGAGGCCGGCGTGATGATCCCCATCTGATCCTGAAGCGGACTGCGGGGTGTAAAAGCGCCGCCGTTTCCGCGTACCGTGGTCACGAAACGGGAACGCGCGCCGTAGGAGATGAGACTGTTGGGAGGTGCTTCCGGTGTATCCCACCCAGGGGTCTGGCCCCTCGCGGGGCGTATCACTCCCGCCGCCAGAGAAGCCAGCGCGGCGCTCTCCTTCAGGAAACGTCTGCGACCAGACTGCTTCACATTCATGTGTCAGCTCCTTTGCCGCTGCCAGAGATAAAAACAATGTAACATAATCCGCTTCTTCATCAGGCCGCAACCCTCCAGTTGGTCGATGCTGTAGACAGGCGTGAGAGCCATCTGCTCTACATTTTGGTTTTGCCACCACTCCACCGAACGGCGGTCTGCATTTTGCCAACGAGTACAAAAGGCTGTTCGAATTTCCGATTGCCCAAGCAATGGAGCAATTCGCAGATTACCTTGCAAACAAACGGCAATCGCCTTGCGCCTACCCGTTGGGAACGTTACCATTGGGCTGGAAGTTTTTTCATTCGGCGGTCCCGATCGTGGATAAATGCTCCATTAAGAAGGAGGCCTTATGAGCGCAGAAAACTCAAGCCCGGTAATGGTTCCGATCGCGATGATCTTCAAGATCAACGACGACCTGTTACGGCGGGCGGTAGATGGTCTCACCAAGGAAGAATTGTGGCAACGCCCGACTGATAAGAACAACCCAATGCTTTGGATCTTAGGACATGTCGTGCAAACCCGCGCCCGAATTCTCCAATTGCTCAACGAACCGTTTGACACCGGATGGGGTAATCTCTTCGGCCGTGGTGCACCGCTGAAAGAACAGGCGCCATATCCGCCTTTGAAGGAGATTACGCGCATCCTGAATGAAGTAAATCGGCTCCTTTACGCCAAATTCGAGTCGCTTGATGATGCGCAGCTGGCGCGGGCAGCCCAGGGTCTGGAATTGCCGCGAGCGAAGACGTTGGCCGATCAATTGGCTTTCTTCGGACTCCATGAGAGCTATCATGTTGGGCAAATGGGATATGTGCGAAAGGCTCTAGGGCATCCTGCACTCGTTGGATAGCAGCTTTCCCGCGAGCGCACCCCTTCACTATTATCGAATGTCAAGTCGCAAGCGAGCGGTGAACTTCTCGCAATAAAGTTCACCGCTCCGGCATGGCCCAGACGCCATCTGTTTCGCGGCAATAAACCAAGGAGGGTTCGATCTGTGCTCGTGTACGAGATGTCAGCTTACGTCTTCTTGCACTCTGGCGCCGTCGGGGACCACGGCCAGCCGATTGCCGGAAATTGACCTGGCTGCTAGAGGCGGGTGAGCGCCTTTTACCGGGAATTATCGACGGTGTTCTTCCCTCGTGTCGCGGCCCGTCCAATGGGATCTGCGCTCACCTTCGCTACGCGGTATCGGGCGGTGTTGTTCGGGGGCACGGCGCTCATAACGCGGAATGGTGTAGGGATGTACGTAGACACCGCGATTGGCAAACGTGCGCCCCCATGGAGCGTTGGCGATAATGAGTGTGTGTGTGGGCCACTCGAAACGGCTCGTGCCCCAGCCCCAAGGCCCCCACATCGCGCCAATGCTAACCCCGAAGCCGAAGCTGATCGCTGTCGCGACTGCAAAGCCCGGTCTCGGCGCCACGAACACCACCCGCGGGTCGTAGTACGGCACCACGATAAATGCGGGATTCGCCGGCAGAATCTCGATATAGGGACCACCTCTGACGATGACTTGTGGGTTGGTTCGCAAATACCCGTAGCTTACCGCCATCCGCCGCATCCGCTGCACTGCATCCATTACATCCGCCCGCTGCGCCAGAAAGGCGTTTCCAAGCTCCTGGGTCCACGGCATGGCGGATGCCATCAAATCAAGTATTGACGGGAACGGCAAAAGTGCCTGGACGCTCGGGTCCCAAGGAAGCTGATCGGCGGCGATGGCCGCCGTGAGCGCCGCGCCGGTGAGGTAATGGTGTTCGTCCGCCCACCGTGCTGCGTCGGGAATTTCCGAGGGAAACGTCGCGGCCGCCAGCACCTGGGTGAGCAGCGGGTCCGGATAGAGCGCGATGGGGGACACCATGCGGTCCAGTTCCATCGGCGGATACACTGGGGGCGTTGGTGGTACCGTATACGGAGGCGCCGCCGGATAGGGCAGCGGCGGCGGCTGGGGAGTCGGAAGCGGGGCCTGGGCGAGCGCCGATAGCGTGATCCACAGCGAGAAAATTGCGGGCAGCACCGCTACCCGGGCCGATCTGTGGAGCCCGGCGCGCAGACCGGCGCCCCACCTGGTTCGTTTACGATTTTTGTTGGTGTCCGTATGCATAGTTTCTCTTTTTCACGATGTCATCCTATTATCCATGCCATTATCAATCAGAGGTTGCGTCATCTTATGCAGCGAAACGCACAGGATTGCCTGCCTTGTCTACACTTTGAATCTTATCGGCGCCGCCATACTTGGCGTACCAAGGATGAGCACCTTGTAAGACCGCATTGAGAGCTTGAATATTTTTCACGCCGCGATCGTGCAGCCAACCCTCAAAGGCCTTCAGACCGTGCTTGGCGTAATGAGGGATGCCGTCTTTCCAGGTGGCCCGCCCGCAGAGGACGCCGGCAAAATTCACCCCCGCGTCAATTGCCAGTTCCAAGCTTTCCCGAAACTGATCGTCGCTCACCCCGGCGCTCAAATAGATAAAAGGCTTTTTGGCTGCCTCTGCCGCGCGGCAATAATGCTCCATGGCCTCTTGCTTGCCGTAAGCAACCCTGCCATCCTTGTTGCTGCGCGCTCCCTCCACAAACTTCATATTCACGGGAACTTCCACCTTCAGAACATCCACGCCGTATTCAGGCTTAGAAAATTCCTCCATGCTGCCAGCCACGATGTGCGGTTTTTCTTTGGCGTACTCAATGCTGTTTTCATCGCCGCCCTCGGGATCATAGCCTACGAATTCCAGGAAGAATGGAACTTCATTGTGCTCGCATTCCGCCCCGATTCTCTCCACGAAGGCGTGTTTGATGTCTTTGACCCTTTGCGGCTCGAACGGGCTGTAGTAAATCAGTAACTTCAAGCAATGGGCGCCGGCTTGGATGGCTTTCCTCACTGTCCAATAGGGGATCAAGCTGGGAATGCGGCCGGGCTGCGTCTGGTCATACCCGGTTTGCTCGTAGGCCAGCAACACGCCTGCCTGAGGTGCCTTCGCTTTGATCGCTTCCAACCCGAATTCCGGATCGAGCAGAATGGCACTGGCATAAGGAGTCAGCATGCGAGTTACGGCAGTCTTGAACTCCGACATCATCTCCGCAGTTACCGCTTTTCCGTCAATTCCTTTTTCCTTCGCAATCGCTTTCTGAAGGGAACCGCGCTGGTCCATCGCAGCGGCAGAGATGACTCCGTTCGAGCCCGCGACAGAATTGAGACGTTTTACTTTCCCGGCACTGATTTTCATTGCAACCTCCCATCTAGCATTATTAGTTCGTGACCACTCCGGTCCCTGACCCTCCCTATCAGCCCCGTACCAGTCAATGTCTCCACACCGTGCGCCACATCGTGTGTCAACCTCAAGACCCGGAGCTCAAGACCCGGAGCGGACAGTCCGAGGCCAATGAATCTATATTAATCCTCTACCGCTGCTTTCGAAATACAAAATCCCGGTCACGAACCGGGCCAGAATCTGAATGTCAGGATTCAGCCCTCTGCCCCTCCGCAACCGCAGAGTCGTTTAGGAACCGCGCCAGCTCATGTTCGGCCGTCTTGCGCATCAGGCGGCGGGGGGCATCCACTCCCGTCCAATACTCAAATTGCCGCGCTGCCTGTTCCAGAAACATTTCCAACCCGGAAATCGTCTGGCACCTGCGCTGGCGGGCAATCTGCAAGAGGCGGGTTTCGGCGGGATTATAGACGAGATCGAAAATGATATCCGCGTCGATCTGCTCCGGGCGGAGCAGACACTGTTCAGCATGAGGCCACATGCCGACAGAGGTGGCGTGAATCATCAGTTCAAAATGCTCGTGTTCCAATTCTTGCAGCGCAATGACCCTGCCGCGCCAGGCTGCTGCCAACCCACTTGCTTTGACCGGATTGCGCCCCGTAATGACAACAGCCCGGCACCCGAGTTTCCCGAGTGCCACCAGCGCCGCACGGGCCGCTCCGCCCGTGCCAATTACTACGGTGCGAAATTCGCTTCCGACCGGTTCTGTCTCTTTGAGATGTAGCGACTTCCGCAATGGAGCAACGATGCCCTCCACATCGGTATTTGTGGCTTCCCATTGCCGGCGATACCGCACGGTATTGGCCGCACCAGCCAGCTTGGCGACGGAGTCCGCTCGATCCACGAGGCGAAGGATCTTCTGCTTATGAGGAATGGTAACGCTGAACCCTGCCAACGGGTAGCGATTTGCCGCCCTCCAAAAATCTTTCACGTCGGAGGTGAGCAGCGGCAGATAGACGGCGTTCAATTTCTTGGAGCGGAAGGCTGCATTGTGGATGGCGGCCCCGATGGAATGACCAATGGGATAGCCGACAAGCCCATAGATGCGCGTTTGAAGCGTTAGCTTTTCTGCGCGGTAAACATCCCGCAAGGTCTGAAAGCCGATTTGTCCCGGCGCAGCCGGTTCAGCCGATGGCAACTCCGCCGATGTCGTACCCGCGTGAGTGCCTTGAGCTATTTCCCCTATTACCGGTTTACTCATCCCCTTTGTCCTGCGGAGTGGGATCAGGGCCGGTTCGATTCCCGGGTTCCCCTGTGGACGAGAAGCATAGACAAAAGCACTCCCACGCGAGAGTGCCAGCACCCGGCTGGGGATTCCTGCTTGGTCCATGCAAAAGACAATCCATCGCTTGCGGGTCGGCTCTTTCGACGCCACGGAGGATAAAACGTGAAGGGCAGCACAATTGTCGGTCTGGCGGGTAGCGGTGGTTACCAATTTGTAGTAGTCGGCTGGAAGCTGCCGCAGCCGTCGCACCGCGGTTTGAAGACCGGATGTACCGTGAAAATCATGCCACGAAACGATCACCAATGCCTGCAGCCGCAATTGTTCGACTGCCGCGAGGCCGGCAGCCTCTGCTGACTCAATTTCCAGGTCCAGGACGTGGCAGCCCGCTGCGGCCGCTCGTTTCAAAACTTCCACCTGTTCCGCAACATCACCTGCAAAACGCCCTCCGTTTGCCTGGCGCCGGCACGTGGCTTGTAAAACCGGGGTCCCCGCCAACCGCTGTGTCTGCCGGCGCGCTGTCAGACGGAGTGGCGGTCTTATATTCATTCCAGAAGGCTGCGAACTCGATTCCAGCAGGTCTGGTATCAGCGGCAGCGCGAGCGTGACATTCGGCAGCCAGTCCAGCCTCAATTCCACAAAGCGACTGTAATCGAATGCTCTCCGCGCGGATTCCAGAAGTTCCTCCGGAGTGTTCCCGGTAACGGAAATGCAGATTGGCGGCAATAACGCTACTTTTCTCATCAGAATGGGCTTTAATAGTAATAAGTAATCATAAGAGACGGAGCTTGATTCTGTCGAGAGACGAGGGCGTGGTGCGATGGGACGAAAGTCGGCGAAACCGAGCCGGTTATCCTTTTAGGAACGAGCAGTCCGATGCCGAAATTGCAAATCGGGAGGATCACAATGAAGCGTGAACACATTCTGCCGCTTTGTTTTCTCATTCTGCTGCTGCCGACAGACCTCATTTCTGGCGATGTCCTACAGCATCATCGGAACGGAACGCGCGATGGATTGTATATTGATCCATTGCTGACACAGCAAGCCGCCACAACCATTCACATCGACAACACATTCAGCGCTGCGTTGCCCGGTCCGACTTACGCTCAACCGCTTTACGTCAGTAACGGCCCCGGCGGGACCGCCGCTTTCATCGTGGCTACCGAGCAGGACACGGTCTTGGCGCTGAACGCATCCGATGGTTCTCAGATCTGGATGAGCAGTCTCGGAACGCCGGTGCCGCTCTCCCGGCTCCCTTGCGGAGATATTGACCCGCTGGGAATCACGGGCACTCCTGTCATCGACCCGGATGCGCGTGCGATTTATGTCGACGCGATGACAACGCCGGATGGCGGCGCAACGAAGCGGCATCTCATCTTCGCGCTTTCACTTGACGACGGTTCCACGCTACCGGGATGGCCCCTCGATATAACCGGCCTCACCTACGGAGGATCCACCTTCGACCCTCCTTATCAGAACCAGCGCGGAGCTCTGCTTCTCATTTCCGGAATTCTCTACGTTCCTTATGGTGGTCTTTGGGGCGACTGTGGCGATTATCACGGATGGGTGATCGCGGCGCCCGTGAATGATCCAACCAGCACCACGGCATGGGCAACCGCTGCCCGCGCGGGGGGCGCTTGGGGTCCCGGCGGCCTTTCCACCGATGGCGCGTCTATTTTCGCGGCCACCGGAAACACTTTTGGCGCGGGCACCTGGATGGGAGGGGAAGCGGTGATTCGCCTCGGTCCCGGAGCCACTTTCTCCGGCGATTCGGCAGACTTCTTCACTCCCTCTAACTGGCTTCAGCTCGATAACGGAGACGTGGATGTAGGAGGTTCGGGACCGGTCTTAATCGACGTGCCTGGCGCTACACCCTGCCAGCTCGTAGTGGCTCTGGGTAAAAATGGTGTGGCCTATCTGCTGGACCGAAACAACCTCGGCGGCATTGGGACGGGCGATGGCTTCCAAGGCGAGGGGGCGCAGAGTATGCCAGTTTCCAACGGACAAATCATCAATGCCGCCGCGGCCTATACGGCGCCCTCCGGCAGCTACGTGGTCTTTAATAGCACGGGCAACGGTATTGGCTGTCCTGGTTCTCCAGGGAATCTTGTGGCGCTTCGAATCGGCGCTACGGCGCCTCCCACCATTTCCGTAGCCTGGTGCGCGAACAACCAGGGTCGAGGCTCGCCCATCGTCACGACTACGGACGGGACTTCCGAGCCCGTGGTATGGACAGTCGGCTCGGAGTCCAGCAACCGCTTGCACGCTTTCAATGGCGAGACCGGAGAGGTCCTGTTCGACGGTGGCCGGCAGGGCGACCAGATGAGCCTGGTCCGTCGCTTCCAGACCCCCATCGCCGTCAATGGCCGCATTTTTGTGGCAGCCGATCAGCAACTTTACTCGTTCGCGCCGCAGCAAACCACTTCGTCCCAGTCCCAATCACTGAAGGGTCCTGCGGCTCCCGCGCCGGCGACGGACCACAATTCTCGGCGCCGTTCCCAGCTTTGGTGCGCAAACAACGCGCACTGGGAACCCCGTTCCCGTGCTTTCAGCATCGGAAATCCGGACTAAAAGCAATGTCGTTTACTTAGGGGAAACACAGCCTAAGCTGCTAAAATCAGGAGCACGAAAACAGGTAGGAACGGGGCTCCCGCCCCGTTCTGTGACGGGGCCGGAGCCCCGTCGCCACACTCAGTAAACGGCATTGGGACTAAAACCCGCTATCGTTGCTCGAGAAAACTTTTCGGCCGCCCACGTAGGTTGCCAGAGGCCGCACGGAGCGGATCTGCTCCTCGGGTATCGTGAGCAGGTCTTGGGAAAGTACCAGGAAGTCGGCGAGTTTGCCGGATTCAATAGAACCCTTCTGACTTTCCTCAAAATTCATATAAGCATTATTGACGGTTGCGACCCGGAGCGCCTCTTCGCGGCTGATTTTTTGCGACGCGCCCAGCACGATTCCATTCCTGGTTTTTCGCGTCACATAGAAGTACATATTGACGAAGGGATTGTCCTCCTCCTCACCTCCTCCCCAATCGCTTCCGGTGCTGACGATCAAATGATGGTCCAGCAATTCGCGCATGGGCACGGCGTGCTCTGCGCGCTCTTTTCCAAAATTGCGAACCATCGCTTCGGCGCCGTTATAGGGCTGAATCTGGGCGGAGACCAGCACGCCCAAGCGCGCCATCCGCTCCATTTGATCCGGATGTACCAGGGGAATATGCTCCACAATCCACCGTTTGTCGCGAAGGGGGCTCTCGGCATTGGCTGCCTCATAAGCATCCAGGACCGCGTCCAGAGTCGCATCGCCCATGATGTGGATTGCAGGCCGCCATCCATAGCGATTGATGGTGAGCATTGCCTGGCGCAATTGTTCGGGCGGAATGCGCATGGCGCCTCTTGTCTCAGGACGGTCTGCGTACGGTTCCCGGAGGTATGCGTTGCCCGTAACATCCATTCCAAACTCCCCAATGCTATCCAGGCGCAGCCGGGCGTTTCCAAAGCCTGTGCGAAGGCCCCAAGGCTTTAATATATGCTCCATCT
>Ga0187846_10002441_pt1 | contig 10147 bp, 7 predicted proteins | sample TC_taG_FD_161473 | JGI IMG/M metagenome (GOLD analysis project Ga0187846, IMG submission 161473) | Biofilm microbial communities from the roof of an iron ore cave, State of Minas Gerais, Brazil - TC_06 Biofilm (v2) | ecosystem: Environmental > Terrestrial > Deep subsurface > Cave > Wall biofilm ... | reverse complement strand
CGTGGGCGTATGCGCTTGCCGATTTTGAGTAGTAAGAAGAATCGAAGGTGGCGGCCCGGAAGCATACATCTGCATACTTCTCCCACGCCTTGATGTCTTGGGGATTTGCCTCTGCTTTGCGCTCGACGGTAGAGATAAAATCACGTGCTTCTCTGGGGAGCTGGACCGCCGGGTGGCCCGGCGGGAGCTGCCGCGTATCCTGAACCGGCGGGGAGGCTTGGGAGACCCGTTGCGACGCCAACGACAGCAGCGCCTCACGTTGCGGAAGTTGTCGCATCACGCCATAAGCTACGAGAAATCCAACAGCGACTATGGCACAGAACGTCACCGCGAACGGGGCGAGAGTCGACGATAGTGGCGGTGCTGGCGGCCGCTCACCCGCGCCGGCAGCGCGGGAAGGCGTTGATGCTGAAATCGTGGTTGTGCTCCCGAGTGCATCAAGGCGAACACCGCATTCAACACAAAATCGAGCAGCGGTCACTAAAGGCGCGCCGCATTGTGGGCAGAAACGCACGTTAAACCCTACTCCGCCGCGACCCAGAATTTTTTTCACTCAAAAGACCACGCCGCCTGCAGTCCATCTCACAAGGATTATTCAGTCGTGATCGCTGCGCCATGCACTACCGCGCCATCACAGTATTGAAAAAAGCACCCGACTGCCAGTGCATTTGCCAGGCTCGCAGATGGTCGCTAGTATCCGGCGGTCGCCAAGCGCCCGGCTTTATTTGCGAGTCGCGGCGTGAGTGATTTGCGTGAACGCTGCCTTCATCCAGCCGCCGAAAAGCAGAAGATATTTCTCCCTCTGTCAGGGGGTGTGGCCTGCTGCGCGCGAAACGGAATCTGCGTAATTGCCGGACTCTATCGAGTCCGTCTGGATAATGACCCTCTCCCTTAATCCCTCTTCCTGAGAGGGAGAGGGCCCCACTTACTAACTCAACTGACTATTCATTAGTCGAGCGTTTGAGTGCCGACAAGCTTGCTCCGAAGGGCGGATAGGCTATTCCTTGCTCAGTGATAATTGCGGTAACCAGTTCCGCCGGGGTGACGTCGAAAGCAGGATTGAAGACCTCAACTCCTTTAGGAGCGATCGACTTGCCGCCGAACTCGGTTAATTCCTTCGGCGGCCGCCATTCTATTGGAATCTCGTCGCCACTCGGGCAGGCCAGATCAATCGACGACAGCGGCGCCGCTACATAGAACGGAACGTGGTGGCGCTGCGCCATTACGGCCAGAGGATAAGTGCCGATCTTGTTAGCGACATCCCCATTCGCCGCGGTCCGGTCGGTGCCGACGATTACGTAATTGATCTCGCCCGTGCGCAAAAGGCTGGCCGCCATGTTGTCCGCAATAATCGTGACTGGAACACGGTCTTTGCGCAGCTCCCACGCGGTCAGGCGGGACCCCTGAAGAAACGGGCGCGTTTCATCGGCGAACACCCGGATTTCCTTGCCAGCCTCGCGAGCCGCCCGAATCACGCCAAGCGCAGTACCGTAGCCGGCAGTCGCCAATGCTCCGGCGTTGCAGTGGGTCAAGACGCTGGCGGGCGAATCGAGCAGTGCAGCGCCGTTGCGCCCGAGCATTCGATTTGCTGCAACGTCTTCCTGACAAATAGCAATTGCCTCATCACGCATGCGGCGATAAAGGCGCGCCGGATCGAGCGCCAGGCTGGCTTTGAGCACACGGCGCATTCGATCGACTGCCCACGCCAGGTTGACCGCAGTCGGACGCGTTGCTTTGAGAAGGGTTGCAGCGCGCTCAAAGCGGGCAAGGGCACGTGGCCCGCTGGTTCCTCGAATAGCGAGCGCCACACCCATCGCGGCCGCCACTCCGATCGCGGGGGCGCCGCGAATTACCATCGTTCGGATGGCGCGCGCGACGCCCCGATAATCGCGATACGAGCGAATCACTTCGCGGCGCGGCAGTAGCCGCTGATCTATCATGCGAACACTGTCTGCACGCCATTCTATGGTTTTGACCGCCACCGTCTCGGCACTGCCTATAGGTTGCTTGGATGAGCTGCGTCTTGTTGATGACGCAAGCGAAGCTACTCATACTTGCATAGCAAGAACTGGATTGGAGGCGAAGCCCCGGAGACGCGGTCTTCGTCTGGCAGCGGCTACTTACTGCTAAGTGCCCCACTGCTATGTTTGTGCTGGCTGCGGTGCTATAAGAGACTCGCACGTTGGGGCGTGATACGATAGGGCTTAGAGCCGCGAGTTCAAGGCCGGCCAATTCAGGCGGGTGAAAGCCGGCTCGCGGCCGATCGGTATCTCAGGCCCCCCGAGGGAGAGCCTAATGGGGCGCAGATTGTACGTTGGCAATTTGGCCTGGAGCGTGACCGATCAGGACCTGCAGGACGCTTTCTCCGAAGCAGGGAAAGTGGAGAGTGCGCAGGTGATTATGGACCGCGCAACCAACCGGTCCCGCGGCTTCGGTTTCGTCGAAATGGCGACCGATGAGGCCGCTGATGCCGCGGTCAAGCGCTTAAATGGTCGTGAAATTAAAGGCCGGCCTATCCGTGTGAATGAGGCCCAGGCTCGAGCCGGCGGTGGCGGCGGCGGTACTCGCGGCCCTGCTCCCGGACGCGATCGCTAACATCGCTCTCGTGCACGGCCGTTGATTCGACGACTTGCGCTTTTGTGGCGGGCACTGGACACTTTGTCCTAACATGGGAATCGTTCTTTCGATGTCACGGCCGACCTGAGTTAATCGCATCCCTGCGATAAGCCGCATGGCCGGGCCGGACCGCGATAAACCCACAACAAAGCGTTTCGTAACGGGACAGAATAAAGAGCCGAGCGAATTTCTCCGCCCGGCCCTCGCCAACCGGGAAAAGGGGGGGCAAACCCCAGCTAGCGGATTGCTATTATAAACAATCTTAAACAGCTTGCAATAACCAATGACACGCCGTTGGAGGACAAATACACAAGCCTAGAGGAAGCCAGGACACGTGTATTTCGTCTAACACTCACCCGACCGCCTCAGGAGGGCTGCTGAAAAAGTCTTCGCAGCCCGCTTCCCCCTCTATCTCCCCCTCACGCGGGAGAGAGCTAAAGGAAAGAAGCCATCTTTTATGCAGGGTGCGGAACCCTCGAGTGCTCATTTACCTCGAAAATTCCTTTCTCCGCACCCTGCTAGGTCTCGGCCTGTTCTTTTCGCTAATCCGCGGCAGCGGCCTGGGCTTCCAACGAATCACCGCGTTTTCGCAACAGCGCTTTGAGCACGCGAGGCGGCGACATTGGTAATTCGCTCATTCGGACTCCAATCGCACGATAGATCGCATTCGCGACTGCAGCCATGGGCGGAACGATCGACACTTCACCGACACCGCGCACGCCTAGCGGGTGGTTTGGGTTGGGCACCTCGACCACGATTGCCTCAATCAGCGGCAGATCCAGACATGTAGGCATGCGATAATCGAGCAGCCCTGCGTTGCGCAAAATGCCCCGATCATCATAGACATATTCCTCGTTCAGAGCCCATCCGATACCCTGCGCCAATCCCCCCTGCATCTGCCCTTCGACGTAGCTCGGATGAATGGCGCGGCCTGCATCCTGTGCGATCGTCGCACGCAGGATCTGGACTTTGCCCGTGTCAGGATCAACTTCGACGTCTACGCAAACCGTGGCGAAGGCGTTGCCGACGGCACCGACTGCCCCTGCATTGACGGTCGCCCTGCCAGTCACAGGTCCGCCGGTTCTCGCCAGGCGCGAGGCGAGCTGCTTGAGCGACAACGGGCCAGTGCCATCCGCGCGGGCTCTGAAAATGCCTCCTTTAAACTCGACTTCGTGAGGTTGTTTTTCCCAGAGCTTCGCGGCGCGTTCCTTTAGTTGGCGCACTGCGTCATTCGCAGCGTCATAAACTGCGAGTCCGGTCGCCAGGGCAATGCGGCTGCCACCGGTCACATCGGTATGGCCGCTTGCATCTGTATCGGCAACGAGCGGGCGAACGTCACTTGCCTCAAGTCCGAGTACCTCCGCAGCCACCATTGCCATCGCGGCTCGCGTACCGCCAATATCGACCGAGCCCGTCACAACACTTACCGTGCCATCGGTATGGATGTTCACGGTAGCAGACGATTGCAGCCCGCCGTTGAACCAGAAGCCCGAAGCTACGCCGCGCCCGCGATACTTGCCGGCCAACTCGGAACGGTAATGATCGCTGTTCTTGATCGCCTGAACGGTCTCGATGTATCCGATTCTCTTAAAGGCAGGACCTGCCGGTTGAGGTGTACCTTCGTGCGATGCGTTGCGAAGACGCAGCTCAAGCGGATCGATTCCACATTTTTCCGCCAATTCATCGAGGGCGGTTTCACATGCAAAGGCCGACGCTGGTGAGCCCGGTGCCCGGTAGGCGGCAACCTTTGGACGATTAACAACCACGTCGAACGAATCGATCTTAAGATTCTCGATATTGTAGGAGCCGAGCGTGGTCATAGCACCCGGCGCGAACGGCGAACCTGGAAACGCGCCTGCCTCATACGCCATCCAGACCTCCGCGGCAGTAATTTTGCCATCGCGGGTGGCCCCAATTTTGGCTCGCATCTTGGTGCCGGAGGTGGGACCGGTCGCGCGCAAGACCTCTCCGCGTGTCATCGCAAGTTTGACCGGCTGCCCTGATTTCTTGGACAGGATTACCGCCAGGGGTTCGAGATAGATCGTGGTCTTGCCGCCAAAACCACCGCCGATCTCCGCCGGTACTACCCGAATCATACCTTCGGATAGTCCCAACATGCTGGCAGTCAGAGTGCGAACATTAAAGGACCCCTGGGTCGAACAATAGATCGTGACGTGGCCATCTGCGCTATAGATCGCAAGCGCATTTTGCGGTTCGATGTAACCTTGGTGCACCGTCGCAGTCATGTATTCTCGCTCGACAATGAAATCGGCGGCGCTGAATCCTGCTTTCAGGTCTCCGCGTTGAAATTGGATATGGGCGGCGATATTGGTCGGACGGTCGGGACCCTCGGGCGAACCGGGATCGGTGCGATGAGCGATGAACCTGCTGCGCAACTCCGGCAACAGGATGGGCGCGTCGGGCTCCATCGCCTCCTCAGCCGTCATCACCGGCGGCAAGACTTCGTACTCGACCTCAATTAGCTCCAGTGCCTCTTCACCCGCGTGCTTGCTGGTCGCTGCTACTGCCGCGACTGGATGGCCGTCATACAGCACTTTGTCCCGCGCCATCACGTTCAGAGACAAATAGTGGGTGTTGACCACAAGCTCACCAACCTGCGCCATCACTCCCTTAACTACAGGGAAGTCGGCGCCGGTGATGACGGCATGAACGCCCGGATGCTTGAGTGCCTTATCGACGTTGATGGATTTGATGATCGCATGTGCGTGCGGGCTACGCAGTACTTTGCCGTGAAGCATCCCGGGCATCGAATAATCTGCACCGTACAACGCCTGGCCGGTTACTTTCTCGAGCCCGTCATGCCGGACAGGGCGAGTACCGATGACCCTGAAATTACCGTTCGTCGAACCGTCGGAATCTGCCATGGGAACACCTCTTGAGGGGAGACACTGAGAACAAACAGTGGGACAGGTCCTCTAGCCTATCGTCTTCTTCCTAAGACACACCGGCTAGACAGCCGGTGCCACTTTCGGAGCGATTCTTACGCTTTCATCGCTGCTCTGTTTCCTTTAGCCGCCGCCGAGTGCGGGTAGGAAGAAGACCTCGCTGTTCTCACCGACCGGCTCGAGTATGCCGCCGGTGCCCATTTCGCCGTCTATAGATACCGCGATGGACGGCTTCACGTCGCCGTCCTGCAGCAGTTGTTCTCCAAACCCGGGGAATTGGCGCTCGAGGTCTTCGATCAAGCGTCCGATGTTGCGGCCACTCGCGGTCACGCGGTCCTTGCCACCAGTCAGTTTCCGGAGTTGAGCCGGGATAACAACAGTAGCCATGATCGAAACCAGGCCGGCGCGACGCCCGGCCTGGTTGGATTTCTCTTTCTACCGGCCGGCTGCAGCAGCCTGAGTCTCCGTGCTGCCACGCTTGCCTAGCAGAGCTTTCAGCAGCCGCGGCGGCGACATCGGCAGTTCTGTCATCCGCACGCCAACCGCATGCGCGATTGCATTGGCGACCGCGGCCGGTGGCGGCACAATCGAAACCTCGCCGACACCGCGGATGCCGATTGGATGACCTGGAGTCGGCACTTCAACGATGCACGTTTCGATCAGTGGAAGATCGAGGCAGGTTGGCATCCGGTAATCAAGCAGGGCGCTGTTACGCAGGATTCCCTTGTCGTCGTAAAAGTACTCCTCGTTCAGCGCCCAGCCGATTCCCTGCGCTGTACCACCCTGCATTTGACCCTCGACATAGCTAGGGTGAATCGCTTTACCAACGTCCTGCGCTACTGTGGCCCGCAGGATTTCGACCTTGCCAGTATCGGGGTCGACTTCCACGTCAACCAAGGTCGTAGCAAACGCCGGCCCCACGCCCCGCGCATTAACTGTGGCTCTGCCCGAAATGGGGCCGCCAGTACGGGCGAGACGCCCGGCCAATTCCTTGACCGTCATCGGCTTGACGCCGTCGCCTTGCGCTGTGAACTGTCCGTTATCGAACCCGATCTCCTCCGGCTTCTTCTCCCACAGCCTCGCCGCGCGCTCCTTGAGCTGAAGGACTGCATCTTGAGCAGCTTCGTATACGGCCCATCCGGTCGCGAATGCAGTTCGGCTACCGCCCGTCACGTCGGTGTGGCCGATCGAATCGGTGTCGGTGACCAATGGCCGCACGTCGTTAACGTCGAGTCCTAACACCTCCGCGGCGATCATCGCCTGAGCCGCGCGCGTGCCGCCAATATCGACTGAACCGATTACCAGGCTGGCGGTTCCGTCTGTATGAATATTGACAATAGCCGACGACTGCAGGCCGACGTTGAACCAGAAGCCGGAAGCCACGCCACGGCCACGATTGCGTCCCTCCAGCTTTGACTTGTAGTGGGGGCTGCTTTTAATAGCCTCGACCGTTTCGATAAAGCCGATGCGGCGGTAAGGAGGACCAGCCGTCTGCGGCGTCCCTTCCTTCGCGCCGTTCATGATTCGGAAATCGCATGGGTCTATGCCACATTTGTCAGCCAGCTCATCGATTACCGTCTCGGAGGCCATCGCCGCATTACTCGCGCCGGGAGCCCGGTATGCCGCAGTTTTCGGCCGATTCACTACCACGTCGTAAGCGTCGACCAACAAGTGGGGGATGTTGTACGGTGCTACAATTGTCATGGCGCCGGCGCCGACTGGCGAACCGGGAAACCCCCCTGCCTCGTAGGCCATCCAGATCTGGGCCGCAACCAGCTTGCCGTCCTTGGCACATCCCATCTTGCATCGGACGGTCGAGCCGGAAGTCGGACCAGTCGCACGTAGGACTTCGGCGCGCGTCATGGTCAGCTTCACCGGATGGCCGGTTTTCTTCGACAGCATCACCGAAAGCGGCTCAAGATAAATCGTAGTCTTGCCACCGAAGCCGCCGCCAATTTCAGCCGGAACGACTTTGATATTACCTTCAGGCATTCCGAGCACGGCGGCAGACAGTGAACGCACTACGAAACTGCCCTGGGTCGAGCAGTAAATCGTGGCATGGCCGTCGGGATTGTAAATCCCCACGGCGTTATGCGGCTCGATATAGCCCTGGTGGACCATCGCGGTCTTGAACTCACGTTCGACGACATAGTCCGCGCCCTTGAAGCCTTCGTTGAGATCGCCGCGCTTGAATTGGAGATGAGTCGCGACATTAGTCTGCTTATCGGGACCCTCATCCTTGTTGCGCAGTCCCGGCAGCAGGATTGGCGCGCCCGGTTTCATCGCTTCTTCCACCGACATCACCGGCGGCAGGACTTCATAAGCAACCTCAATGAGCCGCAGAGCTTCCTCGGCAATGTGCGGACTGGTAGCCGCGACGGCTGCCACTGCATGGCCATCGTAGAGCACTTTGCCCCGCGCGAGGATATTGGCGGAGAGCTGATTCATATTGATGGCCATCTCGCCCGCCTGCTCCATCTTGTCCGGTAATGCCGGAAGGTCGCTGGCGGTGATGACCGCCTTTACCCCCGGCAAAGCCGCCGCCTTATCGACCTTGATTGATTTAATATTCGCGTGCGCGTAAGGGCTGCGCAGGACCTTGCCAAAGAGCATGCCCGGAAAACTATAGTCAGCGCCGTATTTGGCGCGGCCAGTCACCTTGTCGACGCCATCGTGGCGAACGGGGCGCGTTCCAATCACCCTGTAGCCCTGGGCATTCGATGAAGCTGCCATTTACTTGACCTCTTGTCCCTGCAGGAAGCGTTCTGTTTGTTCTGAGGCCGACGGACCGCTGCCCAGGCGTCCTCCACGTCCTTTGCCGGAGGCGAGGGTCTGCGCCGCGTCGGCTACCGCTCTTACGATTTTGTCATAACCAGTGCAGCGGCAAAGATTCCCGGCCAACGCATAGCGAATCTCACCCTCGGTCGGCTTGAGATTGTGGTCCAGCAAAGCCTTGGCCGACATAAGGAAGCCAGGGGTGCAGATTCCGCACTGGAGACTGGCATGTTCAAGAAATTTCTGCTGCAGCACGTGCAGGCTGTCAGGCTGCGCCAGGCCCTCGACCGTCTCGATTGTCTTGCCCTGTGCCTCAACCCCCAGCATCAGGCAAGAGCACAGAGGGCGGCCGTCAACGATCACCGTGCAGGCACCGCAGTCCCCAGTGAGACATCCCTCTTTACTGCCGGTAAGTTCGAGTATGTCACGAAGAGCTTCCAGCAAGCTCTGGCGTGGTTCGCATAGGAACTCGGTCTGTTCGCCATTGATAGTTGCTTCAACTACTACTTTCTTTGCCATTTTGGTCGCCGGTTCAACTCTATTAGAGATTGTCAGAAATCGTCACTATTGCCATCCAGACTCAGCGGCTTGTTTGGGCGGAGCGGGCCCGCTCGATCGCTTTTGCCAGCGTGCGCCGCGTCAACACGCCGGTCACATGGCGGCGGAATTCGGCGGTACCGCGCATGTCATCGATCGGAGAGGTGGCCGCGATCGCGAGTTGTGCAGCGCGCTCGATCGCTTCGTCATTGATCCGCTTGCCAGCGAGCGCCTGGGAAGCTTCACGCGCGAAGATCGGGGTAGGTCCGACCGCAGCGAGGGCGACGCGTGCTTCACTGATACGGTCGTCGTTCAGGTCGAGGGTCACCGATGCGCCGACTCCCACCACAGCGATATCCATCTCATTGCGCGGAATAAACCGCAAATAGGCGTCACTTGAATTTCGCGCGGGCGACGGAATCTGGAATTCAACCAGTAGTTCGGCGGGCTGAAGGACGGTTCGTCCGGGCGCGATACAAAAGTCTTCGACCGGCACCAAGCGCTCACCGCCGGGCCCGACCACCCGGCATTTCGCCCCCAGCGCAATCAGCGCGGGCGTGGTATCCGCGGCTGGCGAGCCGTTGCATAGATTACCGCCCACCGAGGCGCGGCTTTGGATCTGCAGCGAACCGATAAGATGCGCCGCCTCGGTCAGGCCCGGATAATACTTGTGCATATCGCCATTCTCGTAAACCTCGATACAAGGAACGGCGGCCCCGAGCCGCAAGCCATGCTGCATGGAGAACTCGATCCGGCGCATCTCCCGAATATTTTTGACATCGACCACGTATTCGGGTCGGCGCACACCGGCGCGCAGCTGGATGATCAAATCCGTACCGCCACACAACGGCCGCGCCTGCTCGCCATGCGCAGCCAGTAACTTCACGGCGTCGTCAACTGATTTGGGTGACTCGTAATTAATAGCGTGCAAAGCCCACCATCCTCCCGGGCCGGGGGCTACGACCCCGTCCCTCTGTTTCGGTTCAATCTAGCGTAAAGATTCGCAAGAAAACCAGCCTACGGAGAGCAGTGAGGGCTCTCTGTCATCCTGAGCCGCCCGAGCCGTAGCCGGCGGGCGTGTCGAAGGATCTCGCGGCGCACTCTTCCGCGCCGTGATTTCTTCCGAGAGCCTGTGCGTGAGGAATCACGCCCGCAAAAGAGCGGGCGCGAGACGGCCGCTGCGACAAACGAAGTGAAGCGACCGTATTGGAAGTCAAGCTCAAATCCGTCGTTAGCCTCCGCGCCGACTCGCCGTCAAGGGTTCGCGCGCTGGTGCGCGCCGGCTGCGCCGCCCTTGACTGCGGCCGGCGTTC
>Ga0187846_10002440_pt1 | contig 10150 bp, 7 predicted proteins | sample TC_taG_FD_161473 | JGI IMG/M metagenome (GOLD analysis project Ga0187846, IMG submission 161473) | Biofilm microbial communities from the roof of an iron ore cave, State of Minas Gerais, Brazil - TC_06 Biofilm (v2) | ecosystem: Environmental > Terrestrial > Deep subsurface > Cave > Wall biofilm ... | reverse complement strand
TAGGACGGGGAATCGGCGAGGGACGTGACCCCGTAGAGCATCCCCACGGCCACGACCAAGGCGAGGGGAGCGTCAAGCAGCCAGCCAAAGACGAGGGAGCACAGCAGGCTCACCTTCAATATAAGAGTGGCCGCGTGCGCGCGCCCGAGACGGTCGGAGAGCCGCCCTCCTGTCACCGCACCGACGCTGCCGCCCACGCCGATAATCATCGCGGCCAGTGTGCCTCCCCACGCCAGCGCGCCGGCCCGGGGGACGCCCCGCGCCATGAGGCCGGTAACCATGAATGGTCCCAGCCAGGTCCACATGCCGAAGAGTTCCCAGTTGTGAGCCGTGTAGGCCAGGATCACGCGGAACGCGGGGCGGTTCCCCAGGACGTCTTTCAGGTATCGCGTGAATCCGGCGTGCTCATGAGCCGCGGGGCGTGGGGTGTCCGGCACCCGCGCCAACACCAGCGCACCGAGCAGTTCCAGTATGCCGACGGCCGCCATCGTCGTCCGCCAGCCTACGCGGGGCGCCAGGATCCCGATGTAGAGCAGCGGGGCGGCGTACGCGACGACGACGACCGCTATGTATATCCCCGTGGTGAGGCCGCGTCTCTGCCCGGGCGTCGTGTCCGCGATGTGCTTGAGCGCGGGCAGGTAGAGGCCGCCCAGCACGATGCCGGTGAGAAGACGGAAGAGGAATGCGGAGCTCGGGCCCCGCGCGCCGAGCGCGAAGAGGAAATCCGAGATGCCCACGAGCGCGGCAGACGCCATCATAATCGGCTTGCTGCGCAGCCGGTCGAGCAGGAACCCGACGGCCACGTACGCCATGAGTTGTCCAAACTGGAAGGCTCCCAGAATGAGTCCCGCCTGGCTGGCGCTGAGGTGCCATTCCTCCCGTACGATCGGGATCAGCCCGGAGAAGGTAAGGGCCGTCTGGTGCCCCAGGAACTGCCCCAGACAAAGGGCCGCGAAGCCGGCGAGCCAGCGTCGGTCACCCATTCTGTGTGACCGTGCGCAGCCAGAGCGGGAGACGGTGATCCCCCAGGCTCTCGCGACAGCGGCCGAAGTGCATCGCAGCGTACTCGAGGCAGTCAAAGCCTGTGCCGCCGGTCACAACTAAGGGGACGGCGACCATGGCCCACATCGCTTCGCGCAGTTCGGCAACGATCTCGAGCAACCTGAGCCGGGCCAGGCGCGCCGCCGAGGCTGCCCCGAGGTACGCCTGCAGCAGCGCCTCGTCCCTGGCATCGGTGATCCCCTGATGGATGGCGAAGTTGGCGAGATCGAAGCAGGCGTCCCCCATCCCCGCGTACTCCCAGTCGATGATCCGCACACGCTCCCCATCATCGATGAGGTTGGGCCCCCAGAGATCATTGTGGCAGGGACGCACAAGGGCGGTCCCGCAGCTGGTCGCCGCCTCGATCGACGCGACCTGTTCGTACATCCTTCCGATGTCTTGTGGCAGCGGCGCGCCAGATGCCTGGGCGGCCTGGCGATACTCCTCCAGGATGCGGAAGGGGGAAAACCGGCCTGGGAAGGGCGGGCCTGCGTGGCAGACGCGGAGGGATCGAACGACTCGGTCGAGGATCTCCGGCCGTTCCATATCCCCAATGGAAATCCGGCGGCCGGGGATGAACCGCGTCACCAGGATGCCCTCTTCCGGCAGGCACGCGACGACCTCCGGGCCCACACCGGTTCGACTGGCAACCAAGATGCACTGACACTCGCGACGGCGATCGACGCCCAGCCGCTCGGTCTCCCGGCCCGCGATGCGCACGATGAAGGCGTCACCCTCGACCTCCACACGGAAATTGAGGTTGGTAATGCCCTCCGCGAGCGGTGTGACCGACAGACGGGCTGCGGCCGCCCACTGAGGCACACGCGTGATCGCTTGCTCGATCGTGATCATTCGCAGGACTCCCGCTGTAGTCTACACGAATTCCCACACCCACGCGTATGAAGTCTGACGCGCAAGCCGTCATCATCGGCGGAGGCGTCGCCGGCTGCAGCATCGCCTACCACCTGACGCAGATGGGGTGGCGGGACATCGTGCTGCTGGATAAGGGCGAGCTCACCGGAGGCGCCACATTTCACGCCGCCGGCCTCATCGGCCAGTTACGGGGAACGTACAACCTGACCCGCATGATCATGTACGGCGTGCAGCTCTACGGGCGGCTCGCGGCGGAGACGGGCGTCGATCCCGACTGGCGGCAGGTGGGCAGCCTCCGGCTCGCGAGCAGCCCTGCGCGGCTGGAAGAACTCCGGCGGCAGGCAGCGCTGGCACGGGCGTACGGGCTCGAACTCGAGCTGCTGACGCCGCGCGGGGCCGTGGAGCGCTTTCCGGTGATGAGCGATCGCGATCTCGAAGGAGCGCTCTACATTCCGGGAGATGGCCGGATCGATCCCACGGGACTGACCTATGCGCTCGCCCACGGGGCGCGGAGCCGCGGGTGCGAGATCCACACCCGCACACCGGTGACCGGCATCACGGTGGAGAAGGGACGGGTGGAGGCGGTCGTGACCGACCGCGGCACGATCCGCACGCCCGTGGTCGTGAACACGGCGGGGATCTGGGCATGGTCCATCGGCCAGATGGTGGGGGTTACGGTGCCGATCACTCCCGTGGAGCATCAGTATCTCGTCACCGTCCCTTTCGAGGTGCCGCGGGATCTGCCCACGATGCGCGACCCGGATCTCCGCGTCTACTTTCGCGAGGAGGTCGGGGGATTGGTCGTGGGCGGCTACGAGGACAACACTCTCCCCTGGAGCCTGGATGGGATCCCTCCCGACTTCACCCACCGGCTCCTCCCGCCGAATTGGGACCGCTTCGAGCCGCTGGCGCGGAATGCCGCGATGCGGATACCGGAACTCACCGAGGTGGGGATCCGCAAACTGATCAACGGTCCCGACGGGTTCACGCCGGACGGGGAGTTCATCCTCGGCGAGGCCCCCGAGATCCGGGGATTCTTCGTGGCCTGCGGGTCACCGGGCATCGCGGCCGGGGGAGGACTGGGCAAGGTCATGGCCGAGTGGATCGTCGAAGGGCGGCCGAGCCTGGACCTCTGGCGCGCCGACATCCGGCGGTTCGGTTCTCATTACGCCGATCGCGCCTACGGCGCCGCCCGCGCCGTGGAAGTGTACGCCCGCAACTACACCATCCACTATCCGTTCGAGGAGTTTGATTCCGTGCGGGGACAGCGGTTTAGTCCGCTGCATCCGCGTCTGCTGACGCTGGGAGGCGTCCTGGGGGAGAAGGCCGGATGGGAGCGGCCCAACTGGTTTGCGAGCAACGCCCCGGAGGAGGCTTCTGGCCCTGTGCCGCGGGGGTGGGCCCGGCATAACTGGTCTGCGGCGATTGGCGTAGAGCACACCGCCACGCGCGAGGCGGCCGGCCTCTTCGACTTCACGTCCTTCAGCAAGTTTGAGATGGAGGGACAAGGCGCGCTGGGTGTGCTTCAGTGGCTGACCGATAACGAGATGGACAAGCCGCCGGGTACCGTGACCTACACGCAGATGCTCAACGCGCGCGGGGGCGTGGAGTGCGACCTCACGGTCACCCGGCTGGGTCCCGACCGGTTCTTCATCATTACCGGCAGCGCCTTCGGTGTGCACGATCTCGCCTGGATCCGCCGGCATCTTCGGCCGGATGGAGCGGTCACGATCCGGGACGTGACGAAGGAGATGGCGTGCATTGGTCTGTGGGGGCCGCGCGCCCGTGAGATCCTCGAACAGGTGAGCGGCGGTGCCGTGTCCGCTGAGGCATTCCCCTACATGACCTGCCGGGTGATCACCCTGGCGGGGGCCCCAGTGCGGGCGCTTCGCGTCACCTACGTAGGGGAGCTCGGGTGGGAGCTCTATACGCCGGCTCACGCCGCGCTGGCGGCGTGGGACGCGCTGTGGGAGGCCGGGAGGCCGCTCGGGCTGCGTCCTGTCGGCTACCGGGCCGTCGACACCCTGCGGTTGGAGAAGGGCTACCGGTACTGGAGCACCGACGTCACGCCTGAATACACTCCCTACGAGGCCGGCCAGGGGTTCTGCGTCAAGCTCGACAAGGGCGACTTCCAGGGACGTCAGGCACTGCTGCGGCAGCGCGCGGAGGGGCTGACGCGAAAGCTCTGCTGCCTCATCCTGGCGGAGGGGGATGCGGCTGCGCTCGGGAACGAGCCGGTCTTTCACGGGGAGCGGCTCGTCAGCCGGGTGACGAGCGGCGGGTACGGCTTCACCGTGCGCGAAAGCATCGCCTATGCCTATTTGTCTCCCCCCCTGGCCGCACCCGGGACTACGGTGGCCGTCCTGGTCGACGGGCGCCGCGTGCCTGCCACAGTCCAGCGCGAGCCGCGGTTCGACCCCCAGAACAGTCGTATCAGGGCCTGAGCAGAGTGTGGCGGAGCCCGGACGCCGAAGGAATCACTGATTTCCCGGACGAAGGTGGTGTGCGAATCCACATATTTGCGAGGGACGTCTGGGATCAAGGGGGGGTCCAAAGACCATGAAGGCCAAGTGGATATGGATGTGGTTGATCGCCGTGCTGGTCATCCCAGCGCTCGGATCGGTCGCGGCCGGACAAACAAACATGGGCCAGCTCGTGGCCGCCGCCAAGCAGGAAGGCCAGCTCACCGTGATCGCCCTGCCGCGTGACTGGTGCGGCTACGGCGACGTCATCGACAGTTTCAGCAAGAAGTACGGGCTGAAGGTGAATGAGCTCAACCCGGACGCCGGTTCGGGCGACGAAGTCGAAGCCATCAAAGCGAACAAGGGCAACATGGGGCCCCAGGCGCCGGACGTGATCGACGTCGGCCTGTCGTTCGGCCCGTCGGCGAAGAAAGACGGATTGCTCCAGGCGTACAAGGTGTCCACGTGGAGCACGATTCCGGACAGCGCGAAGGACCCCGAGGGGTACTGGTACGGCGATTACTACGGCGTGCTCGCGTTTCAGGTCAACGCCGACATCGTCAAGAACATCCCGCACGACTGGGCAGATCTCCTGAAGCCGGAGTACAAGAGCGCCGTCGCGCTCGCCGGCGATCCGCGCGCGTCGAACCAGGCGATTCAAGGCGTGTTCGCGGCGGGCCTGTCGGCCGCGAAGGGGAGCGTGGATGCGGCCGCGGACGCGGGCTTGAAGTTCTTTGCCGACCTGAACAAGCGCGGCAACTTCGTCCCGGTCATCGGCAAAGCCGCGTCCCTCGCCCAGGGCGCCACGCCCATCATCATCCGCTGGGACTACAACGCGCTCGCCGACCGCGATACGCTGAAAGGTAATCCCAGAGTCGAAGTCGTGGTACCGGAGAGCGGCGTCGTAGCCGGAGTGTACGTCCAGGCCATCAGCGCGTACGCACCGCACCCGAACGCGGCGAAGTTGTGGATGGAGTACCTCTATTCGGACGACGGGCAACTGGGCTGGCTCAAGGGCTACTGCCATCCGATTCGCTTTCAGAGCCTGGTGGCCAGCCACAAGGTGCCGGCCGATTTGCTGGCCAAGCTCCCACGCGCCGACGCCTACACCAAGGCGGTTTTCCCGACGCTCGAGCAGCAGGCCAAGGCGAACGGAATTATCACGAAGCAGTGGGACACGGTCGTCGGGGCGAACGTGAAATAACCCCTACCGGCCCGCTGCCTGGGTCCGACCACCCCGTGTGAGATCCGACCGCCCACCCCTCCCCCCGTACTGATCCGGGGGGAGGGGTACGGGACGGGGGCCTTCGTGGCGCAGGCAACTCACCCCGCAATCGGTCCTCCTCCCACGGCGACGTCGTGGGTCAACCAGATGTCCTGGACGTGGGTGGGCGTCGTTCCTTTCTTCGTCTTTGCGCTCATGTTCTTGATCGTGCCCACCGGCCTCCTGGTGGTGGGCGGCTTTCAAGACAGCCAGGGCCATTTCACCCTGCGCAACCTTCTGGACCTGTTTCAACCCACCATCGCGAGTTCGTATCTCATCAGCGTCAAGGTCAGCGCCGCGTCGGCGATCGGCGGCGCCCTCATTGGCTTCGCCCTCGCCTATGCCGCGATTGCGGGCGGCCTGGCCCCGTGGGTGCGGCCTGCGCTCATGACCTTCTCCGGCGTCGCCTCAAACTTCGCGGGGGTGCCCCTCGCCTTTGCCTTCCTCGCCACGCTCGGACGCACTGGCCTCGTGACCGCGCTGCTCATCAGACTCTTCGGGTTCAACATCTACAGCACGGGGTTCAATCTCCTGAGTTTCGCGGGCTTGACGCTGACGTACATGTATTTTCAGATACCGCTCATGGTGCTGATCATTGCGCCCGCGATCGACGGACTGAAACGGGAATGGCGCGAAGCGTCCGCCAATCTCGGCGCGAGCGCGTGGGAGTACTGGCGCTACATCGCGCTGCCCATTCTGGGGCCTCCCCTGCTGGGCGCGACATTGCTGCTCTTCGCGAATGCCTTCGGCGCCGTCGCCACGGCGTACGCCCTGACCGGCAGCTCGCTCAACATCGTCACGATCGTCCTGTACGCGCAGATTCGCGGAGACGTGCTGCATAATCAAAACCTGGGCTACGCGCTGGCGTTGGGCATGATTGTCATGACGGGACTGTCGAACGCGGCGTACATCTGGCTGCGCGGCCGGAGCGAGCGGTGGGTGCGATGAGCCGCAGCCGCCTCGGACCGTGGCTCCTCATCCTGTTCGGCGCCGTGTATTTCTTCGTGCCGCTCCTGGGGACGTTCGAGTTTTCGCTCCGCTACCTCCGCGGCGTGTACAGCGTGGAGGCGTATCGGATCGTCCTCGCGGACCCGCGGTTCGCCCGCACGTTGACCTATTCGACCGTGCTCGCGTTCGCCACCATCGTCGTGGGGGCCGCCCTCGTGGTGCCGACCGCCTACTGGATCCAACTGCGATTGCGCGGGCTGCGGCCGGTCGTGGAATTCATCACGCTCCTGCCGCTCGTGATTCCCGCCATCGTGCTCGTGTTCGGATACCTGCGGCTGTACAATAGTACGTCGGTGTTGCCGTTGACGGGCAGCGAGCGGGCGACGGACCTGCTGCTGATGTTCAGCTACGCGACGCTGGCCCTCCCCTACATGTATCGCGCGGTCGACACCGGATTGCGCGCCATCAACGTTCACACGCTCACGGAGGCTGCGCAGAGCCTGGGCGCCGGGTGGCCGACGATTCTCCTGCGCGTGATTCTCCCCAACGTGCGGGCCGCGGTGTTGAGCGGCGCGTTTCTGACCTTCGCCATAGTGATCGGCGAGTTTACGATCGCGAGCCTGCTGGATCGCCCGGCGTTCGGCCCCTATCTGCAGCTCATCGGCGCAAATAGGGCGTACGAGCCTGCCGCGCTGGCGGTCATCAGCTTTGCGATCACATGGGCGTGCATGGTGTTCATTCAAGTCTTCGCGCGGGGCGCGGCCGAGCAGGTGGCCGGGACGCATTAGCGAACTCGGCCTGAGTGTCGGCTCGGCGGACGTCGGCGCGGATCGGGGGGCGCGGTCGATGGCGTACCTGGAACTCCAAGGCCTCCAGAAGCGGTTCGGCGACGTCGTGGCCCTGGGGGGCGTGGATCTGTCGTTGGCGCGGGGGGAGTTCCTCACCCTGCTGGGCCCGAGCGGGTGCGGCAAGACCACGGCCCTGCGGATCGTCGCCGGGTTTGAAGTCCCCGACGGCGGGCGCGTCATGCTCGAAGGCCAGGATATCACGGACGTGACCCCCAGCCGGCGCGACATGGGCATGGTGTTCCAAGCGTACAGTCTCTTCCCCAACATGACCGCCGAGCAGAACGTCGAGTTTGGCCTCAAGATCCGCCACCATCCCCCGGCGGAACGGGCCAAGCGGGCCGCCGAACTATTCGACCTCATCGGACTCTCGGACGCGCGCACGCGCTATCCGCATCAGCTCTCGGGGGGAATGCAGCAGCGGGTCGCCCTGGCACGTGCGCTCGCGATCGAGCCCCGGGTCCTGCTCCTCGATGAGCCGCTCTCGGCCCTCGACGCCCGTGTCCGGGTGCACCTCCGCGAAGAGATCCGCCGCATTCAGACTGAACTGGGGATCACGACCCTATACGTGACCCACGACCAGGAAGAAGCGATGGCCGTCTCGGACCGGGTCGTGGTGATGTCCCGCGGTCACATCGAGCAGATCGGCAGCCCGGCCGAGATCTACGGCGCCCCCGCCACGCCGTTCGTCGCCGAATTCGTGGGCACGATCAACTGGTTCGAAGCGGAAGTCCTGGACGGCGGCCGGGGAGAGGTGGACTACCGCGGGACTCGTCTCGCGGTCGACGCGGTCCGAGGACGGTCCGCAGGCGAGCGGGTAGTAGTGGTTGTTCGTCCCGAGGTCGTTGAACTGGAGACTCTGCGCGGCGGACGCGCCCCCGAGGGTGCGCTTGCCGGGCGGGTAAAAGCCCATTCCTTCCTGGGAGCCGTCACCCGACTGAAGATCGACATGCAAGACCGCGCAGACATTCTCGCCGACCTCTCGAGTACCCGGGCGGGCGCCTTCCCGATCGGCGGCCAGGTGGTCGTGCGTTTTCCCCCCGAGGGCACCCGCGTGTTGAATTTGCCGCCTAGCTGAGTCAGGCTCCGGCGTTCGCCCGCGGCAATCATGACCATTGAGGACGTCATCGCCCGGATGGGATGGGCGGATGCCCCCGACCTGGCCGTGATGCCGCTCGCCGGTGGGATCACCAATCTCAATTACCGTGTGGATGCGGGCGGAGCGTCCTTCGTCGTCCGGATCCCTGGGCAGGGAACCGAGCAGCTGGGCATCGACCGCCGGCGGGAGCATGCGTCCGCGCGGGCCGCTTCCGCGAGCGGTGTGGCGCCACGCGTGGCGGCATTCTTCGAGGATGCGGGCGTCCTCGTGACGGACTACGTGCGGGGACGCGAGCCAGGCGAGGAGGTGATGCGCGCCCCGCACACCCTGGGCCGGGTGGCGGCGGTGCTCCGCCGGTACCACGCGGGGCAGGCCTTTCCGGGGACCTTCTCCCCGTTCCGCACCGCGCGCGAGTACGCGTCCGTCGCTTGCCGTCACGGCGCTCCGCTCCCAGCACGGTTTGACTGGATGATGGCGCAGGCGGGACGCATCGAGGCCTGCGTGGGCGCGCCTCAGGTGGAGCAGCCGTGCCACAACGACCTCCTTCCCGCAAATTTTCTCGACGACGGGGACCGGCTGTGGATCATTGACTGGGAGTACGCGGCGATGGGGGATATTTTCTTCGACCTGGGGAACTTTGCCGCCCATCTTCAATTGCCCGACGAGTCGGAATGCGCGCTTTTGCTAGCCTATTTCGGCGCGGTCACGCGGCGCGCGGTCGCCCGCGTGAAGCTGATGAAGATCGTCTCCGATCTGCGGGAAGCCCTGTGGGCCATGGTACAGATCACGACCTCCGCGCTCGACTACGATTTCGTCGGGTACGGACGCAGGCACTTCGACCGCTGCGCGGACGCTCTCCTGGACTCGCGCGTCCCCGAATGGATTCAGGGTGCCTCCCGGAAAGAATGATGGATATCACGACGCGCACTCACGCCCAGGCGGTCATCATCGGCGGTGGTGTGATCGGCTGCGCCATCGCCTACCACCTCACGGCCATGGGGTGGCGGGAGATCGTCGTGGTGGAACAGGGGGTCGTCGCCGGCGGCTCGACCTGGCACTCCGCGGGACTCGTGGGCCAGCTCCGGTCCTCTATCAATCTCACGCGGGTCATGATGGACAGCGCGTCGCTGTACGGCCGCCTCGAAGCGGAGACCGGAGTCGATCCCGGGTGGATGCAGGTCGGAGGCCTGCGCCTCGCATCCTCCGAGGAGCGCCTGGCGGAGTTGCGGCGGCAGATCGTGGCCGCCCGCGCCTACGGCCTGGCCATGGAGTTGCTCTCGCCTCGGGAGGCCCAGGAGCTGTTCCCGCTCATGGCCACCGACGGGGTGGTAGGCGCTGCCTATCTGCCGACCGACGGACGGATCGACCCCAACGGCCTGGCCCAGGCCCTCGCCGCCGGGGCCCGCGCCCGCGGAGCGCAGTTCGCGCCCCAGACCCGCGTGACGGGGATCACGGTGCACGACGGGCACGTGGGTTCGGTGGACACCGACCGGGGCGGCATTCGGACGGATGTCGTGGTGAATGCCGCGGGGATGTGGGCCGCTGAGATCGGCCGAATGGCGGGCGTCATGGTGCCCGTCATTCCGATGGAGCACCAGTTTCTCATCACGAAGCCGAT
>Ga0187846_10002439_pt1 | contig 10154 bp, 8 predicted proteins | sample TC_taG_FD_161473 | JGI IMG/M metagenome (GOLD analysis project Ga0187846, IMG submission 161473) | Biofilm microbial communities from the roof of an iron ore cave, State of Minas Gerais, Brazil - TC_06 Biofilm (v2) | ecosystem: Environmental > Terrestrial > Deep subsurface > Cave > Wall biofilm ... | reverse complement strand
TATTCGCAACCATCTTTAAACGGGGTGTGCTGGCAGTACAGGCTTCTAAGAAGTGTGCGTCAATGTTATCGGTGAGCAGGCAAAAAATATAGTCATGTCCAGGACCGCGCCGCAGGAGTTCTTCATATGGCCAGATAACTCCCTCTTCCATGGTGGCTTCTACGTCGCCAATCGCCTCAAGCAAGGGGTAAGCAGGACCAGGTACTTTCTGCGTGACCAGAATCTTCGGACGCTCTGTCATTTTGACCTCCAAAAGATGTAGTACTCTGATTGTATCATCTTTTCAAGGTCTATTGTCAGGGATTGTGAATGAATCAGCCCCTGCTTCTATTGCGGCACACTCGTTGTTTGCTTCTCACTCACATTTGGTGGTGTAGGAGCTACAAACTCAAAACGGCTCACGAAACGGCGGCGCAGTAGCATTGCAAGTGCAGGCCACCCGTCCCTCCAGGGCGAGAGCTTTTTCTCTTCGCGTGGAGTGTAACTGATGGGGACTTCGAGGATTTTATATCCTGCTTGAATAATACATGCCGTAATCTCTGGCTCGATCTCGAAACGGCGCCCTTCCATTGGCAGCCCTCGCGCAAGAGGCCCAGGAATCATTTTGTAGCACGTCTCCATGTCATGAATATGGCAACCATATAAAATATTTGTCACCCATGTCAAGAAACGGTTGCCCCAGCGAGTTGTAAACTTCTGAGGAGAAAGGTCACGGCGTCCATAAATGGCAACTTTTGCGTCTCCGGCCTCCTCCCACTTGCGTACCAGTGGCGGAAGGTCCTGTGGATTATACTCCATATCGCCGTCTTGTACTGTAACCAGGTCACCACTCACCAGGCCAAAACCGGTGCGCAGCCCTGCACCTTTTCCCTGGTTAAAATCATGACGTATATAATGGTACGTGTTAAATGGCTCCTTCTTCCGCAGGTCCTCTAGAATCTCCCACGTCCGGTCTGTCGATGCATCATCTACAACGACAACCTCGAGATCAAGCGGAACTTGCGCGAGTGACTCCAGCACCTGAGCCACCGTATCTTCCTCATTAAATATGGGTACGACCACTGAAACACGCATCTCTAATGCCTCGCTTCCCTGGGTAATTCCCTATATCTCTCCGTAATATAACACTATTAACACGAACGAATAGGAATAAAAATAGCAACAGCTTATTACTTCCAGACCTGAATAGTACCATCGGTCAATCCTGCTATTAGCTGTTTGCCGGCGAAGTGTAGCGCGCTAATCTGCCAGGGGTGATACAATTTTTGGACAATCTGGCCCTGGCCTGCCGACCAGAGATCGATCACCCCTTCATTCACTTCGCTGTCCTCTCGTGCTACTGCTGCCCATTGCGCATTATCTGAAATGGCTAATCTCGAACTTGCCCCCATCGACCCGCTATTCAGTTCACTATAAGTCCCATTAACTGTGTCGTACAGGCGTATCTTCTTTCCTGCATAAACAAACGCCAGTGTTCGCGTATCTTGGGTAACAGCGTAGGGAGGCGCACAATCAGCGCACAATCCAGCCAGCAGTGAAGTGCTGATTTGAGGTTGGGTTTTTCCACCAAAGCGTTTTCGCGCGGGTGCGTACAGATCCCACCTGCGCATAATCACTATCTCATTTTGCTCGCCTGGCACATGAGCGCAGGAGAGGGTAAGGAGTGTTCGCGCATCCTGGGCAAGCGCCCGCAGGCGTATCGCCCAGAATTGGCGCTTCTCAATCTCTTCTTCCGCGCACACAAGTGGCTCACTCAGGCTATCAACGGGCGTTCCTGGCACATGTTTCACGACATCCGTTCCTCGCACGCCGAGCGCGCGCGGAGCGCGAGGATCTTCTCTTAACAAAGGTAAAGCCATCCAAATTTCGTGTGGCTCGTTTGCTGTTTCCTGCAGCACTACGTCAAGTGAATAGTGCGCGGAAACAGCACGTTGAGTTAGCGAGTAACTCCAGAGCAACGAACCACTCAGTGTATCCCATACATGCAGCCCTAATCTGCCCCAACCGGCCAGTAAACCGCCACCTGGGGAGAAGCGCAGTTCTCGCAGCGACTCAGTGGTAAGTGCAGGATCTGCGGCAAAGCTGATTGGTGACTGATTGCTTTCCGCGTGCCAAACTACAACCTTGCCATCGAGCGAACCCGCAGCGATACAAAGCCTGTGATCTGTCTCGATGCTATTCAACGAGGAAATGACACCCAGTTCAGTATGCAGTGCAGGCCCTGTGCGAAACGGTCCCTTCGTGCCAAAAATGCTCAGGCCCGAAAACTCGATATCTTCTGAGAGATCAAACTTGCGCTGCACAGGGCGCGGGCGAATCAACCCACCCTTGCGCAGGTCGATCACACCGCCAATAATCATATCGTAATTCAGGCGTTTCTCAGGATCGCTCAGCACATCATATGCGCGATTGATGCGCTTCATTTGTACAGCGCCCTCGGGTCCCGCCAGGTCAGGGTGGTAGCGCCGCGCCAGTTGTCGATAAGCTCGCTTCAGTGTATCGTTATCTGCATTTAGCGGTACGCCTAAAATAGCATAATAATTGTCGACAGTCTCCATATCCCTTATGCTACCACATCGCCAGGCATTCTCCACCACAATAACTTATAAAAGAACATGCAGACGCCCTATGAATCAGGAACGTTACAGGGACACAATCCGTGTCCTTTCACTGTTAATCTTGAGAGTCAATCTTCTCAATCCCCACATATACCACGTCGCGAATGTCCTGTAAGGGCGCCATACCTCGCCTCGCTCTCGCACCTCCTTCGGCGTTGGTCGTGTTTCCAGAGCGTAAGCCTCGCGCACACCCTCCAGAAATCCCAGGTCGTCCACGGGCAAGACATCAGGCCGGCCTAACGAAAAAATCAGCATCATCTCCGCTGTCCAGCGACCAATACCTTTTACCTGCACCAGCTCTGTGATCACCGCCTCGTCATCAAGGTCGCTCAATTGCTCCAGGTCGAGCTGCCCGCTGGCGACACGGTCTGTCAGATCACGTATGTAGCGCATCTTCTGTGGTGAGAGACCAACCGCCCGCATTGCATCTTGATCGAGCAAGGCGACCGCCTCTGGCCGTATCAGACCATCCGACCCGCTATAGATGGCTGCGCGCAGTCGCGCCATGATTGCATCCGCAGCTTTCACTGAGATCTGTTGTGAGATGATCGCATCGACGAGCGTCTCAAACAGGTTAGGATTAGGCGTTAAGGTACATGGCCCTATACGCTCGATAGCGCCTGCCATAGTGGGGTCAATATCGCTCAAATAGGTTGTAGCCGTATTAACTACTTGAGGCCAGGATGTTTGGGTGCGCATGCATAGGTCCTTTAGCTATGATGGTGAAGTTGGTAATCAAGTGAATGTTATGATTGATCTGTTGCATTCTCGCTTCGCTCGCCCTCCAATAATGGCTTTTACCATTCAAGATCGGTAAAGTTTTGTCATCCTGAGTGAAGCGAAGGATCTAGCTCGATCGGCAAAGAGATGCTTCGCTTCGCTCAGCATGACAAGGCCGGCTTTGGTCGGTAAAGTTCATAATTGGGGTACGTGCTCGATAAATCGGCACTCTACAGTCTTGATCACCCTCCAGAGGCCGCGTTAGCAGAGATCTGTTTCAAGTGTGTTTCAACATGAAACAGATTTTTTTGGCCGCTGCCTGCTTGCTTATGTCAAAGATGATTCTTCCCGGATTGTACCCTTTGAGCTGTATACCCTATGCGTAGTGTCACTAAATTTTCTCCTTAGGTTGGACAGGAAGTCGCTTCCCGTTTCTTTCTATTATACATGAGTGGCAAAATCCCACGAAGTTAGATTATGATCATGGCTTCGCTCCTCCACTAAAATCCCAGAGTGCAGGGTAACAGGAGCCTGTAAGCAGATGCTCAAATGGTAAAAAAAGTGGCTCTGGCAAGCAGTCCCAGGAAAACCAGTCTAAGGCTGATATTTCATGGGTTGCATGTATGGCTGGTGTACCAGAGACATATCTCCCCGCCATCCAGATTGTGACGGCATGCTTATTCGGCTCCTTAAAAATGGTGTTGGTGATGGCGAGAAACGTGACATCGGTGATGCTCACACCTAGCTGTTCCTGTGCCTTACGGATGGCACTCTGCTCTGGATGCTCTCCATACTCCAGGGCCCCTCCCGGTGTTGACCATGTTTCACCTATGTACACATTGCTGCTCTTTATCAGCAGAACCTGGTCATCTTTCGTGATGATCACGCCTATCCCGATTTGTGGTTGTTTTAACACGTTCTCTATTCCATTATTTCTTTTACTTGCATCAATGACTTTGATTCAGTATATTCCTCGTTTTTTCAGCTATATTAAAGACAAAGCATTCAAGCGGATTTGGTATCACTCGTTGCTAACAACGCATGCAAGATCGGCGGCATGCTTCAGCGCACGAAACTGCAATACTTTGGTGTTTCCTTCTGACAAGCCCATCCTTACAGCAGTTTCTCGTATCGAGAGACCGAGGAGAAAACGGCAAGTTAGGACCTCTCGATCACGCTCGGGTAGGGCCTGGAGAATACGCTGCACGTCGTTAGCTGAACTGTTGTGTATCTCGAAAAGCTTGTCCTCGTCTTCATTTTCAACCGGACCCTCCCAACCAGCTTCTAACAGCGCTTCCAACGAACTTGTCGTTGTACGATAGTAGGCACGCCAGTGGTCAGCAATTGTGGTACGAGCGACTTGAAACAGCCACTTGCGTGAACTTTCTGGGCTGTACCCATAATTGAGGCTGCGAATTGCTTTGATAAAAATTTGTGATGTCAGGTCCTCGGCCACTTCCCGGTTTCCCACTTTGCCATACACGTAACGATAGATTGGGCCAAGGTTCTCTCGATACAACGACTGAAACGCCTGTTTATCCAGAGGAGCAGATTGTGCCGGTGAGTCGTTTTGCATGGACTTTTCTTCCATAATAAATTTCATCAAACGCTTCATGCATAATCGAAGTGTACTCTCCCGGGGCTGCGTATGGCATCGGAAGAACCTCCGAATCTGCGAAGTCTTGTAGGAAGGCTAGGATTGGCTGCTATGCGAAGAAATGCCCATACAGCCTGGAGGATGTCCTGAAAGTTCAGAGGGGCAGTGCAGATGTCAGGCCAGGCCGTGGCGGATAGCAAAAGCTGCGGCGGATGCCCGGTTCTCACTGGTGGTCTTGTTGAAGATGTGGGTCAGGTGATGAGCAATCGTCTTCTCACTGAGTCCTAACTGCTGGGCGATCTCGGAGTTGGTCAAGCCTCTGGCCACCAGGCGTAGTACCTCGACTTCTCGTGCTGTCAGTCCAGCCGGATAGGTGGGTGATGGAGCGGTCAGTATTGTGGGTGAGAGTGAGGGTAACTCACGTTCTTGCAGGGTGAAGGCCTGCTCTGGGGCCATCGTGCCTCCCTGTGCCCAGGCGGCAGCAAAGAGCTGCTCCCCAAGTTGGGAGCGAACGTCAGCGACTGCCCGATCATAGCTGGCGCGGTCGAAAAACGGGATGGGCACACTCACCGCTTCGCGCAAGACCTCAGCGGCACCCCAGAGTTGTGCTGCCCATACATACTTGCCCTCTGCAGTGACTAGTTCCGCCAATCCTTCCAGGTAGGAGGCGATCAGCCTCTTCCGGTTCATTTCTCTCGCAATTGACAGGCCCTCCTCATAGAGGGTGTATGCGGTTACGTTGTCACCCAGAGTCGTGGCCGCTCGTGCGAGTTGGCAGAGCGATTGGGCAATACCCTGGCGCGAGCCCATCACCCGGTAGAGCATTAAGCTCTCCTCGAGCAGTGAGCGTGCAAGAGCTGCATCTCCCTGGCTGAGAGCTATTTGTCCCCGCAGAGAGCCTGAGAGGGCAAGCCCATCCTTATCGTCCAACTCAGTGAAAAGTGTAAGACTTTCAGCGAGGAGTGCAGGCATGGTTGCCTGGTCATGCTGGGAAACAAAGTGTATCTCTGCTAAATGGATGAGCGAGAAAGCAATGCCTCTCTTGTTCCCTAGCTCCTTATGTCGTGCCAGGCTCTCTTCCATCAAGGTGCATGCCCTGACATACTCCCCTCGCAGGCTGTCTAAATATGCCAGGGTGTAGAAAGACCAGGCAACAAATTCTCTGTCACCTATCTCTCTGAAGAGCGCCAGAGCCTCCTCTACCAGTGCCACGTCAATATTGATATCATCCCGGCCTACCCACGCCAGGAGATAGAGGGCGTAGGCGATACCTGGCCGGTCTCCGAGTTCGCGGAACAGTTTCAGGCTCTCCTGACAGAACTCTTCTGCCCGCTCATAGTCGCTCTGGATAAAGGCCAGATTTGCAGCAGTGTAGAATGCTTTTGCCCGCACAGGTGCCGTGACTCCTTCGCTCGCTGCCAGCGCCCGCTCCAGGAAGTTTCGCCCTTCACTGTAGGGGCCACGCACGGTCCAGAATCTTCGTAGCGCTACTCCCAGGCGCAATGCCATGGTCATGTCGTGTGTAGTCTTACCTCGTGCTACTGACCACTGCAATGCTGCATTCAGGTTGTCATGCTCCCGCTCTAACCGTTGTAACCACGCGGCTTGCTGAGGGCCTAGTAACTCCGGCTCCGCCTTTTCCGCCAGCGCCACGTAGTAGGCAAGATGCGCTTGGCGGGTCATCTCCTCCTCCCCACTGGCGGTAAGTGCTTCCAGGCCAAACTCGCGAATCGTCTCCAGCATTACCAGTCGTGGCTCGTCTCCCTCCTGTTCGATTTGTAGGAGTAAGCTTTTATCGATGAGCGAAGCTACGCCATCCAGAACCTGTCCTGCTCCGTCAGCAACTGCGCCATCCAGAAACTCAACCGCCTCCAATGTATAGCTCCCAACGAAGACAGAGAGCCGTCGGAAGAGTCGTTGCTCCGTTGCATCCAGCAGGTTGTAGCTCCACGCAATTGTATTGCGCAATGCCTGCTGGCGTGCAGGTATGCCCTGCACGCCGCCCGTCAATACATCCAGCCGGTGTGTCATTCTCTGGAGGAGAGCTCGTGGTGGAAACAGCTTAATACGGGCCGCTGCAAGTTCAATCGCCAGTGGCAAGCCGTCCAGGTGAACACAAATGGCAGCTATCGCCTGCATGTTCGCTGTAGTATCGGGCAGATCAGGCTTGATAGCTAACGCCCGCTCCAGGAAGAGAGCAACGGCTGCATACTGTGAGAGGTCTTCGTTCGGTGAAAGCTGTGTGCGTTTGGGTAGTGCCAACGGAGGAACTGCGAACTCATATTCTCCCTGGATGTGCAGCACGGCGCGACTGGTCACCAGGATTTTCAGATGCGGGCAGGCTTTCAGAAGCTCTGTCAGATCTGGCGCCGCCGCTACTACTTGCTCGAAGTTGTCCAGCAACAGCAAGAGGTGTTTGTCTTGCAGGAACGCCTTCAGGTACTCCATATGTTCCGTTGGGAATCGTTGTCCGATATGCTGGTGTTCCAGGCCGAGCAAGTGAGCGATAGTGCCAATGACACTCGGAGGATCACTGACGGAAGCCAGTGACACGAAAAAGATCCCATCAGCGAACGTAACGAACAATTCGGTTGCCACTTGCAGACCCAGGCGTGTTTTGCCAATGCCACCCATACCTGTGAGGGTCACCAGCCGCACATCAGGGCGTTGCAGTAGAGCCGAAACCTCCGTCACCTCCTGTTCGCGCCCAATCAGTGAGGTGAGTTGCACCGGCAGATTATTAAATCGGAACGCCGGGTTCCTCTGTTCAGCTTCGGCGATCTGTTTCGGAGTATCCGTTAGATGCATTATTCCAGGTGATTCAGCTTTGCTAGCTACTTCCAAAGCCACAGCAAAATCCTGCACACTTGCAAAACGGTGCTTCGGGTCCTTGGCCAGTGCCCTGAACACAACCTGCTCCACCGCAGGTGGAATGGTCGGGACCCGCTCAAGCAAAGATGGTGGTGGAACAAGGCTATGTTTGAGAGCGATTTCTGGAAACGATCCGTGAAATGGGCGATCACCGCAGAGCCATTCATAGACGACGATGCCTAAGGCGTACTGATCGCTGGCCGTGACCGCATGGGCCTGCATCTGCTCAGGTGCCATATAGGCGATGGTTCCAGCCGCGTCCTGACCCTGCTGGGAGCCTGAATGGTGAGCCAGGATGGCGATGCCAAAGTCAGTGAGCACGATCTCATGGGTGTCCTCCAGCAGCATATTCTCCGGCTTGATGTCGCGGTGAATCAGGTGTGTATCATGGGCATACTGTAAAGCACTTGCGAGTTGGTTGACGTAGGAGACGACGGTGTCCAGCGGAACCACCGTCCCCTGAGGATGGCGCTGGCGCAGGGTGCCATTGGGAGCATAGTCCATCACCAGAAAAGGAGTGGTCTCCTCCACGCCAAAGTCCAGCACCCGGACGATATGGGGATGGCGCAAGTGGGCAATGGTGCGGGCCTCGCTGAGGAAGCTCTCGACGTCAGCGATTTCCAATCGCTCATGGAGCAGTTTCACAGCAGCCTGGGTATTGAGATGGACATGCTGTCCCAGATACACGTCAGCAAACGTACCTTGTCCCAGCATGCGGATGAGGTGATAGTTACCTAGCTGCTGTCCCACGCGGTCGGCCACGGGCGAACCTCCTCTCAGGTGCCCGTCTTCTCCTTACGCCTTCTCGACCTCTTTCGGCTTTTTCATTATACTTCAAACCTGGATACACATCAATACGCATGTGGTGTATGGGCCATCATATCTCAATTCAATTTAAACCGCAGGAAAATCTCGCTTGATGAACACTATCAGCCCGGCAATGCCACATACCAGGCCCGCGCCCACCAGTACCAGGGGATGCCACCACGTCAGTTGATGGAAGACAAGTGGATCAATAGCTGGCGCGTAGTAAAATGGCCCAATTTTGAGTATCCACTTAAATTGGTCAGTTAGCCCGCCGAGCGCGTTGATCAGGTACGCCAGGGCAATGATGCCCAGAGCAGTGCCACCAGCAGCGCGGCTGGCATTGATAAACGAGCCTAACAGCATACCCAATCCTGCAGCGAAGAATATGAAAGCCCATTGTACTAATTGCGTGATCCACAGCCACTGCCAGTTGATATCTGCATTTTTAACGATGAACGTATCGATCCAGATTGCGAAGACTATCACCAGGCCGATGATCGCACCACCGATCAACACGCCAATCCAGCTTTCCAGGTAGTAGCGTGTGCGACTGATAGGCCGCGACAGCGCCAGGTCGAGCGTACCGTTCTCAATCGTTAAGGGCAGTGCCGCGCCACCAATCCAGGCCAGGAGACCACCAAAAAACAAACCATAGAAAGAACTATAGAGTTCAAGCCCCAGAAATGCTGTAAATCCTGAAAAATTGGTGATATGCCCGCCTATCAGACTCGATAAAAAGCCGGAAGAAAGGTACGTCCCCAAATTGGCTTGAGAGATAGCCGGGTAAAGAGCAGCCAGGAGTAAGGCGAACAATGCACCATAAAAACAGCCTATAGAGAGCGGCGTCCTCGCATTGATGATGGTTCTCATCATCACGGCCAATCCCTCTGCACGCTTCTTAGGCACTGGAATGCTTTTTGGTATCGTAGTTGTAGTCATCGTAACATCTCCTTGAAAAGCAGCAACTTCGTATATTGTAGGGGCGACCCTTGCGGTCGCCCTGCCGCATTCCTTGTATCGCAGCAACATAGCTCAACGTGTTAGCGGCGTTTTCTTTTCTGGCTCTTCATAAAACTTCAAGAAAACCTCCTCGAGTGGTGCTTCTTCAGCATGGAGCCGCACAACCTCGTGGCGGCTGAGCGCCTTGATAAGTGGATCCATGCTGCCACTTACATTGAAGAGGTAGGAATTGTTGTGATGGTTCTTGCTTACCATGCTCACACCTGGAATACGATCCAGCTCTTCCATTGCTACTGCATCGCCAAACTCTACCGTCACGCGTTGGCCCGCCTTCTCGCGCAGCTTTTCTACCTCTTCGACGGTCACAAGTTCGCCACTACGGATGACCGCCACCCGCTGGCACACCTTCTCCACATCGCTCATAATATGCGAGCTCATAAAGATGGTCCTCCCTCGCGCCTGCTCTTCCAGCAGAAGTTCGTGGAAAGTCTTTTGCAACAGCGGATCCAGGCCGGATGTCGGCTCGTCCAGGATCAGCACTTCGGGATCGCACATAAAGGCCAGCACAATGCCGATCTTCT
>Ga0187846_10002438_pt1 | contig 10154 bp, 15 predicted proteins | sample TC_taG_FD_161473 | JGI IMG/M metagenome (GOLD analysis project Ga0187846, IMG submission 161473) | Biofilm microbial communities from the roof of an iron ore cave, State of Minas Gerais, Brazil - TC_06 Biofilm (v2) | ecosystem: Environmental > Terrestrial > Deep subsurface > Cave > Wall biofilm... | reverse complement strand
CAAGAGCCCCATCTGCTTTGGCCTTCCTACGCTCTGCGTCCTCTAGAGATTTGTTCAACATCTGCCATTCTTCAACTGTTGCCATTTTTATTTCCTTCAATAGCCTTTAGAATCACTTCCTTAACGGTCGGGCGAAGTCTTTGGGCTAGCCGATTAGCAGCGTCAAAGAAATCCTGACCCTTGTCAACCAAATGATCCATCTCTTTCAAGAATTCAGAGATGTCTAGATCCTTAAATAAAGTCTTTTTCTCTTCGTCTTCGTTGAACTGGTCCTTGCTGATATCGAGGAAGTAACGATGTACATGACCATTTGCATGGATGAGTCCTACACATGGCCTGTGGTTCCTTTCGTCGGCACGCCGCCGGATGAAGGCTCCACAGTTGAACAGAAACTGTTTGGGCGATCGAACCCAAAAGTGGGTGTGATTGTCCCCGATTATCATTACATCATAACCAGAGCATTTCTTCATAAATTTAGTGGAGTGTTCTTCTTCTTTACACTCCCTATGTCCTTCTAAGTCCCACACATACTCGTGAACCAAAGCAATCTCAAGCCCCAAATCGTGCGGGTGCAGTAGAGATTTGATGGGCACTCCAAAAGGGAATGGATGTATGATCAGGGGAACCTTTCCGGGGATTGTCATGGGCTCTGTAGAGTATCGGATTTTGCCGGCCTCTACCAAAGTCCAGAATGCAGACTTTTTGATGTCTTCCAAGCGATGGTTTGGCAATTCGTGGTTGCCAGGGACAGCTATTACCCTATCTGGCATCTCTCTGATTGTCCAGTTGATAAGTTCTGGATTTGGATCATAGCGGTGAAACACATCGCCAGCCAGAAGTATGGGGCAAGCATATTTTCTTTGGAGGTTTTTCAATTCCCGAAGTGGCCGTGCCATTGCAGCGAACCAATCCTCTTCTCCGGAGCGGCAAGCTGGCTTCTTGCTGCTCAAGTGGAGGTCGGCAGCACATATTGCTATTACTTCATCACACTTCTGCAAATCGGACACTTCCCCTTGAACGTTTTCCTTATCTTTTCTTTTGCTTTTTTTGAATTGTACACCCATTGTATAATTTCCCTATCGAGAGAATATTTCTGGTCCATCAAATTTATCAGTTTGTTTACTTTGCAGGAAATCTCCTTCCATGCTTTCATTTCGTCAATCAATTTCTGGGCTTCTATAGCTTCTTCAGACGACTTACTTTTGTCCTGGAGAGTCTGTTGTACCTTTGAGAACAGATCGCTTAACCTGCTTCGCTTTTGACGGGTTTCTTCCAACGTTGCCTGGAGTTTCTCCAATGATTCCAGATCAACGTGGGCACCGACAACCCAATACAGAGAGTTACGTTTGATTTCGGCCGTCTGGAGATCCTCTCCCCGAACAGATATTTCACTTCTGGTCTTTTTTAACTCACTGGCAATATTTGCCATAGTGGAATCAATTAGGTCCAGGTTTACGACTGCGTTCAACTCCTTGGCAAGTTCTCCCCCAGTCTTGCACAACCAAAAAGGGTCATCTCGCTGCCCTGAGAAGTTCTCTGGGCCTACGTTCAATATCTTGGCAATGTCATCGGGAACCCCAGCACCGATTGCGTTATATTTTCTCTCGTCCTGCTCATAGTTGTTCCATTGGTAGAAATTCTCACTAGGTCCACGACTTCTGGAGACAGATAGTGTCTCCAGATCTATCTGCACCGTTACTTCATCCTTTCCCCAGCTGATGAATGAGTCTCCCCCCGGCCGGTTGGTGCAGACCCACTTAAGGGCTCTGAGAATCGAAGACTTGCCAGAGCCCGTCTTGCCAATGATGGTAGTAACTCTCGGGTCCAGTTGGAGATCAAGCCTCCGATGTTTTTGAAACCCTCTTATGTAGAGTGACTCAATCATTTGTTTTTCTCAATCCAAGTCTTTTTGATGATTTGTCCACTGGGATAAGTAGAGCAACCAAACCCTTTTCCACAGTCGGCACATAGTTTGCTTTCACCTTGTCCCATGTAGCAATCGGGGAACAGATAGTGTCTGATTCTCTTGTGTGGGCATTCCTTTATAATCTGGGAAATTTTCTTGTTGATTTTTTGTATTTCCTTTTCCAGAGAACGGATTTCTTTCATTCTGTTCATTTGTGGTACACCGGTTCCTTTAACCCATCAGAATGGCCGGAGGATAGGTTGGCCTGTTCTGCATAGGTTTCTGTAACCATCAGACTGAGATTCTTAGCCCCTACGTTTAGTCCCTCACCGTAACAAGACAGTTCCTTAGTAGGAATCCAAATGCGACCGTGGCCATCTACGTCTACCAAAAATTGCCCAGATATTTCTTCCAGAACTTCCTTTGCTGTGAAACTTACCCAATTTGTCACAAGTGATCCCTTTCAGCTAAATGTTTGAAAGTCTCTGGAGTTTTGATTCTCAACATATCATCTAGATTGATGGCAACCACCCAACCTACATTAGTATGTGCCTTTAATGGTGGGTCAAAAGTAAAGTATAAGGCATACCACAAATCCTTAGGCATAAATACTAAAGCCTCACGACGGTCTCTCTTGTGTATCAGCATCCAGGATATGGAACCGGATTGTTCTTGCGATTCCTTGGCCTTACGGAACCACTCACCGTAAATGGTATTTATCTTTGATCCCTTTTCTGGAAAATCAACCAAGTCTTGGATAGTAGCCCTGCTATATCCGCGCTTGACTTCGATTATGGTCACTTTGGTAAGTGGATCACCAATTGGATGAGTAGCTCCTATGTCTCCGTGCTGCCCTTGGGTTTGTTGTCCTTTTTTACCTCTTACCCTTGCTCTGGCGCCACTGCCAGCCGTTCGCCAGAAGACATCACTTCGCTCTCCATTGGTCCACCATAAGCTTAATTTGATGGCCAACTCTCTTTCGAATGAACTTCCCTTTTTAGCCTTTGAGGACATTCAGGTACCCCTCCAAATATTCCAACAAGTTGAAATCTGGATGAGATATTCTGTAAGACAACATATTCCAAGGACGAGGTATCAATATTGCCCTACCACCATAATATAAAAACTTGTTTATGTTCTTGTCAGAGTCGTCAATCAGAATAGATTGTGGACCAGCACAGAAGTGTTTAGGTTTTCCCATGAGGAACTGATCAAGATAGCCGGGCAAGTGTTTCTTAATCCATCTTCGCTTGCCTTCCATACTCCCTTTGGTGAGGCATGGGGTAGTCAGTAAGCAGATGTTGTCTTTACCGAAGAAGTTCTCTACGATACGGAGGATGTCTTTTCCTTCTTCAGTCCAAGGCAAATTGGCCCAAAACTCTTCTGTACAAGATAGCCAAAACTCTTCCTTGGTCACTCCGGGAATGAAATCGTCAAAATCCCACCGGTCCATTTTTATTCCATAGGCATTCTCCACTGCCCCGGAGAAGTCAACTAAAACCCCATCCATGTCTAAAAAACAAATCATTCCTTACCTCCTGCTGCGTTAAGCATGACTGGCAGACCGTCTGAGCCGGAGCCGATGATTATGACAACGCTGGAAAATAGAATTAGTAGGAAAACTATCCCTGCCCTAGCTCCTATCACAACCGTTCCGTAAAACCCGGCGTTTTTACTACAGGTTTTGTCCGCTAAGAGTAGACAAATGCCTATGATTAGGGATGCCAGCAGTACTAAAACTACGACAGAAACAAGAATCATGATTTACCCTTTCTTTTGATGTCCTTAAGAGACTTTTCGAGTATCTTGCACGTGAGAGAGTCTCTCCCTTCCACCCAAACTTCATAACCAGCACGATCAACCTCCCGTTTAGGATGGGTTTTAAGTTCCCTGTACAACTGCAAGGCAATGACACCATAGACAGCCCAATCAAGCAAGGAATCCTCTAAGCTCTCGTTTTCCATCCGGCCTTTTTTGACGAAGGATTGGATGCGGATTACCTTGTCGTTTCCACGAATGACAGCCCCTATCCACGCTGGAATCCCAAACTTCTCAGAGGACCGGATATTGGCCAGTGGATCTTCGCTGTTTCCATAATCTTTAGACTTACGGTCATGGGTTTCCTGCATCTCCTTCAGGATTTCGCTGAACATATTGTTATTCATCGGAATACCTCCGCTTTCTCTGCAAGGAGCATTGTTGCTCTATGTCATGCCAGGTTTCGAGGACAGCTAGCTGAAGCTCCCTCTCTTTGTTTCCCTCTTCAATTGCTCTGATTATCTCATCCCGAGTTCCCTTCAATTCAAGGTCTTCCGCCTCTATATAGGCACCAGTGGTTTTCCAAGACTTCCAGTCAATCATGAAATCCACGCAAGATCCAACGTCATCTACTCCCATAGAAGGATATATAGGGATTTCCACCGTCCGGTCTAGCCCGGTTACTCGGGTTCGCTTGACCTCAATCCGGCACAGCTTGCCTACTTCTAGATCTCTACCCCTAATCTTCTTCTTCAGAGTCTCCTTTACCGAAGACCACAGTTCCGCCATTGCATAGAATTTCATAGCGTGGCCCCCGGAGCGAGTCTTCTTCGGCTGCATGAACATTGGTATACCGGGCTTCGGGATATTATCCCTTGTTTGAGATATCCCAATGAGGATGGATTGAGACTTTGCCAGTCTGGAAACAACGGTGCGCAACAGAGAAGAATTCTTCTTAGGTTTGCCATCACCATAGCTGCCGGCCGTCTCTCTACCCTCTCGGAATGCCTTCTTTTGTTCGTCAAACTTCTCTTGAGCAGATTCGCTGTCCAGAACATCCCAACTGTCAAGGATTTCTATGAAGGGCTTACCGGAGCTTAGCCTGTCGTCTAGGTCGTAGTAGAACTCTTCTATGGTTCTGGTGACAATCCTTGTCAATCGGCGCTCAAGCTTGACACCATAGTGCTTTCGAATGTCCATCAAGGCCCCTTCTTCCGGGCCATTGTAGATTAAGTCGTAGTCATCGAAGTTGGGATTTATGGAAGCCTCCGCCAATGCCCCCAACGTAATGTAGGACTTGCCTGAATTTGAATCCCCCACAAATAAATAGTAGAATCCTGGCAACCAACCAACCATCGAATTGCCAGTGAGAGAAAGATTTAGGAGAGTGCTACCAGTAGACAGTCCTTTGGATAAGTCAATTGTGGTGATCTTTCCCTGCTTCTCCTTGATTTTCTTCTTCAATTCTTTCAATCCACCCTTTTCCATTACAGACATTGCACTTTCTCCGGAGAAACAAGGCGTCCATATAGTAACAATCTCCATCACATGTTGGGCATTTTATTTTCATGAGGAGTGCCTCCAAAACAAAAAGAGTGAGGATCTGGTAGTTACTTTCGAGGTTATGTTGTCCCCCGCCAGTTCTCCTCACTCCCGCCCACAGAAAGGAATTCTCTCATAAAGGAATGTCCTCTTACTGTTCAGCAAAGGGATCCTCTTCATCCTCTTCCTTCTTAGGCTTCCTTCCCATCTTCTTCGGGATTGGCTTTTCCTCCTCGTCTTCGTCTTCCTCTGATTCTTCCTCATCCTCATCCTCATCAGCCGTCCTGATTTTGGCTACTTCATCTATTCCAATACCCTTGTAGACCCTTCCATCAGCATCTTTTCCAGTTAGAGAAGTTCCATCCGCACTGATTTTCGTTAGCTCCAATTCTATATCGTATTCATCATCATCTTCGTCCTTAAAGTGATAATTTACGAAATCTCCAACAGACAAATCAATATCGTAGGATGTGGCCACACCGACAATATCTTCTGACTCTTCATCCTCTTCCTTCTTGGGATTCCTTCCCCTCTTCTTCGGGGTCAGATTTTCCTCCTCATCTTCGTCCTCGTCTTCCTCATCGTTCTCCTTGTCATCCTCATCCTCTTCGTCGTTCTTTGCTCCCTTGAGGAAGATATCCTTCATCTCATCGTAGGATGGAACGATTAGTAAGGAATCCAGGGACGGCAGCTTGTCCCTCTCTTCGTCATCGTATTCATAATCACGGTCATCCATTTCGATGGACGTAACCTTAAGAAAGGGTTGTTTGAATCCAGGCGGTTGGATTTCCTCTACCTTGACTAGAAGAGAAAGCCCTTCTTTGAGATCGGAGAAATTCCGATACTTTTTCATCATGGAAAGTTTGTTGAATAACAGAACTCCCAAGTCCGGATACTTATCGTATCCGAAGTTAGCCAATAGAACTTGAGTTTCGGCATTTTGTGGAGAAGCTTCGGTCACGTCCTTGACGAACATCATAATTTTCTTCTGCACTTTCAGAGTCTTAATATACTCACCAGCCGTAGCCCTGTTGTCTGAAATCCAATCGGCAATGAAATCCTCCTTGTCTTCCGCAAAAGTTCCTTGGGACGGACAAACATAGGACCTCTTGCCGTCCTCTCCAATCCCTTTCCGAACTCCAAAGACTCGGCACCAATGCTCTTCCCCCTCATCTGCATCCGGATTGTCCGGGCCGGCAATGTAAGGGATTACATCAAACCGATAGGTCCCTTGATCCAGTTTGATTTGCTTAATACTCTTGGGAGTTTTGATAATCGTAGACTCAAACTTGTTCTTGTGGTTCTTGAGGAATCTGTCTACACTACTCTTTTTCCTCTCTTCCTTACGAGCCTTCTCACGCCGTGATATTACCATAACTTACTAACCCCTTTCTTTGTTGGCTGGAAATTTTGACAACATAGGCTTGTGACCACGACAGCTGTCCCCTCGTGTTTTGCCCTTCTTATGGGTCTTTCCACAGAAAGTGCAAGCTCCTCGATGTCCTCTGCGCTTATGTTTCTTCCCCCTATGTCCTTCGTACATTTTTCCAATCTCCTTGTGGCTTGCGGAACACCTCCCGTCTCTTTTCGTCTGTATTGTTTTTAGGCATCCTTGGCTCGGCAATATAGTCTCTTATTTTCAACTGAACCAGATTCTCTAGTGCTGTCTTGCGGTGTTCTGCTGCCCGTACTTTGACGGAAGCTTCTCCTACTTGGCCTTCTAAAGTGGTTGTCTTTTCCTTTGCATTCCTAACCCTCTTGTCCAAAACGACAAGTCGTTTGACTACATCTTCGGTAATGCTCTTTAGCCCCAATTCCTCAGGATCTCTGGTTCTGACTTCTAGACTAGCCTCTGCTTCAGCTATCTCTAACTCCAGCTGGGCCAGACGTAGCTTGTGCTTTGCTTGTTCCAATTCGTCGGCTACTTCATGATAGAGCTTTGGCTGAGAAGTCCACTCTTCATCTAGCCTTAGTGGATCTGGTTCCAAAAGGTCAGGTTTGTAACTCATTGTCCTATCTCGTTTTCCTCACAGTATTGATCCACAGCACACATGACCTGCCGTTGACAGAACTTGAATAGTTTTTTTGACACTTCCTCTGCATCCTTCTCCAAACAGGTCTGCTTTTGGGAGCAAAAGAAGTCGCGAGATTCGTAATTGCCGACGTTCAGTTTGTAGCTAAAAGAGCGGGCAATTTCCACTTCTTCAAAAACATCATTTGTTTTCATTTCAAACCCCCTAAGCTTTCCACAACATCGTAGACAGAGTGGGCTACTCCGGCTTCTGGGTGGTCATACCAATTTTCTTTGAACGAATCGATTATCAGGAATGCTCTTTCCGAATTCTTACCTCCCTTGAGTATTTCCGTATTGGCACAGGATAGCACAAAATGCCTGAACGACTCAACTTCGTTCTTGGGAATATTCAGGTCTGTTATCAGTTTGCAGACCCTCTTCCAGTCCGGCTTCTCGTAAACCAAAGCCTTGACCAAATCCCAAGCCTTTGTCTTATTATCGGAAGATGCCAGAGCCGAAAGCTGCTCTTCCTCACTTTTTAGGGAAAGAATTTGGTGAAGAAGCACCAGAGCCTTGCGGGCGGACCCGCTGGAGAAGTCAATTATTGCGTCCTTGACCTTGCTGGTTATGTCCTTCTTCTCCTGATTCAGAACCCAGATTATCAACTCAGTCAAATCTTTGTTTGATATGGCTTGGAGTTTGATTTCGGTGCATCGGGTCCGTATGGAGGACAACAGCTTTTCCGGCTCCGTAGCGGCCAGAAAAAAGTAAACCTTCTCCGGGGTGTCCTCCAGAATCTTCAGCATGGCTTGCTGAGCGAATCCAGCCCGAGAGAACGACTGGATTTCATCTAGATAGTAGATTTTGCAAGAGCCCCCCATTGGAGACAGATTCATTCCCTTGGACAGACTACGAATTGTCTCGATTGCATTCTCTACTCCGGCACAGTTGATTTCGTTGAAATCCCAATCGGAGCATCCCAATTCCTTTTTGAGAATACGAGCCAATGTGGTTTTGCCCGTCCCCGAGGGGCCACTAAATAGAATGCAGTGAGGAAGTCTCTTTGTCTTTAGCATCTCACGAAGAGTCTTAACAGCGGTAGGTTGTCCTGTCACTTCATCCAATTTAGTGGGTCGATACTTCTTGAATAACTCTATTGACATAATGGATTCCTTTTTCTGATTCCTCTGATAACAAACTCTTTCCGCAATACATTTTTTATGGAATGGATCATGTTCTCTTGATGAGTTGCCCATTCCAAATTGTCCGGGCGGCAATCCCATTTCTAAAAACTCTTCTTTGCAGAGAACAGCATTAATCATACAGGACTCGTCCCATCCGTAGCTCATTGATTGGTTCCCGTATAGATCTTTGGATCGTTTACCGCACGCTCCACAAACCCAGATTTCACCTTCACCGGCAACTTTGTTTGTCATTGGGTTCTCCATTGTAAGTGACTATCTTCTCCACGTCTTCTTCTTCGGCCCTCTCAATTGTTTTGTTAATTTCCTTGCCCTCTCCAAATGTGACAAGCGAGCCTACATTTTCCCACATCTTGTCTTCTTCGTCGTCTTGCCAGACTGTGTACTTGACCCGATTATCAAAACACCATCTTCGTGCCAGAGCGCCTTCGGCCGTCCTCCTGGTCATGACTTCTAGATGTTCCGTCCGAATCGTCAGACGGTCTAGTTTTTGGGAAAGCAGTTGGTAGTCTTCGAATTTTGGAGAGCACACTACTAACATCTTCATGTCCAAAGGCTCACTTTCCTATCCGATTTACAATTTGGGCTGAACCAAAGACGTTCTTTCTTGGCGTTCTCCTTTCCATGCTCACTTCTTACGCCATAGCCAATTCCTTTCCACGGAACACAAGACCATCCATTTTCTTCTAACTCTTCATGCCCCTCCCCCTCATAGCCGGCCAGACAAATTCTCATCATCTTATTGTCACCTCGTTCAAGGCAGTATTTGCGAACGGCTTCGGCTACAGTGTCCGAATCCTTAGCATAGATGTTTTTGGTCCTTCCAGCCTTGGCGCCGTAAGGAGGGTCAAAAAATATTCCAGTAGTCCCTAACCTTGTGGTGACTGACTCACTGTCACAAACCCGGAGCCAGTCTCCTGTCAGGATTCTTACATTCCTTAGTCTGTCCCTAAAAGCTCCGATTTTTCTAATAAGCCATTGGCTTCTATACTTGCAAAATCCATCTTCACTCAATCTGGCCAAAATACAGCAATCTCTAGGGAAGTTGACAATGCCTCTATCGGCGGAAAATCCCCCAAGATGTGGCCTTTGTTTACTCTTTCTTCTCCTCTCTCCATGCAACACATCTACTCCGTGTCTCCCTTCTATACACGGCCTTTTGTTTGGGGCTGCCCTAACACACCATCCTGATCCTATCCAAATACAAATACCCCAGCACCACCAACCAGCGAGTTTGGCGTCAAAGTATTCTTCATCTTCAAGCAGTTTTTCTTTGAGTGAAGGGATTTGTTGGATCATCTTGATATGTCTTGAGTGCATGTCAATCTCAATCACTGGCCAATCGATACTGTCAGCAACTGCTTCTGGGTCCTTACTTGTAGCCCTCCAAAAGTTACATATATGAGCATCCAAATCGTTGACTGTCTCTACTCTTGGATTCTCATGGGGTCTGGACAAGAGAACTGCTCCGGAGCCGAAAAAAGGCTCTATATAATTTTGAACATTTCCCATCCGGTTCCAAATCTTAGCAGACACTCTTCGCTTACCCCCAAAGTAACAGAAGGGAGCATGCAATGAACACGTTTTCATCTCTGTTTCTCTGTTAACCTTTTGAACCGCCGGCCGGTTTCTTCTAACAGCATCTGATTTTCCTTATTATCATCCTTATCGTATATTGGGTAAAAACTTTTTCCCGATTTGCTTAATCTCATCTTCCAACTATTGGATAACC
>Ga0187846_10002437_pt1 | contig 10159 bp, 7 predicted proteins | sample TC_taG_FD_161473 | JGI IMG/M metagenome (GOLD analysis project Ga0187846, IMG submission 161473) | Biofilm microbial communities from the roof of an iron ore cave, State of Minas Gerais, Brazil - TC_06 Biofilm (v2) | ecosystem: Environmental > Terrestrial > Deep subsurface > Cave > Wall biofilm ... | reverse complement strand
CAGCACGCGCAGGCCCGGCCTGGCTGCCGAAGCAGAAGAAACGCAGAGAGCCGCGCATGCTGCACCGGTGCTGACCCCACTTGAGACGAGTGCAGCAGCCATCACGACTCCCGCGTCAGTGGAGGAGAAACTGGAAGCGCCACCAGTTGCACCTACCATCGAAGACGTATTGGACGAGCTGCAAGTCGGCAAAATCACCCGCGACGAAGCAGCCGCTCGTATCCGCAGCCTGTTAATAAAAAGCGGGGATGCAAGGGGTGCAACCCCTTGACTGGGGGACCCTGTCTGGGGGACAGGTAATGGGGCTGCGCCCAGTCTCCTCTCTTCCCCGCCGTAGGCGGCCTTTCAAATAAGGTAACAATCCACTAAAAGCAAATGGAGTCTTCTCAAATGATACAAACACCTATACAGCGCTGTGACTGCTGCGGCCTGCCCGTCACTGCACAAGCGGGTGATAATTGTCCAAGATGCAATTACCCCATCGATATCACTCAAGAAAAAAACTTTCTAATAGCTACTATAGGTAACCTTCAACGTGTTATTGCATATGGTGGTGCAAATTTGACCGTGGCTGGCCTCGTGCATCGCTACCAGGCGCGCCTGAACTACCTGCGCCAACCCAGCACCGCCGCCCCTGCTCCCCCCGATCCCGTAGGGGCGAGGGAGGCAGGGAACGGCGGGGCGGGCCTTTATGGTCGCCCGGCCGTTCCCCCTCCTGTAAGCAGACCACAACGCGTCTTTTCGTGGCGTTCCTTCTTCGAAGATCAAGGGATTACTATACTCGCTTTGATAGGCGCGATCTTCATCCTGGTGGGAACGCTGAATTTCGTCGCTACCACCAGCAACATCTTGCTCTCCTTCCTGGTCGCCTTCGCCGTGCATGCCCTTTTTGGTATCGCAAGCGCAATCGCCTATCGTTTCGCCAGCCTGCGTCTGGTAGCGCGCATCTACAGCGGCGTCTTTGCCCTGCTGCTGCCGCTGGTCGGCTTCTCCGGCTACAACCTGGCGCAGGGAGGAATCATACACCTCTCTATACCCTCGCTGATCGCCATAGCCGCAATCTACGCCGCCATAGTCTACAGCGTGCTGGCAGTATCGCAGCGCTTCGCGCTCTTCGGCTACCTGGGTATGATGTCCTTGGTGATTGCTGACCTGGCGATCGCCCGCGACCTCAACCTGGATTACTGGTGGTGGCCGAGCATGTTGATGCTGCTGGCTCTGCCAGCCATCCTATCAGCTCCTCGGCCAGCGGGCAATGCAGCGATGCCAGTGGACTGGCCTTTAGCTGGCCCCCTGGTGGTGCTGCGCGAACCCATACGCGTCTTCATGCTTCTCAACGTCGCCGCCAGTACCACTGGCGTCGTGTTCACGACCCTGTATTCCCTTACGCTCGATTTCTTCCAGGCGCCGGTACCAGGCATACGTTTCTCCATCCTGAGTATGACGCTGCTGCTGTTCCTGTGGACGGCCCTCTACCTGGGGCTAACCAGGCGTGGGAAGTGGGTGCTCGGGCTTGCCTACCTCCTGTTGGCGTGCGTGCTGGCTTTCAGCTATGCCTTCGATTACCGGGCAACCGGTTATGTACTGATGTTGACGGGTGTTGCCGTTTTCTATCACGCGCTTAACCGCTATGCCTCTCGTCTTCTCCAGAGGTTTGGCACGTTCGGCCTGCGCCTGGACCAGCTTGCCCTGGTGCTTGTAGCTATTGTGCCTGTAATCAGCTCGCCACTGCTGCCGCTGCAGCTCCTGGTGAAGGCGGATTTGGCAGGGCTGGCGGCTGGCTCACCACGGCACTTCACCGCAGGCTGGGAGACTATTGCTGCATTCATCGTCATAGCAATTGGCCTCGCCTTGACGTTGAGCGTTACGCTCAGGCGTGCAAATGTACCAGAAACGACAGCCGCGCAAAGCAATGCCTGGCCCTGGCTGCTGCTGCTTGCCGGTGCTTTGCTCACCTGGGAGCTTGGCCTCGCAGTGCTGGCGCTGGATACCGTGCCGCTATGGTCCTTCCTCGGGCTGGCACTGGCCGTTGCCGCAACTGCTGTAGCTGTGCGGCAGCGTTTTGGAGCTGCCTGGGCGGCTCCCCTTGACCTGCTGGCGCTTGGGGAAGCGATCATCACCCTCGCTCTGAACCGGAACCTGGATATTGCCTGGGCGCTGCTGCTCTTCTTTGCAGCCCTCTCCTATGCTGTTTTACTCTACCAGCGCCGTCGCAACTGGCTCTTCTTGCCCGTCGTCTTTGCCCTTGCAGCATTGTCGATCCTGGCGATTATCCCGCGCCAACACGTGATACTGCTGCTGGCTGTACTACTCCCGCTTGCTGCGGTGGCAGCTCACCGACTTATGCCCGAGCTGCCGTCATCCTCCGGCCCAGCGGGGACAGGCCAGCCGCGCGTAACGCTTGGCTGGGAATGGCCGCTGCTCGTCGTGGGCTTGCTCAGCGGAGCCGCGACCTGTCTCTTTGATGTTGCCTCGTCTGCAAGCGCAGTCCACTCCTGGTTGGGTATAATCTTCCCCGTTGCGCTAGAGTTGGGAATAGTTGCCCTGGCCTGGTACATGTCCGCCGCACTGGCGCGGATAAAATGGTGGCTCATCGCAGCGCTGGGCTTTGCTTTTGTCGCGCTGTTGACCAATACCTCCTTCTGGAGCCTTGCCGTGCTGGCTCCCGTGGCTGCTGTCCTGGCTGTTGCTATCAGTCGCTCGGTTCCCGTAGTGGCGAGGGTAGCGAGGAGCGGCGGGGAGGGCCTTTATGGTCGCCCGCTCGTCCCCCCAGATGGAGCTAGACCCGGCAGAGATTGGGCATTGCCACTGTACAGCGTGGCCCTGCTTGCTGCTGTGATGATGGGAGTCAGAGGGTACGAGCAACACCAACTCTTTGCTAGCGCCTGGGTTCTCCTAGGTTTCGCTATACTCATGTATGTCATCGGGATTGTAGAAGACCTGGCGTTGTTCCTGTGGGTCGCGCCTTTGTTCGCCACGTGGTCGGTCTTCGATTCTGCTGTGCTGGGAGATCTCTATCGCCCGCCAATAGTAGCGCTGCTTTGCGCAGCCCTGGGTGTAGCAGTTGGCCGCCTCCATTCTTACCTGCCACCGCTCCTTAGAGCAAAGTTTAACAGTGCACCCAAGTATGCTCTACCATTTTATGCTACTGCTTTGGCAGCCGCTGTCTTGACAGGGATTTATGGCACGCTTGGAGGTGTCAACCATCCCTTCTACGGCGCTATCCCAGATGCCATGCTGGTCTATGCCGTGGTGGCCTTCGCTGTAATCTTCTTCGAAAAGCGGCCCGGGTGGTCGTGGCTGGTAGCCGGGTTTGCTATATGGGGAGCGCTGCTGGCGACACAGTTGACAACCTATTACATAACTGGCATAGGCATCGGTATGGGCCTGGTAGGCTTGCTGGTGGGTCGTTTTGTAAATCGTCCGCAGGTGAATACCGAGGAATCACCTTCCAAAGGTGTACCGGCGCGATTCACATGGAGTTGGCCGTGGTATGGAACGGCGCTGGTGGCAGCTCTGCTGGTGGGCAGCTGGAACAGATTGCCTCTAGAGCGGCCTGGCATGGGATTTATAGAGCTGAGCTTGCTGGCCTTTACCGCGCTGGCGCTGCTGCTTATGCTGTTAGAGCGCACGCCAGAATTGCTGGTGTTTCCAGTAGGCCTGGCAGCCTGGACAATCGGGCTAAGCCAGGGAGAAGTATGGCAACTCATGGTCGCCTATAGCTTGCTATGCGTGCTGACCTTCTCCTCGCAGTTCACCTGGAAAATCATCCCTCCTGCCACGAACTGGCTCCCGGCAACACGGTTGCATCGCGTGTTCGCTCTGGGTGGACAGGCATGTGTCGTGCTGGCTATCATCGCGCAGGGAGGTCTCTCAGCAGATGCATCGCCGCTGGTTCACGTGGGAGCGGGAGCATTGCTTATCCTGGCACTATTGCTCTTCTGGAATGGAAGTTTGCAGAAGGTCCACGCGTACAGGCGTTACAGCTACTATGGCGCGGGCCTGTTACTCTCGCTAGTGCTCCCATGGGAGCTGATTGCTTTCCGGCAGACCAGCCTGGACCTGCTCGCGCTAGGCCCAGCCAGCTACCTGGCGATAGTAGCCCCACTGCTCATGCGTGATGGGTCGCTGCCAGGACATCATCGCACCAGCCAGGTAGCCGCCATCGTGGGTGCTGCACTGCTGCTCATGCCCACGCTCTGGTTGAGTTTCAACGATAACAACCTCCTTCCCACTTTGATCCTGGCCGGAGAAGCCATGGCCCTGTTGCTGCTCGGCATAGGGACCCGCATGCGCATCTTTGTCCTGAGTGGCGCGGGCCTGGTGATCGTAGCAATCTTGCACTCTCTCTTCTTGCAGGCTTTTGCTCTTCCCCTGTCGTTGACCCTGCTAGGATTGATACTCATCGCCATCGCCACCGCACTGAGCATAGCCCGCCATCGCCTACAGCTAGCCTGGAGCCGCTGGGAATAGAGACATGATTAGATCAAATTAATGCCAGGTGCTGACACTTGTGGTATGATGATGTGGATTACACAACAGACCGGGCAACCCCGAAGCAGACCATCTCCTACGGCATCTGCTTTCCCGGCCTGTTCTAGAGGAGGGACTCATGGAGTTTTCGCTGCGGTTGGATACATTGGGCATAGCGGAGGTGCATTACCTGCGCGGCCGGGAACGTTATCGAGATTGGCCACCGTTTTTGCTGCTCGCCGCGTCACGACAGGCGCGCATCCTGGCCTATATGACTCGAGAGGCGGCCGAGCAATTGCACCAGCAGATACTGGCGGTGGAAGAGGCGGCGGGGTTGGATGCCGATGACGAAGAGGTGAAAGAAGAGGAGGAAGAGGATGAGGATGAGTCCAGTGAAAAGAAGAGTACAAAATCTTCAGAGAGAGAATCCAGCGCTTTTTCTCCTCCTTTTGCCCAGACGCTTGAAAAACTAAACGACCTGGCGCGTCAGCGTCTCCCTGATGTTGGAGGCGGCAGCAATCCGGCCAGTAGCGAGCTATCGAACGAGGAGACCAGCACCGCCGAAGAAGAAGATGCCCTGGAACAATTGCAGGATGCCTTTGTCCAGATGATGGAGGTCGTACGTGAGCTGGCTGAAGAACTCTCGACCGATGCGCTCAAGCTCACAAGCCGCTTCCGTTGTGCGCGAACAGGAATCGGCTTTACACGTGCCGAACGAGACGAGGACGAGGATGAGGATGAGGACGAGTCGGAAACAGAAGATGAAGAGGTTGAGCTAGACGTGGAGCTTGAGCTGGCACTCGTCCTGCAACTCTTCGAAGAAGGACATTCCAGGGCCGATGATCTGCCCGCGGTTGAACTCCAACTGGACGTAGAAGATTTTTCGCATTTACACGAAACCCTCGATTATGCCCTTAACCGCGAGCGAACCAGCCGCCGTCGTCGCCATTGATTTCTTTAATTAGAATTTGGAGTAGTCGATAATGTCAAGATCAATCACAATTGAAGACCTGTATCAATTCAAATTTCTCAGCAGGCCACGCATCTCCCCCGATGGCCAGCGCGTGGCCTTCGTCGTCACCACGATCGACGAGCGCAAGCACGAATATCGCTCCTCCATCTGGCTAGCTCCCAGCGCTGGCGGCGAGGCGAAGCGCTTCACCACCGGCCCGGCTAAGACAAATAGCCCGGCATGGTCTCCTGATGGCCGCTGGCTGGCCTTCGTCTCCGAGCGCGAAGTGGAAGCAAGCGGCAAGGACGATAAAGAGCAAAAGAAGCATGGTAAAGGTAAACCCCAGCTCTGGCTGATCCCGACCGACGGGGGCGAGGCTCGTCAATTGACCTTCATGCGACACGGCGCTTCAAATCCTGCCTGGTCGCCAGATAGCAAGCAGTTATTGTTTAGCGCCGCCGTTGGTCCCGCCGACGAGGAAACCGAAGACGGCAAACCCCTGCCCAAAGCTCGTGTCATAGATCGCCTCTGGTACCGGCTCGACGGAGTTGGTTACATTTACGAGCGCCGCCAACACCTGTTCCTGCAGGATATTGCCGGTGGTGAACCTCAGCAGTTGACCGATGGCGATTGGGACGATAGCGACGCGGCGTGGTCGCCAGATGGGACACACATTGCTTTTGCCTCCAGCCGTGCAGAGGATCGCTGGCGTATACCCTGCCCCGATCTCTACACACTGACCATTGCAGATGGTAAAGCCGCCGCATTGCAGTGCCTGACCGATGGTTCCATCGCTTGCAGTTCTCCATCCTGGTCGCCCGATGGCAAAACCCTGGCCTTCCTGGCGGCGCTCAAGCTGCGCTCGGGCAACCACATCGATCTCTATACCGTCCCGGCGAGTGCTGTGAATGCCCAGGCAACATGCCTGACGAGGGACTTCGAGGGCACCTGCATGGATTGGACGAACAGCGACATGGGAGATGATCACCTCATGCCGCCGCCAGCCTGGTCATCCGATGGCAAGACGCTCTATATACTTGCCTCGCAGCGCGGCGCATCCCGCGTCTATGCTGTTCCTGCCAGTGGAGCAGAAAAGCAGCCGCCAGCGCTCACACCGGGTGATGTGCATGTGCGCGATTACACTGCCGACCTATCATCCAGCAGATTGTCAATGTTGGTCGCAGGCGCGACCAGCGCACCCGAGATCTTCGTATGCTCACCTGCCTCCCCAGGCGAACTGCAGCGCGTGACAAACTTCAATGACGCGCTGTTCAACGAGTTAACCTTTGCCACGCCGGAGTACATGCCTTACGAGGGAGCCGATGGTTGGCCCATGGACGGCTGGATTCTCAAGCCGCAGGTCTTTGACCCCAGGAAGAAATACCCATTGATCGTGGAGATCCATGGCGGTCCGAATACCCAGTATGGCTACGGCTTCTTTCACGAGATGCAGGTGCTGGTCGCGGCTGGCTACGTCGTGCTCTACACCAATCCACGCGGCAGTTGTGGTTACGGGCGCGACTTTGCGCTGGCAGTACGTGGAGCCTGGGGCTTGAAAGACTCCCTGGACATCATGGCCGGTGTGGATGCCCTGCTACAAAAGGGATACATAGACGAGCAGCGCATGGGCGTTACGGGCGGCAGTTACGGCGGCTTCATGACCAACTGGTTGGTCGGCCATAACGATCGCTTCAGAGCAGCAGTAACGCAGCGCAGCGTGGTCAACCTGGCCTCTGGCTTCGGAAGCAGCGACTTTGGCTGGGTCTTCGCCGATGATGAACTGGAGACAACGCCCTGGGACAACCTTGAAGCCTACATGCGCCTCTCGCCCATTACTTACGTGAATAACATCCATACGCCGCTGCTGATACTCCACAGTGAACAGGACCTGCGCTGCAATATCGAGCAGGCCGAGCAGCTCTTTGCCGCTTTGAAGTACCTTGGACGAGAAGTACAATTCGTGCGCTTCGAGGGTCAGAGCCACGGTCTCTCGCGCGGCGGTCATCCCAAACTCCGCCTGGAACGCCTGCGCCTGATCCTGGGCTGGTTCGAGAAGTACTTGCAGTAGATCTGTACGCCAGGCAGAACCCTGCCCGGCATGTGGAGATCTCTTCTTAATATGCCTTACAGAATATGTGCCATACTTTTTGACCTCGACGACACACTTTTCAATAGAGACAGGGCTTTCCGAAGCTGGGCAGAATCATTTGTGCGAACTCGTCTTGTCCTTCAAGATGAGTTCCACCACAGAGAAGCAATAGATTGCCTGGTCTCGCTGGATGCAAGTGGATACTGCCCCCGCGAGACGCTATTCTTGAAATTTAAAGAAAGCTATCCATCTCTTCAAGAAAACGTTGATCACCTGGTCGAGATATATTACCAGCAATTTCTTGGCCATATAACTCTCGAAGAGGAAACTCAACGATTGATCGCCGCCCTTGGGCAAGCTGGAATGCCATTTGGGATTGTGACCAACGGCTCCTATCGTCAAAAACACAAAATTGAAGCCCCTGGTCTCAATAGATTGACCTCTTGTGTCTTTATCTCGGAAGTGTTCGGCAGCAAAAAACCGGAAGCAGAGATCTTTCTAGCGGCTGCCTCGTGTGTGGGATCAGGAGCAGGAGAAATTCTCTTCGTTGGAGATAATCCATACGCGGATATATGGGGAGCACAGCGCGTTGGTATGAAAACTGCATGGCTTCATCGCGGACGCGCCTGGCCCTCAGACCTCTCTAGCACTCCAGCAAACATCATTATTGGCTCCCTGGGAGATCTGTTCACCATCTTATAGCGCCGTTCAACTTCCACGTGCGAAGCAGCTTGCTTTGGGGATCCATCTTCTGAACCACTTGTTTAAGACCCGGCGCGGGAAGTCCCGTCTCCATTCATGGGACGAGATGAGAGCGCGGTTCCTTATCGACCGGTTGGGATGCGGGGCACCCCAACCAGCTATTTCCCCTGGCACTCCTCTATATACCGTTTGACGATTTCTGCCGAAACAGTGCCTGCTGTGCCAACATAGTAGCTGTTCGTCCAAAGATGCTCCTTTCCGCACATCTTTTTGAGGTGGGGGAACTGTTCGCGTAAGTAGCGCGATGAGTATCCTTTGAGCAGATTCGCTATCAGGGCCGGGCTGAAACGGGGCGGAGCGCTCACACACACATGAATATGCTCTTCGTCGGTCGAGAGCGCAATGAGTGTCAAGCCCTGCCGATCACAGCATTCCTGTAGCAGCCGTTTGGTCTCTTTCTGCACCTTGCCCGTCAAAATGCGGCGGCGATACTTGGGAATCCACACCAGATGATAAGCAATTGAATACAGGGCATATCTAGTTTTCCCCATTTGCAAACTACTCTCATTCATGCTACTATTATATGCATGAATACGGTGAAAATCTACCCACTGCATCATTTATCCCGTAAACAATTCCAACGCTCCAAAGCGGCCCAAATGGCGGCGGCACAGGTCTGGAATGGGTGTATGGAGGCGCACAAAGCTGCACGCATGGCCCATACGGAGTGGCCTGGGCGTGATGCGTTGCAGAAAGCCACCAAAGGGGGGCAATTTGAACTGCACAGCCAATCGGTGCAGATGGTCGTAGGGGCCTTCATCGCCACTATCAAGACCACCAAGGAACTTCGCCAGACCCACCCACAGTTGCAGATGAAGTATCCCTGGCGCACCAAACGCTTCTACCCGGTCAAGTGGCCCGCACAAGCCGTCTCCAAAGAGCGTGGGCGTGTAGTCTTGCCGATGGGCAAAGGTCGTCCATCGCTGGTCCTGCCCATTGAGCTTCCCCAAAACAGCGGCGCCTGTAGCCTGGTCTGGAACCATGGTTTTGAGCTACACGTGTGCGTAGAACTATCACAAGCAGCAGAAGCTCCGGGCACGGTCCAGGCCACCGTGGACCTGGGCGAGATCCACCTGGCAGCCGTGACCACCAACACTGGGGCTGCCATGATCGTCACCGGGCGCGGCATCCGTTCGCTCAAGCGTCAGAGGACGAAGCACCTGGGCCAGATTGCGAAGAAGCAAGCCCGGTGCAAGAAGTATTCCCGGCGCTGGAAGCGATTGCAGCATGCTAAAAACAAGCAGTGTCGCCGGGCCGAGCGGCGCATTCGTGACCTGCGACACAAAGCGACGCGCAAAGTGCTCGACTTCTGCGTCGAGCAGAAGGTGGGAACCCTCTTCATCGGCAATCCTCATGGTGTCCGCTCTGAGAACAAAGGCAGGCACCACAATCAACGTATGGCGTTGTGGGAATATGGCAAGGACATCGCCTACCTGACCCACAAAAGCCAAGCTGCTCACATCATGAGCTTCACCGGCTCCGAACGAGGAACATCGAGTCGGTGTCCTGCGTGTGGGCATACACACAAACCCAAAGGCAGAAATTGGGTCTGCCGCACGTGCCAGTTTTCCGGGCACCGGGACCTGGTTGGTGCGGTCAATATGCATCCGCTTGCCTATGGTTCTCAACAAGTGCTGTTTCCTCGTTCCTTCACGTATCTACGTCCGTCGGGCTTGGCCCGATCAAGTAGTAGTAGGGCAGACACGCCCCAACGTTGTCTAAGCAAGAAGCTGGCCCAACCACGTCCTGTAGGTACGGTCTCCTTGGAGACAGGCCACACCAGCGCCGTTGCTTAGAAGCCCGTCCCGTTCTACGGGACGTGGAGTGTCACACTTGTCGTCTTCTTTTAATTCGCTCATTTCGGTGTATCTAAGGATTTCCTC
>Ga0187846_10002436_pt1 | contig 10159 bp, 24 predicted proteins | sample TC_taG_FD_161473 | JGI IMG/M metagenome (GOLD analysis project Ga0187846, IMG submission 161473) | Biofilm microbial communities from the roof of an iron ore cave, State of Minas Gerais, Brazil - TC_06 Biofilm (v2) | ecosystem: Environmental > Terrestrial > Deep subsurface > Cave > Wall biofilm... | reverse complement strand
CGATTCGACGATCTCCATAGTGAGCACTCGAGAAGAATTTGCGAGTCGCTTGAAATGTTTCGTGTGTGCGCGTCGAGATCAGCGGGACAAACGCGTGAATATCCCGGGCCAATTGAACGGGCATCCCCCCGGGCGGGGGCGGCACACGGTTACTCCGTGGGTGGCAAATCCTGGTACACGGGTAAGTCGACGTCCGGGTAAATGTAGACCGGCACCTGGTGGTCCATCAGCACCGCGAGCGTGTCCGGGGACAGGTGTCTGCAGATGATCCCGATGCGATCGATCGGCCAGGCGGGAAATTCCTTCGTCCAGAGGTAGCGGTAGCCTTGAATCTGGCCCAGACTCGCCAGGTGGGCCTGGATCTTGACCTCGAACAAGTCGACGCTGGCGGCATGGAACGCCGCCAAGTCGGCCCGCTTCTGCGTCGTCAGCACGGCATACCGGCGCGCGCTCGCGGGATACGAGGGACCAGGATCGATGCCCTCGCCCAGCCGCACGTTGGTCGCGAACCGCAGATAGTCCTTACCCTGATCTTTCGCCCACGCGCGAAAGAGGATCGCCTCGGGGGCGAGCTGACCCGGCTGGCGGTCCCGGGAGAGCGCCTCACTGAGCGTGAACGTATCAGGAAACGGCATGCTCGAAGACCGCGATGATGGTCTCGTTCATCTCGTCCGGGCCGGTCAGCAGCCGATGCAGCTGAAAGCTGTGGAGGCGATACCCTCGGCGCTCATTCACGGCAATCGCCTGCTCAAACAAGGTGCAGAGGGGACGCTTCGTGCTCTGGAGTTCTCCCGCGCGCCAGTTACACGACACTTCGGCGACGATAAACCGCGCGGGCGTGGTGTCCGCGTGGACGGGATCAGGACGCGGCATCGCGATTCCTCGGTGATCACGGAAACTTCACGCCGCCCCCGACGCGGGTGTAGTAATCGACCGGCAAGCGCACGCCTAGATAACTTGCCCACTCGCCCAACTTCCGCTTTTTCTGCGTGCTGGTCAACGGGAGCGCCCGGATGAAGGCAATCGTGCGCTCGAGCGCAGAGACCTCGAGCAGATCACGCGGGAATTCCTGCTCCACGTGCGACATGGCCGTCAGGGCGTGCGGTGGAGCCCGACGACGACGGTCGGCACGCCGACAAAAAACGGCAGCGGCGCACTGAGCGGGCTGGTCCCGAAACTATTGGTCGCCGAGACGGTGAAGACGTGCAGGCCGGCGACGGTGACCGAGCAGCTGCCCGCAGCGGTCACCGGCGAGCCGCACAGCACGCCGTCTTGAAAGAGCGAGTAGCTCGTGACGTTCTGACTCGGGTCGTTCGCGGTCCAGGCGAAGTTGAGCGTCACGGGCAAGGTCTGGGCGAACAGGACCTCGCCGACCAGCTGCCCGCCCACGCCGCCGGCGCCGAGCGTGAGCGCGACCAGGGCGACGCCGAGGATCACACGACGCATACACATCCTCCAGTTAGTGAGCCTCTCTGACGGGGCGCGGACCGGGCGGGCGGACACGGGGCGGCGGCGTCTGCCCGGCGAGCCGTTCCATCGTCAGGGTGTGCGCGAGCAGTGCGCGCTCGAGCCGAAAGGCGACCGACGCGACGACCAGCGCGGCGGCGGCGACGATCAGGGCGAACAGGGCGGCGGCAGAGAGGACGACGACGCTCATCGCCACAGACGGCGCCGGCGGGCGCGCAGGGCCGCGAGCTTCCACCAGATCCCCACTTCCACCACGACCGCGCACCAGGCGGCGACGGCGTCGTGCGGGGTATTCCACGCGATCCACGCGCCGAAGGGGACCGCGAGCATAAACATCCAATACAACAACTCGAGGATCATGGGACCGGCCTTTCCGCCAGGGGCTCCAGGCCCGCGGCCAGACGCACCTCGTCGGGTGCATGGGTGAGCTCGTCGGCGGTCCGCGCAATCACGCGGCCGTCTTTGAGCTCCAGGACGACGACGTCAACGGGTTGACGGCTTGGGAGCGGGGCGGCGAATCGCTCGACGACTGACATACAGCACCTGGGCCTGTTCTCCGGTGACCGTATCGACGACGGTCTCACCGGGCACGAACGGATAGCGGAGCAGGGTGGCCAGGCGGCGACTCACGGGATCAACCGCGGGCGGCAGCTGGCCTTTCATCGTCTGATCCAACATCGCCTTGATCGTCGCGCGTGTCTCATCGTCTACCACACGGAGCGGCCTTTCCTGAACGCGTAATCAGCATGCGGCCGAAGAGTGCCGAGCCGAGTGACGAGCAACCGGCGCTGACACACCGGACATTTCGCGCGGCCATCCTCGCCGGGCGTGAGCTCGCCGATCGTCGGTTGATAGCGACACTGCCGAGGGTTGAACTCTCCGTCGCGGTCGACTTTCATGGCTGGTCGTCCACGATCACGATCGTCGGCGAGCGAGAGGCACGGTTGGCAAAGAGCGAGTGCGCCGCTTCCACCAGCATCGCCTGGTTCTCCGGCGTATCGGCAAACCCGAGCGCGGCCAGTATCTCGGGCAGGACCAGGTGCAGGCCGCCGCACTCATCGTCATACACGCCGGGGGCGAGCGTGATCATTCCGGCATCCCGCGGGAGAGCGCCGACTTGAGCAACGCTCTGCAGGGTTTGTGAATGTAGACCTGTTCCATCGTCTCGACAAACTCCGATGAGCCGCAGAAATAGCACGTGAAGGGATCGGGCACGACGTGAACCGGTGTCGGATCTGCCGCGGGCTGGGCCTCTCGCTCGCCGGTCAGTTGCAGCTGGTGAAACCGGTTGGCTTCTTTTCTCCACTCCCGGACCATCGCCGTTTTGGCGCCGCCCTGCTCGGCCAGCTGCAGGTGCGCGCGGCGGGTCGGCGGGTGCTCGTAGAGATTTAGTTCGGCGGCGACGCCGATCGTAATCGCTCCACGCTCGAGGGCGGCGAGAACGTCAGCATCACCCTGTAGCAGTGCGAGTCGGGACTCCACGTAGTCTCGACGCTCACGGAGCAGCTCGGCCAGTCGCTCAGTATCTCCATCAACACGGCCAAGAAGTCGACTAAAAACACGGGCTTCGTCCACGGGATTGAGATCGGCTCGGTGGAGATTTTCATGGAGCATCACCGCTTCTTCCGCGGCCTTGAACGTCTCGTGGACGACGCACGGAACGACCACCAGCCCGGCGAGTCTCGCGGCACACAGCCGCCGGTGGCCGGCGACTACTTCGTAGCGGCCGTTTCTGGTGGCGACCACGATCGGTTCAATCACGCCGACCTGGCTGATGCTTCTCGCGAGCTCGCCCAGATCGCCCATGTTGGCGGCGCTGCGCTGGGGCGCCGCGGGATCGTCGACCACGTCAATCGACAACTCACGAAGGAGCGGCTTTTTCACCGATGATCCTCACCGCGGTACCGACCTCTCCCATGAGTTGCAGGAAGAAGAGCCAGCACGTGTCGCAAAACATCGCGGGCCGGAGGGCCCCCGCGCTCGGCTGACTCGCAAGCGAGAGGGCGAGCGCGAGCGGCGTCCCACTGGGCGTTGTGAACGTCGCGACGAAGCGCGCGCCGTCGCTCGCCGTCACCGCGCTGCAGCGTTCACAAGCCAAGATGACGCCTCACGACGTCGTCCGCGAGCGAGTCCTTGTCGAAGGGCAAGCGGTCCATCGTCCGCTCGCGATCGGCGGCCGCTCTCTTGACGCGCGTGAGATGGATGACGCCGGCGCGCGGGCCGGCAGCGGTCGACCAGGTGCTCAGCACGCAGTAGCGGCCGCGGGCGAGTCTGCGCCAGCGGCGGCGGTCGCGCGGGAGACAGTGGCGCGCGATCTCGGCAAGGACACCCTCCCGCGTCGAGAGATACACGATCTCGCCGTCGACGTGTTCGACCGCCCACACCAAGCGGGGCGGCCGCTTACCCACGGGTCGCCGCCGATCGTTTGGAGCCGACGCGCGTGAACTCCCGTTCACTGGTCGCGCGGGAAATGACGATCGTGTCGTCCACGAGCTCGACGGCGACGACGTCGCGCGGGTGCAGGTGCAGCGCGTTCAAAAACGTCCGCGGCAGGACGATCTGCAAACTGTGGCCGTTTCTGCTGATTCGCCTGAGCTCCATCACTCCATCACCAGGGCGGCCAGATCGCGCAGCTGAAGGGCCAGGGCGTCGAAGGTGTCGGCGATCTGTTCGAGCCGCCACGCGACTTTCTGGAGCGAGGAGACGGGATCCTCGGGCGGCGCCGGGGGAGCGGCGAGCTCGGGCGCGCGCGGGGGGCGTGTGTCTGGATTGCTGAAGCGATCACTCATGAGCCGCTCGCCTGGCGCAGACGTGGTGCCGCATCGATCCGAGACTTTTGCGGCGCACCTGGTTGTTGACGCTGAGCGCCTCTCCGCGGGGCGGCAGGGGCCAGGTTTGCTGGCACGCGAGACAACGGGCGAGCGCGAGGGGCCAGGTGCGGATCAGGCGGAACGTGTGCCCGGCGAGTCTGAAGCTGTGCATCGTGTCTCTCCGGAGTGACTTTGAGCGGCGGGCCGGCCAAAGTCGGGAGGCGCTCGAGCGACTGGGCGCGCGGGGCGGCGACGCCGGACGGCGGGACGTACCGGCGCACGACCGAGAATCCCCGCGCGCGCAGATCGGGCGGGAAGGGCCAGCTGACGCCGTCGTCCATGGCGGGGACGCGGCCCAGGGGGACGAGTGGGCGGGGCTGGCGCGGCCAGCCGCGGGAGACGGAGATCAGGAGCAGAGGGTCGACGCTCATCGGGCGGGCTCTTCTGGGTCTGATAACGGGCGTTCGGTTACCTTCGTGGCCGCTTCGCCTGGCCTGAAGGAGTCCAGATAGTCGTGCCACACCTTGCGGTCGAGCAGGAGATGTTCCCGATCGGGATAGTCGGTCGGGCTCACCGCAGCCGTCAGGATCCCGGCGACCCGCCGGAGCGGCGAGCTGCCGGCGTGCGTCTCGACGGCGAGCGTCTCGAGCTCGAGCACAAGCGCCAGGAGCTCGCACGCGTCGACGCGCGTGAGCAGGACCCCGCCCGGGACCGGTGACGTGGCGAGCGGGCGCGTGGTCGCGGTCGGTTCCTCCGCGGGAGGCCGGCGCGGGAGCAGTCTCCAGGAGTGTCGCCCGTCGTCCATACCCGGAAAGTATAGACCAGATAGACGCGCCCGTCAAGCCGGGGGAGGGGGCTACCCCGCCTAGATTGGAGAGACCCGTCTAGCGCCACTCGCCCCTCTCCCCCGTACCCCCTTACCTTCGGCGCTCCGCGCCGTTCCGGATCTCCGACTCTCAGTACAAAGAGAAGATAAAGATGAAGATGCGTGTGGAAATTGCGGAATTCGCGCTGCGCTGCGACTCAAGTTGGCACGAAAGGCTCATGAAACCGGCGCATAAATGGTGGTCCTGAGCGAAAGGGGCGAACAAATAGCGGCTGTGGAAAACCTGTGGAAATCTCCCCCCTCAAAGTCTAGACTTTGAGTGCTCAAAGTAGCACCCTGTGGAAAACCTCGTAAGTTGTTGAACGGGGGAATGATGGCGAAGAAAGTCAAGCCAGTTGCCGATGCGGCAGTGAAATTCGTCAACCGGGCATCCGCCGCGGGCGGCGACTACAAGACCGGTGTCTCGACCGCCGGCCAATCGTGGTCAGATGCCACCGTGGCCTCGAGCGACACCTATGCCGCCGGCGTGCAAGCGGCCATCGGCCGCGGCGCCTTCAGCAAAGGGGTGATGAAAGCCGGGCCGCAGAAGTACCAGACCAACGCGTCGACCAAAGGCGCGAACCACTATCCGGAAGGGGTGAGGGGCGGGCAGACTCCCTATCAGCAAAACGCGGCGCCGTACTTCGACGCCCTGTCGTCCATCGTGTATCCGCCCAGGCGGCCTCGAGGCGACCCGGCGAACCAGGCGCGAAGCATCATCGTCCAGACGACGCTTCATACCAAGCGCGTCGGCGGCTAACGCGTCCGTTCTGCTGTCCGCGTTTCGCGCCTTTCTCTGGATCGTGCGAGGGGGATGGAAGGTGACCGACCGACAAGCACTGATCGGCCCCGATGATGAACCGCTCACCGCGGGCGCGCTGATTGATGCGGCGATTGCACCCTTGAACCTCCCCAAGCGCGAGAGTCTGCCCCTCGAGAGTTGGGCCGCGTCACTCACGAGCGACGACGGCCGCCGCTTTGCCCGCCAGGCGGTCGACGCCGCCCGCGTCGCCGATTTTGCTACGACCGTCCACTTCGCGCGCCAGGCCGAAACGGCTGAACGCTGGCCGAAAGGATCGCTATCATGAACGTGTCGCTTCGCGCCACTGTGCTCAGTGGCGGCGCCGGGTATCTCCTCGGCCCCGCGCTCGAGCACATCTCCGGGACCAACGGCAATAACGCCGGTCTCACCACGATCACCAACAACACCGGCGACACGACGACGGTCAGGGCGATTGTGGACCCGACCAAGAACATCTGGCTCCTCAACGCATGGGCGATGGTGGAGGCGGCGTTCATCTTTGAGATCCACTCCCCGCGCATGCATGACAACGTGCACGGGATCCGCGTGAGGGGGCCGGCGAATCAGGCGATGGCGCAGTGGTCGCTGTGGGTCCCAACCAAGCTCTACACGCTCGACACCTTGACGGTGCAGCTGGCCGGGACGAGCGGGGCCGGCAGCATCTCGCCGATGTCGCTCTTGATCTACTACGAGGATCTCCCCGGCATCGCGTCGCGCCTCACCACCCCCGACGACGTGAAGAAACGCGGCCTCAACCTCATGGTGCAGGAAGTCGTCGTGACCGGCGCGGTGACGGGCAGCTACGCGACGGCGGTCGCGCTGAACGCCAACTTTGACTTCACCAAGGCGAACACCGACTACGCGCTCCTGGGGCTGACGGGCGACATCAACGGCGGCGCCAATTGTCTGAGGGGCGCCGACACGGGGAACCTCCGGGTCGCGGTGCCAGGGCTCAACACGCTGCCGCACGTGACGTCGGCCTGGTTTCATCTCATGTCGACGCGCTACGGGTTCCCGCTGATTCCGGTCTTGAACGCGAACAACAAGGCCGGGATCCTGATCGACAACATCACGACGCACACCGGGGGCACGTTCAACGTGCAGGTGCATTTGCTGGAACTCGCGAAGCAGTAAATGCAGGACAGCGGCGGCGCGCCGGCGCCGGTGCGTCCGCCCAACATCATCGCGCTCGGCCCCGAGCTCCTGATCCGGGGCACCGTGATTCCGTCCTTCGCCCAGTTTGCCGTGCAGGGCGAAGACAACCTCCGGATCGTGCTCGCGTTCACCCAGAGCGCGAGCGTCGTGGTCGCCGTGCAGGGCCGGTTTCTCGACGCGCTCAGCGGAAAGGTGCTGCCGTTTGAATTCTCGATCGCGCTCTTCGGGCAGACCACGCCGCTCACGTCCGATTTCGCCCTCGGCACCGGGTATCTGCTCAACCTTACCGCGTTTGTCTCGAGCGCCGGTGCCGTGCAGATCGGCCAGGTGTATGCCGTGGTGGAAATGATTCGGGGCCTGGGCGGCGCCACGTTTCTGCTCGCGACGCTTGTCGGCGGGTACATCACCAACGGCGCGACGCTCGGGTGGCCGGGCAGTCCGATCAAGACGAGCATCGAAGGGCAGGGGTTTCTGACGACGACGGCGCCCAATACGCCGCCGGCCGGGAGCGATATTTCGCTCCAGGCGCCCTCCGGGATTCGCTGGCACATCAAAGCCGCGGTGTTCGTGCTGACAACCTCGGCCGTGGTTGGCAACCGGACGATCGTGTTTGTGGTGACGCGCGGGGGGAACTCGGGGTTTCAGATGCCGGCGCCCGTGGTGCAGCCGGCCTCCACCACGACGATTTACATTCTCTGCCCCGCCGCGGCGTTCACCGGTCCCGTCAATCAACGCGAGCTCATGCCCTTGCCGCCCGATCTCATCATGGCGCCCACCGATGCGCTGTCGACGGTGACGGGCGGGATCGACGTCGCCGACCAGTGGACGATGCACGCCGACGTCGAACAGTGGCTGGTCTTGTAGGACAGAGTCATGGATCCCCAGTGGCCCACCGGCCCGAGCATGCCCCCGGTCGTCGGGTTCCCGCGTGACGCGGCGCGCTCGTCTCCGATGCCGTGGCTCTTTACCGCCGAAGATGTGCTGCAGCTCGATTCGGTCTGCAGTCAATCGGGCGTGACCGTGACGGTGAACGGCGTCCTGCTCTCGGCCGATCTCCAGCTTTTGCCGTTTTCCTGGACGCACAGCCCGAACAGCAATCGCACCGTCGCGACCACACGCGTGTCGCTCGGCCTCGGCTGGCTGCAGCACGCGCGGGTGCTCGTCACCGGCGGCGCCGCCAAACAAGGCGAGTGCTTCGTGGCGCTGCGTGTCTGCCGCGGCCTCACCAGTAACGCGATCGTGCTCGCCACGATCGCCGCCGGCTACATCACGACCGTGACGGATCTGTATACGCCCGGCGGGACGATCCTGACCGCCCTTGACGGCGCCGGCACGGTGCGGTCGATTACCGGGACCACACCGGCGGCCGGCGTCGACATCCTGGAGACGGTGCCGACAAACGCCCGGTGGGAGCTCATCGCCTTCACCGCGCAGCTCACCACCGGCGCCGCCGTCGCGAATAGGGTCGTCGGCCTCACGATCGACGACGGCACGAACATCTACTTTCGCGACAGTCCCGCGTTCACGCAGACGGCCAGTCTGATTGACATCTACTCGTTTGCCAACGGGCAGAGCAAAGTGGCGGCGCCCAGTTCGTCGTTTGTCCTGGGCAACGTGCCTGTCGACAACCGCCTGATTGCCGCCCACCGCATCCGCACGAGCACGATCGCGATCGCCGCGGCCGATCAATGGACCGCGCCGCAGTATCTGGTCCGCGAATGGCTGGAGAACAACTGACATGGCGACGACCACGACGACGACCTGGCAGTGTCCGAGTTGCCGCGGGGTGTACCCGGATCCGCAGCGTCACGGCCAGCGCTACTATCACGTGTGCCCGCCCTTGAGCCGGAGCGAGCTCGAGGCGCTCTCGCCGCTCGAGCTCTCCGCGCTCTACACCGCGCACGCGATCGCTCCGACAGCACCCGACGCGCTCGAGCAGCTGGCCGGCGTGGGTATCGCGCGCGCCAATCACCGCGACGAAAACATCGACCCGCTCTACCGCGGCGAGACGCTTCAGCCCGGGCAGCTGCCGGACGAGACGACGGTCCCCCGCGTCGCGTGGGGCGTGGGCCGGCTGAGCCGATAATGGAGAGGGATGCTGTCCGATCCGGTGCTCCTGGCCGCCCTGACCGCAACGCCGGCGACGATTGCCGCCATCACGGGGTTGGTGAACGCGATGAAGCTCAATGACGTGCATCGCGCGGTCAATAGCGACGCCGACCATCAACGCCAGGAAGTCAGTGCGCTCCGCGTCGCGCTCCGCGAGGCGGAGCTCGAGATCAGCCGGCTCCATATCGAGCTCGCGAAACGGCCTTGATGGCGCGCACCCCGATTCCGTTCATCCCGACGGGCGTGGTCTTCGGCGCGGGCCGTGATCCCGTCGTCGGCCGTCTACACGCCCAGCTCGGCGCCGCGCTGCTCGATGAGCTCCGCGCGGGCGCCAGTGACGATCAGCCGACCCTTCAGGCGCAGGCGCCGATCGAGGGCGGGATCGCGGACGGACAGACGTTGTCGGATCTGGTCGACCAGGCCCACGCGCAAACCGCGGCGCAGCTCGACGCGCTCTCGATTGACGACCTGGTGTCTTCGTCGACCAGTGTGGCTGGAAACGCGAGTGACGCGCGGGACAGCTACACGACGGGAGACAGCAAACTGTACGCCTGGATCACGCAGCTCCCGCCGGACTATCCGGCTCCCACGCCGCCGGGCACGATTGACAACCGGCAAGTCGACGATAGTCGGCGCGACGCGCGGGCGGCGCTCGCCGGCCAGCCGGTCGTGGACAAGATCAATCTGCCCTCGGATATCACCTACGGCGGCGTCGTGGATGTCCCGGTGACGCCGGCGAGCAGCGCGACGACGACGGGCGAGCTCACGAGCTCGGCCGCGAGCGAGACGCAGAGCGTGAGCGATCTCGCGGCGCGGGTGAGCGCGCTCGAGGCGCAGATCGCCGACGCACTCAGTAACGGGATCCCCGGGCCGCCAGGCCAGGACGGCGCGCCCGGCCCGATGGGACCGCCGGGCCAGGACGGCCAGGACGTGCATATTCTCTTCTGAGGG
>Ga0187846_10002435_pt1 | contig 10166 bp, 8 predicted proteins | sample TC_taG_FD_161473 | JGI IMG/M metagenome (GOLD analysis project Ga0187846, IMG submission 161473) | Biofilm microbial communities from the roof of an iron ore cave, State of Minas Gerais, Brazil - TC_06 Biofilm (v2) | ecosystem: Environmental > Terrestrial > Deep subsurface > Cave > Wall biofilm ... | reverse complement strand
GTTGCCGAGGAGGCGTAGCAGTGCGTCCTGCAGATCGCTGATGCGATCACGGCCCACCTGGGCTTCCCACTGGGCCCGGAGCTCGTCAAACACACCTTCGCCCTCACGCATGAGGGAATGCCCGCGGTCCGTCACCGCCAGATGGGCTCTACGAGGATCGCCGGGACCGGGGCTGCGGAGCACGTATCCGCCCTCTTCAAGGAACGAGACCGTCTTCGCTGCCGCTTGCCTGGAGACCGGCGCCCCCGCCACGGCCGTCAGTCCCGAAGACGTCACCGAGTTCGCCCGCACCTACGGCCGGCCCGGCGGGTTCTCCGGCGCCGCGGGCCTTTACCGCAGCATGCTCACCGAAGGAGAAGAGCTGCGCACCCTGGCACAGGCCAAGCCGCTACAGATGCCCGTGACAACCATCGGTTCTCGCGGCGGTGCGTTCACCTACGCGGCCTTCCGCGGCGTCACCAGGCAGGAAGTAACCGCCCTCCAGCTGGCCGGCGTCGGCCACTACGTCGCGCAGGAAGCCCCGCAGCCGCTCGCGGACAGACTCCTCGAGGTCCTCGCCGCCGGCGCTCCCTCCTTCTTGAGCGAGCGGTTACCTGCGAGATTCCGCAGCGGCCTCGCGGATCAGCCGGACCGCCTCGCGAACGCCGCCGTCCCAGGCCGGCCCGTGCCCGGGCAGTACCCAGGTGGCATCGACGCCCTCGATCAGGTCCAGCGACGCGAGTGCCTGCTTGGGGTCGAGCGTGAACGGCGCCGGCTTGGGACCGGTGGCGCCGGTCAGGACATTGCGGGTGGTCATGGTGTCGCCGAGGAACAGCGCGTCGACGGCCGGGACGTGTACCGCGACGCTGCCGGCCGTGTGCCCCGGGGTGTGGATGATCCGCGGCGAGCCGGGCACGTCGAGCACGTCGCCGTCGGCGACGGCCTGCAGCCCGGTAGCCGGCTGGGGCCGCAGCCCGCCACGCCGGGCGGAGTACCACAAGAAGCCAGCCAGCGGCCCGATCTTGACCGGCCCCCAGCCCGAGTTGGGCTTCCTGACCTTCAGGCGCGCCCGGTCGACGTCCGCCTCGTGGATGTACGCCGCGACGCCGGTCTCGCGGTGCAGCCGGGCGGCGAAGCCGATGTGGTCGGTGTCCCCGTGGGTGAGGATGAGCGCCCGCACGTCGCCGAGGCTCTTGCCCATCGAGGCCAGCCCGGCCTGGAGCGGCTTCCAGTATCCCGGCAGCCCGGCGTCGATGATCGTGACGCCGTCCGGGCCGGCGATCAGGTAGCTGTTGACGGTCGGCGAGCCGACCCGGTACAGGCCGCTGGCAATCTGCATGACAACCTTCCTCCTAACTCACGTGCTGAGGGTCCACGCCGGGTCCGGGAAGGTACGCCTCGCCGGACCCGGCGGTTTCTCGCGCTAGAGGTCTCGGACGCGCTCGTAGGTGAGGTAAGCGAGGCCCGCGCCGAGGGTCCGCACCTCGGTGAGGCGCATCGGCCTCTTGTCGCTAGCCTGGCCGAACAGGCGCTCGCCGGCCCCGAGCACGACCGGGAATATCGTCAGCCGCACTTCGTCGACGAGGTCATGCTCCATCAGCGTGTGTACCAGCTGTGCGCTGGCGTAAACGACGATGTCGCCGTGTAGCTGCTGCTTCAGCTTCGAGACTTCGCTGGCCACGTCGCCCTTGAGTATCGCGCCCTGCAATCCTGCCGAGTTGCTCCACCTGGGCGCGTCGAGCGTCGATGACACGACGTACTTAGGCATGCTGTTCAGCCGGTCCGCCCACTCGCCGCTGCGGGCCAGCCAGATCGCGGAGAAGTACTCGTCACTGCGCCGCCCCAGCAGCATGGCCTCTGCGGCCAGCACCTCCTCGTACTCGACCTTGCCCCACGCCTCGAGATCCGTGCCGCCATACTCCCTGAACCAGCCGCCGTGCCGGAAGCCCTCCTCACCGGTCGGGTCCTGCACGACGCCATCGAGCGAGACATTCTGGCTGATGATGATCTTGCCCATGTCCGTTCTCCTTGCCCTTTGCGTTGTCAGCTTCCACTGAGGAAGACCCCGCAAGGCAGCGAACTGGGCGCGCGCCGGCCGCCCAGTTCGCTCCTCGGCCGGTGTCTGTAGACAGATGGGAGGAAGGCAGGGCGACGCTACAGTGAGCTGGATGGCGGCTGACCTGATGATCGAGCGGGCGCGGGCTGGCGACGGCGATGCGTTCCGTGAGCTGACCGATCCGTACCGCCGGGAGTTGCAGGTGCATTGCTACCGGATGCTCGGATCTATTCAGGACGCCGAGGACGCCGTGCAGGACACGCTGCTCGCCGCCTGGAGAGGCCTGGGTGGATTCGAGGAACGCGCCTCGGTCCGCACCTGGCTCTACCAGATCGCCACCAACCGGTGCCTCAATACCCTCCGCTCGGCCAGTCGGCGACCCGCCATCCAGTGGAACGTTCCCGGCGTCGTACCGCCTGAACCGACCCGGCTCGGCGAGGTCACCTGGCTCGAGCCGTTTCCCGACTCGCTTCTGGCGGACGCCGCCGGGCTGTCGCTGGGGCCGGAGGCCCGGTACGAGCAGGCCGAAGCCGTCTCCCTGGCCTTCGTGACCGCCCTTCAGGTCCTGCCGCCCCGCCAGGTCGCCGTGCTCATCTTGCGTGACGTGCTCGGATTCCACGCCACCGACGTGGCCGGCATGCTGGACACGACGGTCGAATCGGTCACCAGTGCGCTCAAACGCGCGCGGGCCAGCCTGGAACGTCACCGAAGGAATGCCGGGGGCCGGGAACCCCCGCCCGCGCCTGGCTCGGCCGCCGAGGAAGCAATCACGGCGACTTTCACCAGCGCGTGGCAGGCCGCCGACATCGACGCGCTGGTGGCTCTGCTTACCGACGACGTCTTCATCTCGATGCCGCCGATTCCCTACGAGTACGTGGGCCGGGACTTGGCGGCCAGCTTCTGCGGCAGCCTGTTCCGCGCGGGCCGGAGGTTCGACCTCGTGCCGACACGGGCCAATGGCCAGCCGGCGTTCGGTGCCTACGTGCACGTCCCCGGCGGCGTCCGCCGCGGTGCGGGCGTGTACGTGCTGACCCTCACCGGCAGCCGGATCTGCGCCATGACCAACTTTGATTCCAGCATGCTCGCGTGGTTCGGGCTCCCCCCGTCGCTGCCCAGTTGACCACGCCAAGCGAGATGAGACATAGGGTGCCGGAGGCCAGGACGCTGTTCAGCCGCTATGCGGCGGCCTGGCTGTATCTGGCCCTGGTGATCGCCGCGGAACTGTGCTGGGCCGCCCTGCCCCGGCATGACCAGGTGGTGCTGCTGGACTGGGCGAGCACGAGCGTGGACCACCTGGAGCACGATCCGGTGCTGACCCTGCTGGCGTCCGCGTTCTTTCCGTCTGAGTCGCCGCTGGCCTGGCTAGTCTTGATCGCTCTGGCGTTGTTCGGGGCGAACCACGTCCTGGGCAACCGGTGGACGGTTGCCGTGTGCGGCGCCGCGCACGTGGCTGGGACGCTGGTCAGCGAGGGCATCGTGGCCTACCGCGTGGATACGGGCGCCCTCCCGGTCGCGGACAGGTACCTGCTGGACGTCGGCCCGTCTTACGTGGTGGTCGCCGCCATCGCGGTGGCCGTGCTGTACGGGCCGCGGCTGGCCCGCGCGGCCGCGGCGGCGGACTTGGCGCTGCTGGTCTTCGTCGGGCACATCTTCGCCGGGCTCGGCCAGCTCCAGGTCTCCGCGGTCGGGCACGTGACCGCCTTGGCCACCGGGGCCGTACTCGGCGGGGCCGTGACCTGGCGGCGGCACGGTCAGCACCGGGCCTTGCGCCAGGACACCTCAGATTCCGATGTGATTACATAGAGCGATCAGATGTTAACTCTGGGCGAGAGGAACTGCTTCATGTCCATCCAGAGCAAGGTGCTCGCCACGGTGGCGACGCTGGTCACGGTCGGCGGCGTCGGCACGGCGGGTGTGCTCGGCACCGCGGCGGTCGCCACCGCGGCCACCTCGACCTGCGGCCAAACCTGCATCGACATCTTCAGCTACGAGTTCGGCAACCACTCCACGCCGAACTACATCCTTGATGTCCAGGGCCAGGGGCTGATCGGCCAGCCGATCATCCTAAGCTCGGCCAGCGATAACAACCCAGGCGAGGACTTCCGGCTGGTGTCGGATAGCACCGTGGCCACCCTGTACGCGGCCCACATGGTGACCGCGGCCCTCGCGTTGCACTACGGCTGCATCCCCAAGGTCAACTTCCCTGACTGCTTCGGCCAGACCAAGTACGCGGTGAACGACCCGGCGTTCCAGATCGAGTACGCGCCTGGCGGCGCGTTCAGCGGCCTGTGCGTGGGCGTGGCCGGCACTGCCGTGCAGGGGGAGGGCGTGACGCTGCAGTCGTGCGGCGCTTCGTCCAAGACGGTGTGGGTGGTCGACCAGTACGACCAGCCGGTCGACTTCTTCTTCCACGGGTACGCCCCGGCGATCAACGGGTCGGACACGAACTTCAGCCAGCCGTTCGTGCTGACCTTTCCGCAGAGCGGCGTCCCGACCGACGTGCCGTCCCCGCAGCTGCAGGTCGACCACCTGTCTGGCTCCACCCATGGCTGGCCGCCGATTCTGAACTACCCAAGCATCAACGACAACCAGCTGTGGGGCGGGGACCTCGGGCCGGCCTGACCGGTTCCCTAGTTGGGCGACGCGGTGGCAAAGGGAATCCAGCCCTGTAGCCGGAGGGTGGTCAGGTCGGTTGCCATCGCGCCAGCTGCCGATATGGTCCACAGCGTCTGGCCGATGATCAGGGAGCGCTCGATCGGCGAGTAACCGGCGTACGCGGTCGCGTTGGCGCCCTCTGGCTGCGTGATGAATCCGGTCTCGGTGATGCCCGAGTCGTCGATCCGCAGGACCAGGTCCCCGGACAGTGGGCCGTCCGGGGACTGAGCCACCCCGTCCGTGGGCACCGGCGCTCCCGTGACCATGCCTGTCCGCTGGAGCGGGACGACCATGAGGTCGTCGCCGGGCCAGTAGAGGAAGGCGTGCGGATCGAACTCGGCATCCGATATCGCGGCGGCCAGCGTGAACGTGGCGAGGAGGGTCGGCGAGGCCAGGTCGGAGACGTCGAACAGCGAGACTTGCGTACCGCCGACGTGCCCCATCGCGTCCGCCTGACGGCCGATTCCTATCAGCCGCGTGTCAGATACGGGGTGGAGGTAGGCCGAATAACCGGTCAGGGCCACCGAACCGCGGACGCGCGGCTGAGCCGGGTCGCTCAGGTCCACGGTGTAGAGGGGGTCGGTCTGCCGGAAGGTAACCACGTAGCCGGCGGGGCCGATGAAGCGGACGGAGTAGATCCGCTCGGTGAGCCCCAGCCCGGTGACCTCGCCGACCAGCCGCATGACCGGGCCCCGGGTCGACAGCACGTACACCGCCGAAGAACTGGTCTGCGCGTCTGCAGGCTCCCCGTCCGCGAGCGCCCACGAGGTGCCGGTCGTGGTGGCGATCCGCAGGTAACCCTGCCACTCGGACAGCGCGTACTGGTCTACCAGGTATCCCGGGACGCTGCCGCCGGCGGCGAAACTCGGCGGTCCGGGGCTGGTGATGTCGAACCGGTAGATGTCGGTCTGCTGCTCGCTGGCGGCGCTACCGGACGGGCTGGCGGGAAGTCCAGCGGACACGGCGGGGCCTGCGCCTGCCGTCGCCGCCTCGGCCAGCCACCGTTCATCGCTGACCACGTAGAGGCTGCTATCGGTGCCGTAGACCGTAGTACCGTCGGCGATGATGCTCATGCCGTCACCGGAGCCGAGCGCGTCAGAGGTGAGGTCGAACGTGAGCACCGTGATCAGGTTCGCTCCGGAGTAGGCGGCAGGACGGCTGACGGCGGAGCACGCGACGTGTCCTGTGATGGTCGCGCCGCCGGATGTCTCCGCGTACTCGGGCAGCCAGGCGTCCAGGCCCGCGTGCCGGATGACGGCCTGGTTGGCCGCGACCCGCTGCGCGCCAGGCGTGCTCTCCGGCTGCGCGGGGAAGTTCAGGCGCAGCTGTGAGCTGATCACGACCCGGACGGTCGATCCGATCTGCCGCGCGTCGATGAGGCTGCCCTCGATGCTGTAGGACGAGATCACCGAGGGACCTCCGGCTAGATCGACCAGGAGCAGCCGCGAGCCGTACCCGGGCAGCGGGGAACCATCGGATCCCGCGACACCCTCAACCAGCGCCCCCCCGCTGATGAGCACCAGGGCGTGGTCACCGCTCAGCAGCAGATTCGCCGGCGGATAAGCCATGTCCCCGCCGACGGCGCGCAGATCCAGGCGACCGGTCACCGTCCGTGAGGCCGCGTCGATGACCTCCAGAACACCGTCGGTGAGGGTAACGATCCGGCGGCCATCGGTCTTGACCAGGTCAGGCTCGTCTACGCCGGCCACATAGTCGTTCGTACCTGAATACGCCGGTGTCGATGGTGCGGCCGCGGCAGCGCTCGCCCCGGCCGCGGCCGGTGCTGCCCCGGCGGCCACTGCCGGGTACGCCGTTCCGTTCACCGACGAGGCCAGCCCGGGAAGGCCATAAGGGCCGACGCTGGCTTCGGCCGCCCTGCGCAGGGAGGCGAGCTCGTCGCCGCAGCCGCGAAACGACGTCAGTCGCACCGAGTTGGACCGCACAGCCACGTCCTGATGCACGGCCCGCTGCACCGCGCCACCCGTGCAGCCGGATATCACGAGCAGGCAGCCGGTCAAGATAACAGCGTCCCTACCGCCGAGGTGTCGTGTCATGCCGCTTCGACGCCCGCCCCGTGCGAGCGGTTCCCCCCAGTTGGTTACGATCTCGCAGCATGAACAATGCCCTCAAGCCTTCGAGGTTCCGCGTCGTCGCGGAGACCGCGATCGCCTTGCTCGCAGGTGCCCTCGGCGTGCTCACCATCTTCTGGCACGACTGGATCGAGGCCCTGACGGGATGGGATCCAGAGCACCACAACGGCAGTTTCGAAGCGATGATCGTGGCCGTTCTGCTGCTCACCGCCGCTGCCGTCGGCGCCAGCGCGCGGCGGGTCTGGCGGCTGCGCGCCGCGGCCAGTCAGAGTCCTTCCTGAGATAACGCCCTGGCGCCCAGTGACTACGGCGCCGGGCGATCCAGGAGCGGCACCGCGGCCTCGCGCAGCCTCCGCTCGAAATCGGCGACGGGCCCGTCCTCGGCCTGGGCAAAGCGGCCAAGCACGGCGCCGACCTGGGCGATCAGGTCCTCGGTCACCTCACGGGTGGACCGGGGCACCGCGCCCACGCCCTCGCCGAGCATCAGGATGACCCGCGCCAGCCGCAGGTCGAGCCGGATCGCGCGCGTCGCGATCACTCGCTCCCAGTTCCAGCCCTTCACGCCGGTCGCGGTCAGCTCGCCTTCGATGCCAGTGAGCACTTCGCGCAGCTCGGTGGCGGTCGCGGCCAGTTCGGCGCCGGTCTCGGCCCCGTCACCGCCCGACGCCCCGGCCGCTGGTACGCTGTCCGGCGCCGCTTCCTGCTCGGGGATCCAGCGGCCCAGGGCCTGCTGGATCCTGCGCAGGCGGTTGACGGCCTCGTTGAGGGCGGACCACTGCCGGTAGGCCTGGGTGAGCAGCCGGTGCCGGTCCTCGACGGCGTCGCGGGGCGGCTCGTTGCGCGGGTCCAGCTGGATCTCCAGGCTTGCCGACGACTCGCTGTCGCCGAGCCGCACCCGGACCTGATACGTGCCGGGCAGGGCCGGCGGGGCGAACTCGTCGATCATGTCCCCGTCCGCGGCGTCGACCACGATCTTCGTGGCGGGCGCGTGCGCGCCGTCCCAGGTAAACCGGTTGAGGCCGGCCCGCCTTGGCGGGTGCGGCGGCTCGGGCTGGCGCTCCTTGTCTCGTTCCCGCTCCGGCTTCGGCTCCTCGTCCCGCGGCGTGGTCGTGAACCGGCGTATCTCGGCGCCCGCGTCGTCCAGGATCGTGATGGTCAGCTGCCGGTCCCCGGGCTCGGGCAGCTCGTACAGGATGACCGCCCCGGCGGGCGGGTTGCTGCCCGCGTCGAGCAGCCGTGCCTCGGACTCGTCGCGGCCCGGCACCGGCTGGTAGAGCACGGCCACGTTGGCCACCCCGAAGGCCCAGGCGATGGATCGGCGGGGACCGCCCTCGGCCTTGGCCGGCTTCGCCTGGCCGCCGGGATCCCCCTGGCCTGCCCACCGCACCAGCGGGTGCGGCGGATAGACGCGGACGCCGTCGCTTGCGTGCTCGCCTTCGACTCCGGCCCGGCCTGCACCCCCGGCCTGGCTCTCGCGCAGACCAGGGCCGACCCGCAGCGCGGGCAGCTCGTCGAGTATCCAGATCGACCGGCCGTGGGTGGCCGCGACCAGCTCGTCGCCCTTGACGTGCAGGTCGTGCACCGGCACCACGGGCAGGTTGCCGCGGCAGGAGTGCCAGCTCCCTCCGTCGTCGTAGGAGACGTACACCCCTGCCTCCGTGCCCGCGTACAGCAGCCCGGCCCGGGCCGGATCGGCCCTGATCACCCGGCAGAACTCGCCGTCGGGGATCCCCGCGTCGATCCGCTGCCAGGTGGCGCCGAGATCGGCGGTACGCAGCAGGCACGGGGCGAAGTCGTCCTGCCTGTGATTCTCGGCGGCCAGGTAGCAGGCCGCCGGGTCGTGCGGCGACGGCTCGAGGATGCTGACCACCGTCCAGTCCGGCAGGCCGGGCGGCGTCACCTCCCGCCACGAGCCGCCCGCATCCTCGCTGACGTGCACGAGCCCGTCGTCGGTGCCCGCCCAGAGCAGGCCCCGTCGCAGCGGCGACTCGGCCAGCGCGAACACCGTGCACCAGTACTCCGCGCCGATGTTCTCCGTGGTGATCAGCCCGGAGCTGCGCAGCTTGTCCGGGTCGTTGCGAGTCAGGTCCGGGCTGACCGGTTCCCAGGTTTGCCCCTGGTCCCTCGAGGCGAAGATGCGGTTACCCGCGATGTAGAGCAGGTCCGGGTCGTGCGGGGAGATGAGCAGCGGGGTCGTCCAGTTGAACCGGTACCGCTCATCGGCCGCGCCACCGCCGCTCCGCCAGTCCGGCCACACCCAGATCGACTCCGCGGCCCTCGTGCGGTGGTCGTAGCGGGTGACCTCCCCGTTGTAGTCGGTGGCGAACACGATGTCCGGGTCGCGCGGATCCACCGCGATGTACCCTGACTCGCCGCCGCCCACCGGGTAGAACTCCCGGCCGGTGATCGCGCCGGCCTCCGACTGGGTGGCCAGCGAGAGGCTGCTGTTGTCCTGCTGCGAGGCGTAGACCCGGTACGGCCGGCGGGTGTCGGTGGTGACGTGGTACAGCTCGGCCGTCGCCTGGTTCATCACCGGCGACCAGCTCTGGCCGCCGTCCAGGCTAACTGAGGCGCCGCCGTCATGGCCGAGGATGAGCCGGCCGGGCTCGCTCGGGTCGATCCACAGGTCGTGGTTGTCTCCGTGCTGCTGGGGGACCTTGACGAACGTCTTGCCCGCGTCGACCGACTTCCACGGGCTGTTCGCCAGCACCCACACCGTGTCCGGGTCCACTGGGTCAGCGAAGATGTGGCTGTAATAGAACGGCCGCCAGCGCAAGTCCCACTGCTCGGCCAGCCGCAGCCAGTGCTCACCGAAGTCGTCGGAGCGGTACACGCCGCCGTCCTCGGCCTCCACGATCGCCCACACCCGCCCCTCTCGCGCTGGCGCGAGGGCCACCCCGATCCGGCCGAGCGGCCCCTTGGGCAGGCCGGGCTGGCCGGACAACTCGGCCCACGAGTCCCCGCCGTCGTCGGTCCGCCACAGCCCGCTGCCCTCCCCGCCGGAGTCCAGCCGCCACGGGAGCCTGCGCACCTGCCAGGTCGCCGCGTACAACCGCCGCGGGTTGACTGGGTCCAGGCACAGGTCAACCGCGCCCGCGTCGGGGCCGCGGTCAAGCACGTGCTCCCAGCTCGCGCCGCCGTCCGTCGACCGGAATACGCCACGCTCGGGGTTTGGCCCGTGCGCGTGGCCGAGCGCCGCCACGTACACCCGAGCCGGATCCCGCGGGTCAACCCGGACCCGCCCGATGTGCCTGGTCTCGGCGAGCCCGCGGTGCACCCAGGTCCGGCCGCCGTCGGCCGAACGGTAGACGCCATCGCCGTGGGAGACGGTGTTGCGCAGGCACGCCTCGCCCATCCCCGCGTAGACCACGTTCGGATCCGCCTGG
>Ga0187846_10002434_pt1 | contig 10166 bp, 9 predicted proteins | sample TC_taG_FD_161473 | JGI IMG/M metagenome (GOLD analysis project Ga0187846, IMG submission 161473) | Biofilm microbial communities from the roof of an iron ore cave, State of Minas Gerais, Brazil - TC_06 Biofilm (v2) | ecosystem: Environmental > Terrestrial > Deep subsurface > Cave > Wall biofilm ... | reverse complement strand
TGGACCGATTACGGCTATGTGTATGAGGGGCAGCAGTTTGTCGAGCGCGCACTGACGAGAGACGAGGGGATCACCGCGTCTGTGCGGGCGAAAGCGCTCCACGCTGCCGGGCGGTTAGCCCTGGTGCAAGGCGAGTTTAGACGAGCAGAAGCGCTGTATCAGGAAAGCCTGGCGCTCTATCGCGAGCTCCACGATCCGCGCGGGATGGCATCAGTACTCGAACGACTAGGGTGGATCGCCTCGTGGCTCGGCGACGATCCTTTGGCCACCGCCTTGCTCGAAGAGAGCCTGGCACTCTCCAGGAGCGCAGGGGACAAGGTCCGCCTCGCGCACGCGCTCACCGCCCTTGCGCTCACGATCCTCAGGCGTGCTGACCACAATACATATCCGCGGGCGCGCTCCCTGCTCGAGGAGAGCCTGCTGCTCTCCAGGCAGGAGCGCTCCCAGGTGGGGATCGCCTGGTCGCTCTATGGCCTGGGACTCTGGCACTTCCAGTCGGGGGATGCTGCCTCGGCCCGCTCCTTATTCGAGGAGAGTTTCGCGCTCTTCAGAGGCTTGGGGCTGCGGCTGCATATGGCGCCTCCGCTCTATAGCTTGAGGAAGGTCGCGGCTCAGGTGGGTGACCTGCCGGCAGCCTATGCCTTCTATCAGGAGAGCCTGGCCCTGTTCCAGGAGTTGGATGACCAGCAGAGCTGCGCCACCTGTTTGGAGGGATGGGCCAGCGTGGTGGCGCGTCAAGGACAAGCCGCCTGGGCAGCACAGTTGTGGGGAGCAGCGGAGGTGCTCCGCGAGGCTGCCGGTCCATCCTATCTCTTCAACTTCTATCCCATACCTGGCGAGCGTGCGGACGAGGAGCGGATGCGCGCCCTTGTCCGCGCCGAGCTGGGGGAGCAGGCCTTTGCTCAGGCCCTGGCCGAGGGGCGGGCGATGACCCCAGCGCAAGCGTTGTCAGCACAGGCGCACACCTTGCTCGCCAGTCACCCGCCCGCGAGTGCAGGAGCGGACCGCCAACAGATCCCTCCCCTCCCTGCTACGGGCGACCTGACCGAGCGGGAGGTGGAGGTGCTGCGCCTGGTGGCACGCGGGCTCACCGATGCCCAGGTCGCTGAACTCCTGGTGATCAGCCCGCGCACCGTCAATGCGCACCTGCGCTCCATCTATAGTAAACTGGGCATCACCTCACGCCATGCTGCGACCCTCTTTGCCCTCGAACAGCATCTCATCTAGCTTCAACATGTTCCGTCCTCTCCCCGCCTCCTCCCATACGCTTCGCCTCAACAGTGGCTATGCAAACACCCTTGCCTAGGTAAACCTTCCACGTGCGACGTTGACCCGTCACCCTCATCACGCGAAGACTAGGCAACACGGATACGTTGCTTTGCCGATGTGTTCTCATGTCCCATGCACTAGACTCTTAAGTAGCAGATCGTAGAGAGCTGACAAACGTTCTCAGTTTTTGATAAAGGAGAAGAACATGAAAAAGATTACTTTAGAGGAACATTTCCTTTCCCCTGCCTATGCCCAGCACATACGTGATCTCCAAAGCCAAAGAAAAGCCTCTGCTGGTGTTTCCGGCATACCTCCAGAGTTCGAGGCCATCCTGGCTGACCCCCTCATACAGAGAGCGATCGCAGCAGTTGAGGCAAAACTACTCGATGTGGGTGAAGGCCGGCTTGCGGCAATGGATGCCTGTGGCATAGATATGCAAGTACTCTCGCTCTCCGCCATTACTTTTGCCGCCATTCAGGGAGAGAGTGATACAGATCAGGCAATCAGTCTGGCCCGGCAGGCCAATGACTATCTGGCTGAGCAAGTACGCCTGCATCCCGATCGCTTCGCCGGTTTTGCCGCCCTGCCCTTACAAGATCCCAAAGCCGCTGCTGATGAGCTTGAGCGCGCAGTGACCCAACTGGGCTTCAGGGGCGCGCTGGTCAATGGGCATACCAACAGTGAGTACCTGGATGAACGCAAGTTCTGGGGTGTTTGGGAGCGCGCCGAGCAGCTTGGCGTCCCCATCTACCTGCACCCAGCCGACTCGGAAGCCGACCAGATGAAAATCTACGAGGGATACCCTGGCCTGCGCGGCGCTGTCTGGAACTGGACGGTCGAGACCGCCACGCACGCCCTGCGCATCATCTGCAGCGGGATATTCGACGCCTTCCCCAGGGTCACGCTGCTGCTCGGACATATGGGCGAGGCTCTTCCTTACACGCTGCAGCGCATCGATGAAGGGTGGAGAGGTACTCCACAGAGCAAACAGCTTCAACATCCGCCATCGTACTATGTCAAGAACAACGTCTTCATTACCACCAGCGGCAATTGCTCACCGGAAGCCCTGCTCTGCGCATTGACAGCCGTGAGCGCAGATCATATCCTCTTTTCGGTAGATTATCCCTATGCACCGCTTGAAAGCAGGACACTGTTCGTTGAAACAGCCCCGATCAGCGAGATTGACAGGGAAAAAATCTGCCATCTAAATGCCGAACGCTTGCTCAAACTGTCATAAAGCATGACACCCCATTGGTAGCAGAACCCTAAGGAAAGAAAGGATCAAGATTTGACCATGATTGTGCCGAATTTTGATGATGCTGTCGTGGTACGGGAGGCCGATGCGGAGGCCCTTGGCTGGACATCGCTGTCTACACTCTTGCTTGCTGACAGCAATGCCACCAGGGGAGCGCTCAGTGTCATGCGAACGACTATTGGGGAGGGAACCGAGGGGGCGAGGCCGCACATGCATACCAAATCAGCCGAGCTCTTCTACGTCCTCGATGGGGAACTACAAATCCTTACTGGTAACCAGGTCATCATCGCCGGGAAAGGAGATCTGGTAGTGGCCCCGCCCACCATGGCCCACGTGTTCACTACCACACCCGGCCATACCGCCGATTTCTTGATCGTTCTCGCGCCAGGACTGGAGCGGTTCGGCTACTTCCGGCTGCTAGAGCGTCTGAGCTGTGGGGAGGCGACGCTGGAGGAACTGCTGGCGTCCCAGGAGCTTTACGACAACCACTTCCTGGATAGCCTGTCTGGCGGGCCGCCCGAGGGTAGGGCCGAGGGAGAGTCGAGCTGTCGTGGCATTCGTCATAACAGGAAGGATGATCGCAGGTATCGTCTATGACATGATGAGCCGTAGCTTGCGCGTCTCCAATCGCCGTTTCAAAGCGGTGAGCAGTTGGCAGCCTCTGGTACCCGATGCGCCCGTTGGATGGGCGCACATCGGCGCGGAGAGCAGGGCGGCCATGCTTGCCTGGACGAGAGAGGATATCTCATGTACAATTTGGAAGGAAATAGGAGACTACCCTCATGAATACCAGCGCGTCAGTTAAAAAGTCACCTCTCAAATTCTTTGTATTGCTTTTCGCTCTTTCTCTTCCATTTTGGCTGCTTGGCGCTATAGCCGTACACTTCTCTATAAGCCTTCCGTTCAATCTTCCTGTGAGTGCGCTTCAGGCCTTTTTCCCGCTCATCACGGCTTTGATCCTTGTTTCCAGAGAAGAACAACCTGGTGGCAGAAGCAGGCTCCTGATGAGAGTTTTCGATCTGAAGAGAATCAGGCACAAGATCTGGTATGTGCCCATCCTGTTCTTGAATCCTCTGCTATTTTGGCTGTCGTACGGGGTAATGCTTCTCTTGCGGCTACCACTCCCCGAACCGCAGATTCCATTTCTGTTGATACCGATACTTTGTGTTGTGTTCTTTCTCCCCGCTGCCGGTGAAGAGACGGGCTGGATGGGATATGCCGCTCCACCCCTGCAAGATCGGTGGAGCGCATTAACAACCAGCCTGATTTTGGGGTCGGTGTGGGCGATCTGGCATGTCGTGCCGGATATTCAGGCCCACCATACTCCAACATGGATAGCATGGCAAAGTTTGTTTACAGTTGCGACGCGGGTCCTGATTGTTTGGCTCTATAACAACACCGGAAAAAGCGTCTTTGCGGCCATCCTCTTTCATGACATGAGCAATGTCAGCTATGCTCTCTTTCCGAATAATGGGTCAGGTTATGACCCGGCCATTACCGGCCCGATCGTTGCCATCACGGCTGTGATCGTCACATTCTTCTGGGGCTCAAAGACCTTAGCTCGCTATAGGTATGCTGTCAGGCTCTAACTACTATCAACGCTATCAATGGTGGCAATGGAGCCGCCTGGAGCAGAACCTGGCGACCCTTGTTGAGGCCAATAGAAAGTAGTAGAATGAGGTTAGCTTTGACGAACAAAAGAGAACGTGTGGTTCTTAAAAAGGGCTTGATACACGATGGAGACAGATCATCAGCTGGATGCAGAAAGCCAGCCGGCAGAGGCTCCCAGCGCTGCTCCTGTGATCCGCACGCCTGACCAGCGCGTGCGGGTGTTTGTCAGCTCGACCCTCGATGAGTTGACCCCCGAGCGGGCAGCGGCACGCGAAGCCATCACGCAGTTGCGGCTGACGCCCGTGCTCTTCGAGTCGGGTGCACGTCCCTACCCACCACGTGAGCTGTACCGGGCCTACCTGGTGCAGAGCGATATCTTCGTCGGCATCTACTGGCAACGCTATGGCTGGGTTGCCCCCGGCATGGCGATTTCCGGCCTGGAAGACGAATACCAGCTTTCGGGTGGAAAGCCGAAGCTCATCTACGTCAAGATCCCGGCGCCAGAGCGGGAGCCGCGCTTGCAGGCGCTGCTCGACCGCATCCGCAGTGAGGATGCCGCTTCCTACCAGAAGTTTGCTACACCTGAAGAGTTGCGTGAGCGCATCGCCAATGACCTGGCACTGCTCTTGACCGAGCGCTTCACCAGCCCTCCAGAGACAGCGGTTCCCGCCCGGCTTGCCCCTGTCCCCGTGCCGCGCAGTCCCCTGATTGACCGCGAACAGGAGCTCGCCTTGATGCGGGACCTCTTGCAGCGCGAGGATGTGGGTCTGGTGACGCTGACCGGCCCGGGAGGCGTGGGTAAGACGCGACTGGCGATCCAGGTCGCCACCGATCTCGCCTCCCAGTTCGCCGATGGCGCTGCCTTCATCTCGCTGGCCGCGCTCAAAGACGCGCAGCTTGTGGAGCCGACCGTGGCTCGGGCGCTCGGCGTGTCCGAGGCGGATGGCTCATCGATCGACGAGCGCCTGCGGGAGTATCTACGGCCCAGAGCGCTCCTCCTGCTGCTGGACAACGCCGAGCAGCTGCTTGCCGCCGCCTCCCTGGCGACCCAGGCGCTCGACGCCGCTCCACGGCTCACACTGCTCGTGACGAGTCGCGAGCCGCTGCGGGTGCGCGACGAGCGGGTGGTTCCTGTCTTGCCGCTGGCGCTGCCAGCGGCTCCGCCCCTCCCCGACCTCGAAACCCTGGCGCAGGTGCCAGCGGTCGCGCTGTTCGTCGAGCGGGTGCGCGAGGTGAAGCCCGAGTTCGCGCTCACGGCAGACAACGCGCAGGCCATTGCTGAGATCTGCCGGCGCCTGGACGGCCTCCCGCTGGCCCTCGAACTGGCAGCCGCTCGCAGCAATCTGCTCCCACCAGAAGCCCTGCTGGCACGGTTGGAGCACCGGCTCCCGCTGCTGACCCACGGAGCGCGGGACGTGCCCCAGCGCCAGCAGACCTTACGCAACACGATTGCCTGGAGCTACGACCTGCTGGAGGAGAGCGACAAGGCCCTGTTCCGACGCCTGGCGGTCTTCAGCGGGGGCTTCACTTTGGAGGCGGTGGAGGCCGTTTGCTCCTTCGCTCCTGCTGGAACCTCATTGGCGCAGGCGGATGACGAGGGAGCAGTGCTGGAGCAGTTGGGCCAACTGGTGGACAAGAGCCTGGTGCACCCTCAGCAGGGCAGAGGCGGGGAGCCGCGCTTCAGCATGTTGGAGACGATCCACGAGTACGCCACCGAGCAGCTGGTGGCCAGTGGAGAGGCGGCCGCCCTGCAAGAGCGGCATGCCGAGTACTTCCTGAGGCTTGCCGAGGAGGCCGATCCCCAGATGTTCGGTCCGGAGCGGGAGGTGTGGATGGAGCGACTGGACCGTGAGGAGGCCAATCTGCGCGCTGCTCTGGCCTGGTGCAAGGCCGACAGCGACGCGGTCCAGACCGGGCTGCGCCTGGTGGGCGCCCTCGCCTTTTACTGGTCCCTGCGCGACTCTGCCCGTGAGGGGCGAACGTGGCTGGAAGGCATGCTGGAGCGCTCCGATGGCACCGATCGCAGCGCTGCACGAGGCGTGGCCCTCGTGGGTGCGGGCTGGCTGGCCTGGTTTGAAGGCGACTATGCAGCGGCCTCCCTTCGCGCGGAGGAGGGCTTATCGATTGTGCGCGAGAGGGGAGACAAGCGATGGATTGGCAACGCAGAATGGTTGTTGGGGCTGGTCCGCATAGGTCAGCGTAACAGCGTAGCGGCGCGTCCCCTGCTCGAAGAGAGCCTCACTTTGTTCAAGGACCTCGGGGATGTGTGGGGCGAAGCGTACACGCTCTACTTGCTCGGCATGGCTGCCTATTTCTCAGGCGACCGCGCGGGGGCGCGCGCACACTATGAGGAAAGTTTGCGGCTCTTCCAAGAGCAAGGGGACGCACTGTACGCTTCGTTGCTGGTGAGTGCGTTGGAGGCCGTGCTCTTGCCCCAGAGTGACGAGGAGCTGGCGCACTCCCTGTATGAGCAGAGCCTGCTGCTCCTGCGCGCATCAAAGGATCGAGGCAGGCTCGGGATGATCCTGATCAACATCGGGGATATATGGCTGCATCATTACGGCGACGAGCAGCAGGCGAAGACGCTCTACCAGCAAGGACTCAATCTCTGGCAGGACCTGCAACGGGTGGACAATGGGCTTGGCATCGTCAAGGCGCTGGCTGGCTTGGCCGAGGTGGCAGCAGCCCAGGGGAGAGCAGAGCGAGCGGGACGGCTTTTTGGAGCCGCCGATAGCCTGCTCCCGTCCAACAGCCTGTACCGGGAGGACGTAAACAGGCGTGTGGCCGAGGCCCGTGCGCACCTGGATACGGCAGCGTTTACGGCAGGATGGAGCGCGGGGCAGGCAATGACCCAGGAGCAGGCCATTACCGAGGCGTTACAAGACGGCGCGTAAAGTTAATGAGCTGTTATTCTTTTAATGTTGGGATAGTAACAGATCCCTCCCTGACTGTCAGGGAAAGATACCGAGATGACAATGATTGTGCCGAGTTTTGATAGCGCCGTTGTGGTATGGGAAGCCGACGCGGAGGTCCTTGGCCTGGCACAGCTTTCCACGCGCCTGCTGGCGGATAGCGATGTGACGGGAGGAGCGCTCAGCGTCATGCGAACGACCATGGGGGAAGGCATCGAGGGAGCGAGGCCACACACGCATAGCAAATCAGCCGAACTTTTCTACGTCCTGGATGGGGAACTGCAACTCCTCACTGGTTCGCAGGTAATCACTGCCGGGAAACGAGATCTGGTGGTGATCCCGCCCAATATGGCCCATGCGTTTGCTACCACACCTGGCCATTCCGCCGACTTCCTGATCGTCCTCGCGCCAGGGCTGGAGCGCTTTGGGTACTTCCGACTGGTCGAGCGCCTGAGCCGTGGGGAGGCGACGCTGGGGGAACTGCTGGCGTCCCAGGATCTGTATGACAACCACTTTCTGGATAGCCCCGTCTGGCGGGCCGCCCGAGGGTAGTACTCTGGAAGACGACGAGAAGCACCAGATGATCAAGATGATTGTGCGCTTACCATTCTCGAAAGCAGAGATGCGCTCTGCAAAGCCTCATGAAAAATTAGAGTAGAAGCGTTGGGTCTGCCGATTTAGCTGAGGAGCGAAAAAATGAGCCAGACGTAGCATGCTCATCCTCTGTCTGGCTTGGAAAGATCGCAACCTGACAAGTATGTCAGGCTACTTTGTGCAGTATCCTCCGCAGAGCAAGAAGAAGCGCTTTCATGTCCCTGTCAGAAGTCCTAACCAGGTCTACGGGTAGATACCCATGTCTGGAGAGTGAGCATTCGACTGGGTCTCATCAGCAAGAAAGTTTCAGCCGATGCAGCCCATGATCTCCTGCAGGCTTTGCTGCCCACCGATGCTCGCACGATCTATAATTTTCACAAGGCATTGCTGCGACTTGGTCAGCGCATTTGTGTCTATGACCGTCCACGCTGTTCAAAGTGCATCCTGACGGATCTGTGCGATTATTACAATACGGTGGTGCGACCCAAGTAAAGCCTGCACCACCTTGATCACACATTATCCCTTGCGAACGGGCAGTCGACCAGTAATAAGCTCATATTCATTCAAGAGAGGAATACCCATTGTTAGTGTTAAGGAGTCTGTCAAGAGGTTTGTGTAAACAGATTTGATCTCTTGCATCAAACTTCCTTCCTTGTCTCGCGCCATTGCTGCGGCGCTCAAGTCGCCCGGCACTCGCAGGTGTTCTTACCCCTCACTCCGCCACCCACACCTGCACTGTCCCAGGATCGCTCCCCGAGGCAATACACTGCCCATCGGGCGACCAAGCAACTGCTCGCACCTGTGCGAGCAGGTTCGCGAGCATCTGATTCTCACGATAGGTGAAGACATGGCCCCCATCTGCCGCATCCCACACCTGCACCGTCGCATCACTGCTCCCCGAGGCGATGCGTCTTCCATCAGGCGACCATGCCACCGCAATCACAACATCAGAATGCCCCGGGTAAGTGAAGACATGGCTCCCATCTGCCGCATCCCACACCTGCACCGTGTTGTCACCGCTCCCCGAGGCGATGCGCCTGCCATCAGGCGACCACGCCACCGCAATCACAACATCAAAATGCCCCCGATAGGTGAAGACATGGCCCCCATCTACCGCGTCCCACACCTGCACTGTGTGATCCCAGCTCCCCGAGGCGATGCGCCTGCCATCAGGCGACCATGCCACCGCGTTCACAACATTAGAATGCCCCCGATAGGTGAAGACATGGCCCCCATCTACCGCATCCCACACCTGCACCGTTTTATCCCAGCTCCCCGAGGCGATGCGCCTGCCATCGGGAGACCACGCCACCGCGTTCACAACATCAAAATGCCCCCGATAGGTGAAGACATGGCCCCCATCTACCGCATCCCACACCTGCACCGTTTTATCACTGCTCCCCGAGGCGATGCGCCTGCCATCGGGAGACCACACCACCGCATTCACCGTATTAAGAGCTGAAAAGGAGTAGTGCCCACGATAGGTGTAGAGAGTCTTGCCAACAGAGTGAGGGGAAGGTGTGGAGGTAGGCATCGAGGTGGGAGAGACGGTCGGCTGCTGAGAGCATGCTAGCAAGACCAGACTGCTGCCGACCACGCTTCCGACCACTAGCCCTGCCAACTTCAGCATGGCAGAACGCCGTGAGATGCCTTGCTGCGGTAGCTGAAGCGTGTTCTGGCTTCTTTTCGGATACTCCAGAATGTCAGCAGAGTCGGTTTCATGCTGGATGGGTTCTGCCTTGAGCTTTTCAACAACCTGTCGCTGTGCTTGAGTCAGGCCAGAGGCGTTGCAGATCTCTTCGATCCGCATGCCTTGCTCATGCTGTCCGATGATGAGTTCTGCGAAGCTGAGCGTGTTGTCGTTCATGTGTTTTCCTTCCTTGTGTATCACTCCTGGCTCTCATGTTACACAAACTATTATAAAGTCTCGTGTTAAGACACGCGACCAACTTCTCTGCATGATGTAGTTACCCTCCTGGAGAGCGGACCGGTATGCCCTGGGATGGACTGCGCCTCCCATATCTGCTCCATGCTGATAGCGAAGATGTACCTGGTAGGTTGAATATCCCTATTTCAGAGTTCGTTTCGTGTAATCCGTGCAGGGGGATCGTCGGGCGCAGCGTTAAGTAGGTACTCGTTGTAAGGTTCCAGAGCTGCGAGCGCCTGTTCCACATGCCTTGCGTACAACCACTCGCCCAACTTCTTCAGAATGGCCAGTGCCGCCTTCAGCCGCTCGTGAGCCTGCTCAGGCTCGCCCTTCTGCGTATGAAGTAGTCCATATACATAGAGCGCTTTGGCCTCGGCATAGGGATACGGCATGGCGCGCGTGATTGCCAGCGACTGATTCAGGGCACCCTCTGCCTCCTGCCACCGATCCTGTTGTATCGCCACCAGTGCCTGCGCGCGTAGTGCATCCACCAGCGCCAGCCGATTCGGCTCCTCCTCCGCGCGCACAATGGCCTGTGACACTACAGTCTGAGCCTGGACCTGATTGCCGAGATCGAGATACGCCCAGGCCAATAGCG
>Ga0187846_10002433_pt1 | contig 10166 bp, 9 predicted proteins | sample TC_taG_FD_161473 | JGI IMG/M metagenome (GOLD analysis project Ga0187846, IMG submission 161473) | Biofilm microbial communities from the roof of an iron ore cave, State of Minas Gerais, Brazil - TC_06 Biofilm (v2) | ecosystem: Environmental > Terrestrial > Deep subsurface > Cave > Wall biofilm ... | reverse complement strand
AACGCTAACTACGATGAAGCCGACCGCTACGTGATTGCGCTCGCAAGGATAAAGGGGGCTGGCGGTGGTCACGTACGAAACCTCAGCCGGCGCCAAGAGACGGCCGCGGCGCACGCATTACATTCCCGACGTGTGCGCACAACTAGGTGTGGCTTGCATTGACTTATTGGAAGTGATGCGCCGGGAGGGCTTGTCGTTCTAAGGTTGGGAGACAGCGGCCCGTGAGGCTGCCGCTTGGGGAGGACTGATATGCGACGGTTGGCGGCAGCGTTTTCTATTTTCATTTTCGGCCTTTTAGGGTGCGACACCGCCAACAACAGCAACAGGTACGAGCTGGGGAAAGACGCGTCCGGCAACACGGTTCGCTTGGACAAGAAAACTGGCGAAGTAGCCATCATCTCCGGGGACCAAATTAGGACCGTCAAGGATGCGGCCCAAGCGGATGCAGAACGGAAGGCCAGACTTGCCCACCTGGAAGAAACCAAGGTGTTGCTCCCGCTTGACATCCCGCAGTTGGATGTCCAGGTTTCTCTCGCCACGTCGTGGCGTGACGGAACTCTCTACTTCAGCTTTGAGCTAGACGATCTGCCAGACGCAAAGGCGTTCCAGAAATGGCTGGCGAGCCGACCAGCTGAATCGCGGGCGAACCCATCAGCGGTAAACTTGAGCGATGCACCTAAAATTGACGCAAAGGCACACGATGCACGGTTGAAGAAAACGTTCAGCCATACACCGTTCACGATTCACTTGTACGACAAAAACGGTTTTAAATTGGAATCGATCGTGGCATTTGATCTAACCAGAACAGTGAACGACGAAGGTTTGACGAACAACCTCGACGCAAAGGGTACTCGCCCAATGTCCGAAGAGGACTATCGCCGCGTTGATCATTGGTCGTTTGAGTGGCGATAGGCTAAACGAGCCATTGCGTAAGGACAGCTCCGATCATCAACCACGCGAACGGCGCGGCGCGACGAGCACGGCCAGCACCTCAATTCGCGGAAGTCTCGGCGGATGATCGGCTGGGATCTATCTATGGAATATGCCCTGGCTGAATCACAGCGCGCAATGAAAACCTCAACCGAGGATGAAGTTGCAAAAGATGAACGCGAGCAGCCCCTTTATGGCCCGACCGAAAGCACGCAGCCTCAGCCAGTGGGTCGGCTTATCGTCAAAGACGAATGGGGCGTCCGCGTTCATGGGTACGTAAGAATACCCCTTCCGGCTAGTGTTTCGCTGCATGGGATGGTTAGGCAGTGCGCGAGTGTGATTACCTGTTGCCTAAGGCGTTGCCTGATCCAAGGCGTTGCCTAATGGTCAACCCGGAGTTTTGATGTAAGTATTTGATTCTGGCGGAGAGGGAGGGATTCGAACCCCCGGTACGGCAAGCCGTACAACAGATTTCGAGTCTGCCCCGTTCGACCACTCCGGCACCTCTCCGGGGGCGCGCATTCTACCACCGCGGATGGCTGATCAAGCAGCAGCGCGAATGCTGTCGACTCCACCCATGTAGGCGCGCAGCGCCTCGGGTACGGCGATGCTGCCGTCGGCGTTCTGGTAGTTCTCCAGCACGGCGATCAGCGTCCGCCCGACCGCGAGGGCCGAGCCGTTCAGGGTGTGCACCGGCTCGGGCTTGCCCTTTTCGTTGCGAAAGCGCGCCTGCATGCGCCGCGCCTGGAAAGCCTCGAAATTCGAGCAGGACGAGATCTCGCGATAGGCGTTCTGCCCCGGCAACCAAACTTCGATGTCGTAGGTCTTCGCCGCGCCGAAGCCCATGTCCCCGGTGCAAAGCGTCACCACGCGATACGGCAGCTCGAGGCGCTTCAAGATCGTCTCGGCGTGCCCGGTCAGCTCTTCCAGGCGCTCGTACGACTGCGCCGGATGGGCGATCTGCACCAACTCGACTTTGTCGAACTGGTGGTTGCGGATCATGCCGCGCGTGTCCTTTCCCGACGCCCCCGCTTCGCTGCGGAAGCACGGGCTGTGACAGACGAACTTAAGCGGCAGGCGCTCGAGCGCGACGATCTCGTCCCGCACGATGTTGGTGACCGGCACCTCGGCGGTCGGAATCAAGTAAAACTTCTCACCCTCCCCGCGCGGCACCGCGAACAGGTCTTCCTCGAACTTCGGCAGCTGGCCGGTCCCGAACAGACTCTCCTTGTTCACCATGTACGGCGCGTACACCTCGACATAGCCGTGCTCGCGCGTGTGAACGTCCAGCATGAGTTGGGCGAGCGCGCGATGCAGCCGCGCCACCGGACCGGTCATCAAGGCGAAGCGCGCGCCGGCGATCTTCGCCGCGCGCTCGAAGTCAATCATGCCGAGCGCCGCGCCCAGGTCGACGTGATCCCTCGGCGCGAACCCGAAAGCGCGCGGCGCGCCGATGCGCCGCGCTTCAACGTTCGCTTCGGGGGAGCTGCCGATCGGCACACTTTCGTGGGGCACATTCGGGATCGTCGCCAGAAACGCGTGCAGTGTTGCCTGGACGCTCGCCAGCGCCTGCTCGAGCCCAGCGAGCTCTGCGTTCGCCGCGTTCGCTGCCGCCATGAGCGGGGCCGCGTCAGCACCCTTCGCCTTCGCCTGACCAATCTGCTTCGCCAGCGCGTTGCGCTGCGCTTGCAGCTCCTGGGTCCGCGTCTGCAAGCGCTTGCGCTCGTCCTCGATCGCTCGGAACCCCGCCTGGTCGAGCACGTACGGCCGATCCGCGAGACGCCGCCCCACGCGCTCGAGGTCGGTGCGGAGTAGTTGAATGTCGAGCATGTCGATTGCGCGGGATGCGCCGGCTAGCGCTTGCGCGCCTTCTGGTCGAGTTCGCGCAGCTCGGCCAGACGCTCGGCGATGCGCGCCTCCAAGCCGCGGTCCGTGGGCCGGTACCACTGCGGCGCCGGCACGCCCTCGGGGAGGTAGTTTTCCCCGGCAGCATACGCCGCCGGCTCGTCGTGCGCATACCGATATTCGCGCCCGAAGCCGAGCTCCTTCATCAGCTTGGTCGGCGCGTTCCGGAGGTGCGCCGGCACCGGGCGCGATTCGTCCGCGGCGACGAACGAGCGCGCCGCATTGTAGGCGGTGTAAACCGCGTTCGACTTCGGCGCGCAGGCGAGATAGATCGCCGCTTGCGCCAGCGCGAGCTCTCCTTCCGGTGTGCCGAGCCGCTCGTAGGTGGCGGCCGCTTCGAGCGCGAGCGAGAGCGCGCGCGGATCGGCGAGCCCGATGTCCTCGGTCGCCATGCGGATCATTCGGCGCGCGACATACAGCGGGTCGGCACCGCCGTCCAGCATCCGCACGAGCCAGTAAAGCGCCGCGTCCGGATCGGACCCGCGCACCGATTTGTGGAGCGCGGAAATCTGATCGTAGAAGACGTCCCCGCCCTTGTCGAACCGGCGCAGGCTGTGCGCCACGGCGTCGGCGACGAGCGCGCCGTCGACGCGGGCGAGCCCACCGGTCGCGACCGCGGTCTGCACGATTTCGAGCAGGTTGAAGAGCCGCCGTGCGTCGCCGTCGGCGAAGCCGATGATCCGCTCGCGCGCCTGCGGCTCGAACTCGATCCCGCCGAGTGCGCCCGCCGCCGCCCGGTCGAACAACTGGCCGAGATGGTGCGCGGTGAGCGGGTGCAGCACGTACACCGCGGCGCGCGACAGCAGCGCCGCGTTCACCTCGAACGACGGGTTCTCCGTGGTCGCGCCGACAAAGGTGATGAGCCCCTGCTCGACAAAGGGCAGGAACGCGTCCTGCTGCGCCTTGTTGAAGCGGTGCACTTCGTCGACGAAGAGAATCGTCGACCGGCCGCCGCGCGCGAGGGCTTCGCGCGCGCGCTGGACGGCGTCGCGGATCTCCTTCACCCCGGAGAGCACCGCCGACAGCGCGATGAACTCGGCGCTGAACGCATCGGCCATCAGCCGGGCGATGGTGGTCTTGCCCGAGCCCGGCGGGCCCCACAGGATCATCGAGTGCGGCCGGCCCGATTCGAAGGCGAGCCGCAGCGGCTTGCCGCGCCCGAGCAGATGCTCCTGGCCGACGACTTGGTCGAGGGAGGTCGGTCGCAGCGCCTCGGCGAGCGGCGCGCGCGGTCGGTGCTCGCCGAACAGGTCGCTCACCGTCGTGCGGCGCGCACCGCTCATTCGCCGACGACGTCGGCGCCCTTTGGCGGCGCGAAGCGGAACAGCTCGGGATCGACGCGCGGGTTGCGCTGCAGGCCTTTGAAGCCCAGCACCGTCGTCTGGCCGAAGGAGTCGATGAGCTCCATGCGCTCGAGCCCGGCGGCGCTGAAGCCCAGCCGGAAGCGCTCGAAGTTCGACTCCTTCTCGCGCGGAACCGCCTCCACCCATTCGAGGCCGTCCTTCGCGCCCTGGTCGCGCAGCGCGAAGGCGCGCAGCGCGTCGTTCGCGCCGGCGAGCAGTGCCGCGGGCGTCGAGCCGAGCGCCTGATCGAGCTTCCGGACCGTGACCTGGTTCAGGTCCTCGTCGTATACCCACACGCGCGCGCCGTCGCCCACGATGAGCTGCGCGTAGGGCTTCGAGTAGGTCCAACGGAACTTGCCCGGCCGGGCGAACGCGAGGGTGCCGCGCGACTCCTGCACGAGCTTGCGCTCGCGGCTGTAGATCCGCTGCTCGAACTGGCCGGACGCGGCGAGCGTCGCGGTCATGAACTCGTTGAGGCGCTCGATGCCGGACGCGTGAGCGGGCAGCGCACCGGCCAGCAGGAGCGCGAACGCGAAGCGCGGCGCCACCGTCCGCGCCCGCCTCACCCCTCGCCCCGCATCGGCACCAGCACCTCGCGGTTGCCGTTGGTCTGCATCGAGGACACGAGCCCCGCATGCTCCATCTGCTCGATCAGCCGCGCCGCGCGGTTGTAGCCGATCCGCAGGTGCCGCTGCACGAGCGAGATCGACGGCCGGCGCGTGCGCAGCACGATCTCGACCGCCTGGTCGTAGAGCGGGTCCGATTCGCCCTCCTCCCCGGGCGCAAGCTCCCCGTTCTCGCCGCCCCCGCCCTCCAGCATGTCCTCGACGTAGTCGGGCTGGCCTTGCTGCTTGAGATACTCGACCACTTTGTGCACCTCATGGTCGGCCACGAACGCGCCGTGCACCCGCTGCGACGCGCCGCTGCCGGGCGGCAGATAGAGCATGTCGCCCTGACCGAGCAACGCCTCGGCGCCCTGCTGGTCGAGAATCGTGCGCGAATCGACGCGGGACGAAACCTGGAACGCGATGCGGGTCGAGATGTTCGCCTTGATGAGGCCGGTGATCACGTCGACCGACGGCCGCTGGGTCGCGACGACCAGGTGAATCCCGGCCGCGCGCGCCTTCTGCGCGAGCCGCGCGATCAGCTCCTCGATCTTCTTGCCGACGACCATCATCAGATCGGCCAGCTCGTCGATGACGACGACGATGTACGGCAGCCGACCCAATGGCGGCGGATTCTCCGTACCGATGGTGTTCGGGTCCAGCAACGCCTCGCCGCGCTTCTCGGCCTCCGCCACCCGGCCGTTGAAGCCCGAGAGGTTCCGCACGCCGAGCCACGACATGAGCCGATACCGGCGCTCCATCTCGCCGATGCACCACATGAGCGCCGCAGCCGCCTGTTTCATGTCGGTGACGACCGGGGCGAGCAAGTGCGGGATGCCCTCGTAGGCGGAGAGCTCGAGCATCTTCGGATCGACCATGATCAGCCGCACCTCGCGCGGCTCCGACTTGTAGAGCAGCGACAGGATCATGGCGTTGATCGCCACCGACTTCCCGGAGCCGGTGGTGCCGGCGACCAGGAGGTGCGGCATCCGTGCCAGGTCGACCACCACCGGATGCCCGCCGATGTCTTTGCCGAGCGCGAGCGTGATGGGCGAATGCGAGGCGTGATAGGCCTGCGAGCCGAGGATCTCGGCGAGCCGCACCGTCTGGCGCCGCTGGTTCGGGATCTCGAGCCCCATGTACGACTTGCCGGGGATCGTCTCGACCACCCGGATCGACACCACCGACAGCGCGCGGGCGAGATCCTTCACGAGGCCCACGACCTGCGCGCCCTTCACGCCGACCGCCGGTTCGATCTCGTAGCGCGTGATGACCGGGCCCGGGTAGGCGGCGAGCACCTTCACCTCGACGCCGAAGTCCTTGAGCTTTTTCTCGATCAGCCGCGAGGTGAACTCGAGCGTCTCGGGACTCATCACTTCCGGATCGGCGGGTGCTTCGTCGAGCAGCGCGAGCGGGGGCAACGGCGTGTCTGGCAGGTCCTGGAAGAGGGGCACCTGCCGCTCCTTGATCACGCGCTCCGAGCGCGGGATCTGGACGACCGGCGCCTCGATGCGAATCGGCTCGTGGTCCTCGACGCGCCTCTTCTCGGCGTCCACGATCAGCTTGCGCTCGACCGCCGCGATCTCGCCAAGCTTGCGGTCTTCGCGGCGCTGCCACAGCTCGATCGCCTTGAACCAGCTCCACTCGAGCGCGGCGCCGACCCGTTCCATCGCCGCCACCCACGAGATGCCAGTGAAGAGCGACAGGCCGATCGCTGCCATCGCGAGCAGAATCAGCGTCGCGCCGACGAACCCGAAGGTCGCGAGGAAGACGTGGCTCACCACCGCGCCGAGCATTCCGCCCGGTGCGAGGGGCAGGCTCACCTTGATCGAGTAGAAGCGCAGCGCCTCGAGCCCGGTCGAGGCGATGAGCAGGACCGAGAAGCCGGCGAGCGCGATGACGAATGGCCGCCGGTCCGAAATCGAACTGCCGTCGAGCCGACGATAGCCCCAGATGAGCGCGTAGACGAGCAAGAGGACCAGCCACCACGCGGAGCACCCGAACAGATACAGCAGCACGTCCGCCAGCCACGCCCCGGCGCGCCCGCCGGCATTGCCGATATGGGTGAGGCTCGTGCTCCGCGACCAGCCGGGATCGCCCCGGTCGTAGGTGGCGAGAATCAGTGTGAGATAGGCGGCCACGGCGACGAGCGCCAGCCACTTCGCTTCGCGCAGCCGCGCGGCAACCTTGCCGGGCAGCGGTTGGGTGGCAGACGATGACTTCACTTGCAAGTGCTCGAGACGCGCCCGCCGCGCGGGCCCGGGCGAGCTGTAGACCCCGCGGAGTCGCGGGACCGGCGGCGCGGCGGGGCCGCCGCCGGCGCTACGCGCGGGCCTCCGCCATCAGCAGCGACTCGCGCAGGAAGATCGAGCCGGCCCTGACCTCGATGTAGCCGCTCGTCTGGAGATCCTTCATGACGCGGCTCACCATTTCGCGCGACGCGCCGATCATCTTGGCGATGTCCTGCTTCGGCAGCTTCTTGGTGACCACCCGCTGCCCATCGATCAGCTCGGCCATCTCCATCAGCAGCCGCGCGACGCGCCCGTAGACGTCCATCAGCGCGAGGCTGCCGATCTTCTTGTCGGCCTCGCGCAGCCGCTTCACCAGCCCGCGCATCACGCCCATGCAAATGTCGAAGTTCTCCTGCAGGCATTTCTTGAAGTCGGCCTTGCTGATCATCAGCAGCTCGCAGGGCTCGATCGCGATCACGGTCGCCGAGCGCGGCGCATCGTCGAGCAGCCCCATTTCGCCGAAGAACTCGCCTTGGCTCAGGATCGCCAGGATCACCTCGCGCCCCTCGTCGTCGCTCATCATGACCTTGAGTCGGCCCGAGATTACGATGAACAAGGCGTCGGTGGGATCGCCGGCCGACATGATCGTTGAATTGCGCGGAAACGACTTGCGGCCGACCACCCGCGTCAGCAACTGCAGCTGGGTCTCCGGCAATATAGCGAACAGCGGTACGTTGCGCAGCAAGAGTGTGGATACACTGGCTGGACCCGCCATACGATTCTCCCCTCTCGCGAGTGGTGCCCCCCTCATCGCGCAATGGTAGCAGATTGAGCACCGCCTAGCGTCCCCTGCGGGTGACGACGAAATGACGCTCCCGCGCGTCGATTCCGCTCGCGCCATGGCGCGGAAATTGCCCGCAGCACACCGCAGTCCGCGGCCGCAGCCTGGCCGGTTTCGGTCAGACGCCGGCGCGGCATCGCCCGCACCACCGCGCGCACATTTGGAACGCGCGCATTCGCGTGCGGTCAAATGGCGGGGCGAGCAAATCGGTCGCATGCGTCCCGCGTTGCGGCCTGGTCGTTGCCCGAGCGCATCGTCGATCGAACAATGCCCCGATGCGAGCGCGCGGCCCAATCGGCCGCGCGACCCGCCGACCACGTTTGCACAGCGCGTTCACGCACCGGCTCACGCAGCGGAATTGCGCGCGCGAAAAAGGCGGCCCGTCAAGCAAAATAACGCGCTCTCGCCCCGCGCTCGGTCGGGCCGCCGCGCGGCGCGCCGGGCCGGCGCCAACCGTTGCGGGCACGGACGGTAGCATAGTCCCTAACCCATGATACTACAATGGCTTATAGCGTGCTGCTAAAGTGGCGCCCGAGTTTGGTCCCGGCCCTCACACAGGGGGGTCGCTATAATCCGCCACCAACGCCACCCACCCTTCACCCGCCATGCCCGACAAGCCGACCAAGCACTCCCGTCTACTGATCCTTGGCTCGGGCCCGGCGGGCTATACGGCGGCGGTGTACGCCGCGCGCGCGAATCTCAATCCGGTGCTCATCACGGGATTTGCGCCGGGCGGCCAGCTCACGACGACCACCGATGTCGACAACTGGCCCGCGGACGCGAGCGGCGTGCAGGGTCCGGAGCTGATGGAGCGATTCCAGCGGCACGCCGAGCGCTTCGAGACGCAGATCCTCGCCGATCAAATCCACACCGCGCATCTCGGGCAACGACCGATGCGCCTCGACGGCGACGCCGGCCGCTACACGTGCGATGCGTTGATCATCGCGACCGGCGCCTCCGCGCGGTACCTCGGGCTCGCTTCGGAGAAGGCGCACATGGGCCGCGGCGTCTCGGCGTGCGCGACCTGCGACGGCTTCTTCTACAAGGGGCGGGACGTCGCGGTCGTCGGCGGCGGCAACACGGCGGTCGAAGAGGCGCTGTACCTGTCGAACATCGCGCATCACGTCACCGTCGTGCATCGCCGCGACAAGTTCCGCGCCGAGAAGATCCTGCAGAAGAAGCTGTTCGACAAGCCGAACGTCACCATCAAGTGGAACCGCGCGATCGACGAAGTGCTGGGCGACGCGAACGGCGTCACCGGCGTTCGCATCAAGCACGCCGAGACCGGCGCCACCGAGACCGTGACCGTGCACGGGCTGTTCGTCGCGATCGGGCACACCCCGAACACGGCGCTCTTCGAGGGCCAACTCGAGATGGCGGGCGGCTACATCATCACGCACGGCGGACACGACGGCAACGCCACTGCGACCAGCGTCCCCGGCGTCTTTGCGGCGGGCGACGTCCAGGACCACGTCTATCGCCAAGCGGTCACGAGCGCCGGATCCGGGTGCATGGCGGCGCTCGACGCGGAGAAGTATCTCGACAGTCTCGCCTGAACGGTGCCCGAGTGAAACGCCCGCCCGATCGCGCCGCGCCCGACGATGACGCCGCGCTCTTTCGCGCCGCGGTGCGTGACGCCGTGCCCTTGCCGGCGGCCGCGCGCCGGTTGCGCGCGCCGGCGCGACAGCCGCCGGTCCCGGTGCAGTCGCTGCTCGATGAGCACACCGCGCTCGCCGAGAGCCGCACCGCCCCACTCGACGCCGATGCCGCCCTGGAGACCGGCGAGGAGGCCGCGTACCTACGCGAGGGTCTGTCGCGGCAGGTGCTGCGCCGGCTGCGGCGTGGGCACTGGGTCGTCCAAGCGCAGCTCGACTTGCACGGCCTGACGCGGGACGAGGCGCGGGCCGCGGTGGGTGATTTCCTGCGGGAGTCGGTGCGGCATGCGCGGCGCTGCGTGCGCATCGTCCACGGCAAGGGCCTCGGGTCGAGGAACCGCGAGCCGGTGCTGAAGGAAAAGATTAGGGGCTGGCTCGCGCAGCGCGAGGAGGTGCTCGCGTTCTGTCAGGCCCCGGCGGCGCAGGGCGGCAGCGGGGCGCTGTTCGTGCTGCTCAAAGCTTGAGCAACTCGCGCACGGAGCCCCTCATCGCTGCGCGCTCAGATCGCCGCCTCGTTCGTCTCGCCGGTCCGGATGCGCACCACGTGGTCGACCGCGGTCACGAAGATCTTGCCGTCGCCGATCTTGCCGGTGCGCGCGGTCTTGACGATCGCCTCGAGCGCCGGGTCGAGCATCTTGTCGACCACCACCACCTCG
>Ga0187846_10002432_pt1 | contig 10167 bp, 12 predicted proteins | sample TC_taG_FD_161473 | JGI IMG/M metagenome (GOLD analysis project Ga0187846, IMG submission 161473) | Biofilm microbial communities from the roof of an iron ore cave, State of Minas Gerais, Brazil - TC_06 Biofilm (v2) | ecosystem: Environmental > Terrestrial > Deep subsurface > Cave > Wall biofilm... | reverse complement strand
GCGGTCGGCCACCTCGCGTCGCGGCAGGACCAGCGCCGAATGCAGGTAAACAACGTGGGGCATCACCGTCGCGCCAAGCATGGCCACGGCGACGTAGATTGACGAGGAGCCGATCTCGGGAACGATCGTGTGCTTCGCGATGGGACCCCATGCCGGATGGCTTACGAAAACTTCAAACGCGTAGGCCACGCCGATCACACCGACAAACGACATGATGACGCGCTCAAGCCACTGGAAGCCTGCCTGTTCCACCATTAGAATCAACATCACCGCGAAACCAGTAAGAAGCGCCGCGGGCAGCATCGGCATGCCGAACAAGAGATAAAAGCCCAGCGCCGCGCCAAGGAATTCCGCCAGGTCCGTGGCCATCGCTGCAATTTCCGCCGCCACCCACAGAAAGATGTTTACCGGCCGCGAGAAATGCGCGCGGCAGTTTTCCGGCAACGTTTGACCAGTAGAGATGCCCAGCTTGGCGGCAAGATACTGCACGAGGATAGCCATGGCGTTCGACCACAGGAGCACCCAAAGCAATTGGTAACCGAACCGGGCGCCGGCCTCAATGTTGGTGGCGAAGTTCCCCGGGTCCATGTAGGCAACGGAGGCGACAAAGGCAGGGCCGAACCACCACCAGACCTCCCGTTGCGCACGCGTGGAAGCCTTGGCAACCGCGCCCGGTAGGGAGACGGCCTCGGGGAGCGCGTCGGAAGCTGCCGTCGATGGCTGGGAAGCGGACATAAGTTAACCGCAATAAACTAACAATATAAACTACACTTAACCTCGACGCCCGTCAACCCCTCGCTTCGTAAATTTTCCGCGGACCAGCACCTGTTCCATTGGCCAGTCGGCGGTATGCACACCTTCCCTTCCCTGAGCCGAACGCCGCGCCCCAGCCTGGCCCGGCTTTGCTATAGTGGAAGTGCCACCCAAGGGGGGACGCAATGGCCGAAGCGACAAAGCAGCAACAGCAGGTGCAGATCAAGGCGGACGAAAAGGAACTCGTCGGCCAATACTCGAATCTGGTGATGATTCACCACAACGCCGAGGAATTCACCCTGAACTTCATCTACCTCTTCCCTAGCGTGCCACAAGGCAAATTGGTTGGAAGCATCATCGTGAGCCCGGGCCATGCCAAGCGCCTGCTGCACGCCCTGAGCGAGAACATCACGCGGTACGAGGCGCAGTTCGGGCCAATCCCCGAAGGCGGGCCGGTTCCCGAGCCGACGGTTGGGTTTGTGCAATAAACGTGCGGGTTAAGGTCTTCAGGCAACCCTACAGCCCTGAGCGCACCTAACCAAAGAGGTTCCGGAGGGTAGTGTTGCCGCGAGTAGTCGAAATGAAGCTCATTCGTCTGCTTCTGACACTGGCGCTGGCATCCTGCGCATGGCCGGCTCTTGCCCAGCTGGCACCGATCGATCCGCGGATCCCGCCTCCGCCCCCGCCACCCGAAGCGACTTCTGCGCCACCTGAGACTCTGCCTGCGCCGCCTGCCCCAGCTCCTGCCGCTTCAGCTCCGGCTCCGGCACAAGCACGTCCGAGCTTCACGGCGCCGGAAACGGTCGTAATCCCGGCCGGGACGCGGTTTGATGTTACGCTCGATACGCCGCTCAGCACGCGCATCTCGAAAAAAGGCCAGCTCGTGAACTTCCGCACCAGCGAACCCCTTCCCATCACAGATAATCTGGTGATTCCGCCGGACACAATCTTCGCCGGCAAAGTGACCGAGGTGCATTGCCCCGGGGCTTTCGGGAAGTCCGGCGTGCTGAAGGTGAAGGTTGAGCGCCTGGAACTCTCGTCTGGCGCAGGGACGGATGTGATTGCCCGTATCGATTCACAAGACATCAACTCGCAGGGGAAACTGCCCTCGGATAGAAGCCGCGCCGCGAACCTCATCAGCCTTGGTCTATGGTCCGCGCAAGGAGCGATCATCGGCTCACAGGTCGGGGGTGCCAAAGGCGCTGGAATCGGCGCCGGCACAGCCGCAACGATTGCGTTGATTATCATGATGTCGAAGCATGGGCGGGATGTATATCTGGAGCCAGGCACGCCATTCCAGGTGGACCTGGATCAGCCAGCCTCTCTACCGGGAAAAGCGGTTTTAGCCGCGCAGCCGAACGCGGCGGCAGACTCTGCCGAAGCAAGCAAGGCCGGCAATGGTCCGGCGAAGGCCGGAACGCAAGCAGGCTCTGACTCGGCAAATGGCGCAGCCACACCGAAATCCAACTCTTCCGCAAACCCCGCAACGGATCCCGGCCGGCCGGCGCTGAAACACCGGCCGAAACCTCAACAACCGTAAACCCCGGCAAAAACACAAACGCCGGCAAGCGAGGCCTGCCGGCGTTTGCGCGAACGAGCAGAAGTGCGCCTGTTCCTGTCTCCCTCTCGTTCCTCCCTAACCGAGTTGTACTTCCAACGAGCGGCCGGCGTTGGAAACTACCCAAGAGCCGTCCGGCTCGAGGAACTCAAGTCCGATCGCGAACCCGCTCTGGCGCTGGGGCTGGCAATAGGCCACCCGCGCGAGCGACCGGAATGCTCCCGTGAGTGTGGCGATCCACAGGCGGTCATTAGGCCGCCAGGGTCGCATGCTGAGCACGCGCGCGCCACTCGAGCTCACGTCTTGCGTGAAAGTGGTCTCCACGCCGGGCAGCTTCGCGTGCCCGGATATCTGAACGCCTACTTCCATGGGTACCCGAGGCTCCCTGCGCGGGGTCGAATATGTGTTCGACGCTTTCTCCCCAGTTGGCATCCCCTTGCCCCTTTGTTGTGGCCGGCTCTACAGGCAGGCCGCAATATTCGTGAGCTGGAATTTTTTGTCGCCGCGCGCCTTCATGCCGTAGAGGGCGCGGTCTGCCGCACCAAGCAACTTCTCGATCGTCGCGCCGTCACGCGGATAGATGGCCACGCCGACGCTCACCGAAAGCGGCGGGCCCTGCGTATCCTGCGCCAGCCGTTCGCAGATGCGGGTCGCGACTCCGCCGGCTGCTTCTTCGCCCGCCTCCGGAAGCACAAGCGCGAATTCATCGCCGCCGTAACGCGCGGCCGTATCCGTGGATCGGCAATGGATGCGAAGAACATTAGCGAGCCGCTTGAGGGCGCGGCTGCCGGTCAAGTGGCCGAAGCGATCATTGATTTGCTTCAAGCCATCGAGATCGAGGAGCAACAGGGCGAAGGGCCGCTGGCTGCGACGCGAGCGTTGCAATTCGTTCTCGATGACGTCGAGCAGCCGGCGATAGTTCGCCAGGCCCGTCAGCGGATCGCTCGAAGCCAGGTGGCTCACTTGGTCGAAGAGGCGGCCATTATCGAAGAGCGCTCCGCCCAGAACCGCGGCATAGCTCAACACCTTCAGGAAATGTGCGACGGTGAATGCTGCATCGAATGAATGTTGCGATTGCGTCACCATCACATGGCAAGCCACGTTGAGCACTGCGGCGAAGAAGAGCGCGTGGTCCAGCGCCGTTTCCGCATTCTTCAGCCGGCGCCAAAAGCCAATCGCTGCAACCAAGTAAATCGCCGCCGGCAGCAAATCCCATTGCCGCGGCAGCAGCGTGCCCGGGTGAATCACCGGCTCGGCGGGAATCGCGAAGTAAGCGGCGCTGGTGAGATACGCAATCACCCCGACGATGATCGTCGCCGCGGCAATTTCGCGCGCGGGTTCCCTCGCAACAGGAATGTGCCGCTCCACAACCAGCGCGGCAACGAGCAGCAACGCCAATAGCGTCCGGCTCACCATCCACGCAAGCGGCACGTGCAACGGCATGCCGGGGACGGAGACGACATGAAGCGCCCGGTAAGCGGTCAGGCTCGACCCCGTCTCAATCAGTCCGCAAAGAACGAAGCCGAAGGCGAGGATCAACGAAATGCGATCATGAGTCCCGCGAAAGCGCACCAGCGCGTTCGCAGCAAACGTGAAGGCAATCAGCCCGCCGGCAATCTCAAGGTAGCTGTCGAGCAGCGGATCCGCGGTGAAACCAGAATGGCGCAGCTTCCAAACGAGAACCAGGAAGCACGCCGCAAGCAAGACCCAGAAGAGCGGCCAGCGTAGATGACGCTTATAAACTCCGGATTTGACTTCAGACGGCAAACTTCCCCCCAATGCAGACTGGGCCCCGCTATGTAGATAGCAACCGAATGACCGTTCGCAGCGACCCCATGTAACTGCCGAAGTGCATGAAAACAAATGGTGTTACACCGCCCTGGAGACGGCCGCTATTTGGATATGTCAAGTGCAGCACCATAGGGGGGTAGAAAGGTAACTAACTGATACACGGGATACATAGGGGGTTTTCTGCAAGGAAATACAAGCTTTCCCGGAGCGGCGAAATACTTAGACGGCCCCCTGATAGATACATTTTGGATAGGATTTATCCTCACGACCGCTAATCTCTGGCGAAAGCCCATCCGCGAGTTCGAGTTAGTCGTCGAGCGGCCGTCCGCCTCGTTCGGCAGGCCGTGGTATGTGAGCTTTTGCTGGAACGGTGTGATTCAACGCGCGGATTCAAACCATTTCGTTGCGAAGGTCCAGGACTTCGTACCTCAAACCGACTTGACTGTTATGTTCTTGCGTATACATCCTCCGGAATCGCTATCAAATTTCCACTAGAGAATGGCAATTATATCTTAGGCGTCGGCGGCGGGAGATCACGGGCCTCGATTGGGCTATCGAAATTGATCTTCTTGTGTGTGCCGTCGCAAAAGGGCTTGATTGCGGAGTGGCCGCAACGGCAAAGCGAGATGCTCGTGCGGCCTCCCAAGCCGAATGGCTTGCCCTGCGGGTCCAGAATCTCGAAATCCCCTTCGATGCGGAGCGGGCCGTTATGCGCGGGAACGATCTTTGTTGGCATTTGTTCCTCCGGAGCGGAATCAAACTCGATTCGCGGCGGCAAGTCAACCAGAACAAGCGGGACAGTGTTGCCGAGCATTAATACTTCGGCACCGAGGGGTCAACTTCGTCGGACCAGGCGAGGATGCCGCCCTTCAGATTCCAAATCTTGCGAAAGCCCGCCTTGCGCAGGAACTCCACGGCTTCGGCGGAACGCTTGCCGCTGCGGCAGTGCGCCACGATTTCGCGCGAGCTGTCGAGTTCATTCACGCGCTTCGGAATTTCGCCGAGCGGGATGAGATAACCGCTGAGGTTGCAGATCTGGTATTCGTGCAGCTCACGCACGTCAAGGATGAAAAGATCATCGCCGCGGTCCAAGCGCGCCTTCAGCTCGCGCGGCGTAATCTCGGGCGCCGTCGTTGCGGGTGCTGGAGCCTCCTCACCGCGCACACCGCAGAACTCGGCATAATCAATCAAAGAAGTGATCGTGCGCTTCTCTCCGCAAATCGGGCATTCGGGATTCTTCCGCAGCTTCAGCTCGCGGAACTGCATGGCCAGTGCATTGAACAGCAGCAAGCGCCCAACGAGCGGCTCACCTTTGCCCAAAATGAGTTTGAGCGTTTCCATCGCTTGAATCGAGCCGATGATTCCCGGCAAAACGCCGAGCACACCGCCTTCGGCGCACGACGGCACCAGGCCCGGCGGAGGCGGCTCGGGATAGAGGCAGCGGTAGCACGGTCCGCCCGGATAACCAAAAACACTTGCCTGGCCTTCGAAGCGGAAGATCGAGCCATACACATTCGGCTTGCCGAGCAGCACGCAGGCGTCGTTGACCAGATAGCGCGTCGGAAAATTGTCCGTACCGTCCACAACGATGTCGTATTCACGCAGGATATCGAGCGCGTTCTCACTGGTGAGGTGCGTTTCGTACGTATCGATCCGGATTTCCGGATTCAGCAGTGAGAGGCGTTCTTTCGCCGCTTCCAGCTTCGGCCGGCCAACATCGCTCGTGCTAAAGGTGACCTGCCGCTGCAGATTCGTGAAATCGACGGTATCGAAATCCACGAGCCCCAGCCGCCCCACCCCAGCTGCGGCCAAATACAAGCCGAGGGGCGCTCCCAGCCCGCCGGTTCCAACCAGCAGCACTTTGGCCTGCTTCAGCTCGAGCTGACCTTCCATGCCCACCTCGGGCATGATCAGGTGGCGGCTATAGCGGAGAATTTCCTCTTTCGAAAGCGCCGGCGCACTTGCTCCTCCTGCCGATGGCTGAGAGATACCAACTTTGGTTGACATGTGCAAATACTCCTTGTCGGTCAGCGTCCGCCGGCAATCGAAGGCACGATGCTGATCGTATCGCCCTCGCGCAACTGCGTTTTCTCCCTTTGTAGGTAGCGAATGTCCTCGTCGTTCACATAGACGTTGACGAAGCTCCGCAACTTGCCGTCATCCGCGTAGAGGTGCTTGCGCAGTTCTTGAAACTTCTTCGTCAGCGTTTCCAGCGCTTCGCCGACACTTGCAGCCTGCAGGTCCACGCTTTCCTGTTTGCCCGCATAAGGCCGCAGCGGAGTCGGGATGATCACTTTCACTGCCATTGATGCTCTCCTCAGGATGCCGCAGACAATGGCTGCGGCGCACAATCGTTTTGCGCGCCTAGGCAGGCGCCCGCGCAGCGATTTCAATCGCCTCCGGCGCGAACGACGCCCGGTCGTCCGAAAGGCGCCACGACGTCATTTCTCGCGTGCCCTGCGCTTCCGAACGCACGATGATGTAGCTGTACCAGGGCCAGGCATGCTCCCGGTCATACTCGCTCGGACGCGCCGGAGAATCCGGATGCGAATGATACCAGCCGATGAGTTCGAGTCCGTGCTCCTTTGCATTCTGTTCGGCCTGGCGCACATCCTCGGGCGTGATCGAGAAGCGATTGCGCGGCGAATCGTCGCGCCGGTTCATCAGCGGAACCAGTGCCAGAACTTCGCGGCCGTCCTCACCATCACGGCCGAGCAGGGCGCCGCAGCATTCCTGAGGATAGGTTTCCACGCCGTGTGCGCGAATCCCACTGCTCAACTCTTCACTCACCTTAAGAAGATGCGCCACTGCCGGCTACTCCTCGTCCCAGAAGCGCTCGCTCAGATATTTGTCGCCCGAATCGGGAAACACGGTGACCATCACGGCGCGCTCGTCTCGCGGGGTCCGGCGGGCGACTGCAAAACATCCCGCCAGCGCAGCGCCCGAACTCACGCCGGCAAGCAAGCCATCCTCCCGAGCCAGGCGCCGGACCAGTTTGTAGGCCTCTTCGGTGCGCACCTGAATGTCTTCATCGGCAAGCGCCGGATCATAAATCCCAGGCACAATCGCCGTAGCCATGTGCTTCAAGCCTTCCAAGCCATGGAATGCCGAATCCGGCTGCACGCTGATCGCACGAATCGCCGGGTTTAGTTCCTTCAACCGCCGCGTTGCTCCGACGAACGTGCCGCTCGTGCCCAGACCCGCGACGAAATGAGTTATCCGGCCGCGCGTTTGCGCCCAAATTTCGGGCCCGGTCGTATGGTAATGCGCCTCCCAGTTTGCCGGATTGCCGTACTGGTCCGGATAGAAATAGCGCCCAGGGTCTTCGGCGTAGATTTCACGGACGCGCCGGATAGCCCCATCGGAGCCCTCCTCGGCGGGCGTCATCACCAGTTCAGCGCCGTACGCTTGCAGGATCCGCTTGCGCTCCTCAGATGCGCTTGCCGGCAGGCAGAGCTTCACTCGATAGCCCTTGGCTGCTCCGATCATGGCGTAGGCGATGCCGGTATTCCCGCTGGTCGAATCGAGGATAATCTTTCCCGGGCGCAGCTCGCCCTTCCGCTCCCCTTCGCGGATCATCCGCAGCGCGGCCCGATCTTTGACCGACCCGCCTGGATTGAACCACTCCGCCTTGGCATAGAATTCGACGTTCGGGAAGGCGCGGCCTGCCCGCTCAAGGCGCAGCAGGGGGGTGCTGCCAATCCTGTCAAGAAGGCCTTCGCCACTGCGGGCCGAAACCAAATGCGGTGATTGGGACAAGACCGGGCTCTTTATCGCGCTCATGGCCGTCTCAATAGCCCCTATTAGAACCAGCCCCCAAGAAGGCCTTCACCAGCACTTAGATGCTCGGGGGCGGTCCGGATATTCAGCCTATATACTGTAGCTTAGCAGAAAGGCCCTATAGTTGGTAGGGAATGGGACTCCTGCTTCTTTGAGCGGTTGGAACAAGAGGCTGAATTGCGAAATACATATAGGACTGTTTTAGTCTCATATCATTCGACCGGTCGGGAAGCTCCTCGGCGGTTATCTTTTTGGCTTTACAGTGTGGCTGCCCGGCTCGTAGTCTAGAACCATGTGGTACGTTGACGAACGATTTGAGCAACCCAGGATTGAGCCTCTTTCCTCGAAGGGTTTCACTGTCCGGAGCACCGGTGGCGTAGTCCGCGTCGAGAGGTACGGTTGCGGCGCGGAACTGCGGAAGATGCAGGATGGGCGCTATCAGATGACCGAGTTGCCCCAGATCATGAAGCAGGGCCAGTTCGCGCGGCTCTGGGATGCAGGCTATCAGAAATTCCTGCTCACGAGCGATGGCTGCAAATATCCCGCTGTCGCGGAGGAGTTGACGCGCCTGCGCCGCTTCAATGAAGAATTGCGCACGGCGCTCGGCGTGCCGACGTATTACAACGAAGCCTTGGGCTCAACCAGCCAACTGAGCGTGTACGACCGCGTGAAAGGCCGGCCGGGCGACGTGCCTGACGAAACGGTCGGCGCCAAGCCCTGCCAAGAAGACTGAAGCGCGGGCACCGCGGAATCCTCAAACCCACGCGGGAAGCTGAGAGTCCTCACACGGCCTGCGAAACAATCATCCAGGAGGAATCGTCCACCATGCCGGGCCCGAATCAAGCTGAAAAGGCGGAGCGCTTTCGCCAACTTCACCGCGGCCCGCGAGTTTTGGTTTTGCCAAATGTCTGGGATGTTGCCAGCGCGCGAATCATCGAAGAGTCTGGATATCCAGCGATTGCAACCACAAGCGCGGGGATTGCCAATGCGCTCGGCTATCCCGACGGTGAGCGAATTTCACGGCTGGAGATGTTATCGGTGGTCGCGCGCATCACCGCAGCCACTTCCGTCCCGGTGACGGCGGATATGGAGGGCGGTTACGGCAAACGGCCCGAGGACATGATGGAAACGGCGCACGCGTTGATCGCTTCCGGTGCAATCGGAATGAATCTCGAGGACGCACGTGACGAAGACCCAGCCACGCTCGCGGACCTCTCCTTGCAAATCGAAAAGATCAAAGCTCTAAAGGAGACTGCCGCATCGCTGGGGGTGAATCTCGTGCTGAATGCGCGCACGGACATCTATCTAGCCGGTGTCGGCGAACCTGCCATGCGACTCAAGCGCACTGTCGAGCGGCTGAACGCCTACCGGCAGGCGGGCGCGGACTGCCTCTTTGCCCCCGGCGTGAAAAACCGCGAAACGATTGCGAACCTGGTCAAGGAAGTGGCTGGCCCGCTGAATATCCTCGCTACGACGGGCACTCCTCCCATCACAGAGCTCGAGCGGCTCGGCGTGGCGCGTGTGAGCTGTGGTTCAGGACCGATGCGCGCGACCCTGGGCCTCTTGCGCCGAATCGCGAAACAGCTTCGCGAGGAAGGCGGCTATTCGTTGATGACCGAAGGGGCGATTCCCTACGCGGAAGCAAATCAGCTCTTCGAGAACAAAAAGTAAGGAAAGCCGCCCGGCTAAGAGGCAGGGCGTTTCGCGGCCTGTTCGAGCTGGTGACGGAACTGCACTTGGTCCAGCCGGTGTTTGGCTATTTTTCGCGGGCCGAGGAAAATCACCGGCACCTCACCGGTGTATGCTTCATGCAGGTCGGCATCCTGGTCAATATCCACCTCACGAAGGGTGGCGCCGAACTCCCGCAAGATGGGTGCCATCGCTGCCTTAGCATCATCACACAAATGACAGCCTCTGCGCGTGTACAGCGTCACCTCGCGCGGCCCCGCGATTGCCAGCCGGCCTGCCTCCGTACGCACGTAGAAATCGCTGCCTTCAGCGTAGGCCAGCAAGCCTTGCTTGGCGAGCCGCGTCACTGCGTCGAGAACGGCTTCCCGTTCTGCCGGGTCGTTTCCGCCGGCAAGTTCGAAGAATGCATGCAGGTCGAGTTTTCGGCGGTCAAGCTCGTCGAAGAGTGAGAGGATACGTCTTGCTCTGTTGTCCATCGCTGCTTCGCGGGCTCGCGCCGCGTTCACGGGCTTATCTTGTAGAACTGCTGAAACGGACCCATCTGCGGATAAAACGCGCGGGCGCGAAACAGCTCCACAATCTGCTTGATGTGGCCG
>Ga0187846_10002431_pt1 | contig 10169 bp, 7 predicted proteins | sample TC_taG_FD_161473 | JGI IMG/M metagenome (GOLD analysis project Ga0187846, IMG submission 161473) | Biofilm microbial communities from the roof of an iron ore cave, State of Minas Gerais, Brazil - TC_06 Biofilm (v2) | ecosystem: Environmental > Terrestrial > Deep subsurface > Cave > Wall biofilm ... | reverse complement strand
GCTAGGTCGGTGAAAAGGGAAATGGGCAAACTCGACAACAAGATTACCATCGTAACCGGCGGCGGGTCTGGTATCGGCGAGGCGACTGCGAAGTTGTTCGCTGTAGAAGGCGCGCGAGTCGTCATTGCCGATATTGATGATAAAGGCGGCAACCGGGTCACAAGCGAGATTGGTTCGGCAGCGGTATTTCACCACACAGACGTCGGCGATCCCGCACGGGTGGAAGGCATGATCAGGTTTGCGGTTGACCGTTTCGGCCGCCTGGACGTTCTGTTCAACAACGCCTTCGCCACGACCTTCGGCCCGGTCGGCGAAATGACTCTCGAGGGTTGGCAAAAAACTCTCTCGGTTACTCTTTCAGGAGTGTTTTATGGGATGCGTTTTGCACTGCCACAGATGGTAGCCCAAGGGGGCGGGGCGATCGTCAATACCGCGTCGATCTCGGGTCTCGGCGGGGATTACGGTGCGGGCGCCTATAATGCCGCGAAGGCCGGAGTAGTCAACCTGACGCGCACCGCGGCGATCGAATACGCGCGCAAGAATATACGCGTGAACGCGGTCTGTCCGGGGGTAATCGCCACCCCAGCGGTTCTCAATGGCCTCATCGCACTATCGCGCAATCCCGAGCGAGCCCGCCAACGCGCCGAGGAATGCCATCCGATGGGCAGGCTTGGCAAGCCGGAAGAGATAGCCCGGGTAGTTTTGTTTCTGGCCTCAGATGACGCATCGTTCATGACCGGCAGCATGGTGGTCGTCGATGGAGGTGTTACGGCTCATACCGGTCTGATGGGACATCCACTGTAATCGATTCGGCCGTCCGTCATCCCTCGCCGAACATTTTGTTGACCAGCAGCCATGATCACAGCTCCCGCCCGTCTTTTCAGCCAAGTCTTGAGCGACGAAAGTGCCAAGCCCGAATAGTTAATCAAAGCGCTTGCCGAATTGCCGCGCCTAAATCCCTGGTTGATGCTTTGCCACCCAAATCGGGGGTCCTCGGAGCGGCCGGCGTTTGCAAGACAGTTTCGATCGCTCGAAAAATCGCTTGGCCAGCGTCCGCATGACCCAGATGTTCCAGCATCAGCGCCGCCGACCAGATCTGACCGATCGGATTCGAGATGCCTTTGCCGGCAATGTCGGGCGCGGAGCCGTGCACCGGCTCGAACATCGATGGGAAGATTCGCTCGGGGTTGATGTTGGCAGAGGGGGCTACGCCAATGGTGCCCGTAACGCCGGGGCCTAGATCAGACAGAATGTCACCGAAGAGATTACTGCCGACGACTACGCTGAAACGCTCGGGCGAAATAACGAAGCGGGCAGCGAGAATATCAATGTGGTATTGGTCGGCACGGATGTCCGGGTACTCCGATGCGATCGCAGCAAATCGCTCGTCCCAGAACGGCATCGAATAATAGATGCCGTTGGACTTCGTCGCTGACGTTACATGGTCGCGGCCCAGCCGGCGTGCTAACTCGAAGGCATAACGGATAATTCGGTCAGTGCCGCGGCGGGTGAAGATCGCCTCCTGCACCACAATTTCATCGGCCGTCCCAGAGTGCAATCTGCCGCCGATCTGTGAATACTCGCCTTCGGTGTTTTCGCGAACGATCCAAAAGTCAATGTCGCCCCGCTCTCGATCCCGCAGCGGCGGAATAATCCCAGGCAGCAGGCGCACCGGGCGGAGATTCACGTACTGATCGAATTCCCGCCGGATCGGGAGCAACAAGCCCCATAATGACACGTGATCAGGCACGCCGGGGAAGCCGACCGCGCCTAGGAAGATAGCATCATGGTCGCGCAAACGCTCGATACCATCCGCAGGCATCATGCGGCCGGTCGTTCTATACGTCTCGCAACTCCAATCGAAATACTGGAGGCGGAAACCAATGCCGAATTTGGCGCCGGATGCTTCCAGCACTTTGAGCCCTTCGGGCACGACCTCTTTGCCGATGCCATCTCCGGGAATAACGGCAATGTGATAGGTATTCACATCTGGAACACGCCTTTGCCGGTTGTCTGAGTGTCAAACAATTTGTAGGCTTCTTCAGCTTGTTCCAGCCTCCATCTGTGAGTAAACAGGTCAGAAACGGCGATTCTGCGCTCGGCAACGAATTGTGCGCACTCGGCCTGGCCCACCGTCGAGAACGTCCACGACGCGATGATGGTGAGCTGCTTGCGCAGCATGTCCGGGCTAACGTCTATTGTGACGTTGCTCCCTTCACCGACAAAGCAGACAGTGCCCCAGGCGCGGGCGGCTCTTACCGCCAGGATGCGTCCCTCGGGCCGCCCCGACGTATCAAGTGTCAGATCAGCGCCACGCCCATGGGTTATATCTTTGACTTCGCCCAATGGATCATCGCCGCCTGCGTTAATTGTGAACTGAGCGCCGAAGCGCTTAGCGAGAAGCAGCCGCTCAGAACTGATATCGAGTCCGATCACTCGCGCACCCATCGCGACTGCAAACTGAGTGGCGGATAAACCTACCGGACCCTGTCCAACAATCGCGATCGTGTCGCGCCCGGAAAGGTGCATACGGCGCAGAGCGCCGTATGCAGTCCCGGTTCCGCATGAGATGGCGGCGCCGGTCTCAAACGAGAGTTCATCCGGCAACGGTACCAGGGTACTAGCTGGCACCTTCATGTACGCAGCGTGCCCGCCATGATGGGTGACGCCGTATACAGCCGCGCCCTCGGTGCACATCTGCGACCATCCCGTGCGGCAGTGCTGGCAAACCCCGCAGCCGAAGTAATGGTGCACCATCACGCGGGCGCCATTTTGCGCAAAGCGAGGATTAACTCCGGGTCCGAGCTCGGCGACCACGCCGCACGGTTCATGCCCCGCGATTGCAGGAGCCGAGACCGTAAAACCCAATGCATTCTGCGAGCCTGTGGCACGATAGACATGCAGGTCGGAACCGCACATGCCCGAGGCCTTGATCGCCACCACTACTTCGCCCGGACCAGGCGAAGGGTCAGAGAAATCCTGCAGTTCCAATTCTCGGTTGCCGACAAAGACTACGCCCTTCATGGTCTTGCCCCCATCGTCTGACGCATACGATGCGCGCCCAAAGCGGAAACTGCAAACCGGTCGTGACATGCGCTCGCCACAACTGCGCATGACATGTAATAGGTCGGTTCGTTGGCCGGCTTACCATCGAGGCCATAGTTCGTGTCACCCCTCACCCGTGCCCCTCGGCAAAACTCGGGGCTTCGGCTCACGCCGCGCTAGGGGTCCTGAATTCCTGGGAAGGCCGCTGCGGCAGCCCTGAACGAAGTAAAGGGTCTCGGCGCGGCGGTAGTTCCTTCGCCCTCGGCTGCACTCGGCGCTTCGGCCGGCTCCGCTCGGCCTCCGCTCGTCGTGCTTTCGCGGAGCCTGCCCTGAGGAGCGTCGCGACGAACGGGCCCAGGACGGCAAGAGCCGCCTCGCGCGCCAGGCAACTCAGACGCGCAGGAATGACAAGAGTTGGGGCGACCCACCCCCTACAGGGAGGCGCCGCCATACCTGTCGCATTTTTTCAGCAATAGCCCTCAAACAAGCGTAGGCCGAACCGCTTTAGCGGTTCGGCCTACCTGCTCATTCAACACAGACTGTCGAACGAAGTCTTTCAGGGAATGCGCACCTCGCAGACTCGTTCCCTTCGAAAGATTCAGGATTTCGGCTCAGCGGCTCCGCTTCTCTCCGCCTGGCGACAGCCTGCTTCTCCCTCTGTAATCTCGCCCAAGCGGGGGAGAACTAAAGGAGGGAGGCCAACACCCTGATAAAATCTCAGTCGTGCTTCAAGCAGCAGCGGCCCCATTGCGGAGCAGCTTGCCTGGGGTTGCCCCCGTACACTTATTCTCCTCAAAGATCGGCTGGCCGTTGACCATAATCCAGCGATAGCCTTCGCATCGCTGCACACGCCGCCATTCATTGGCGGGGATATCGTGCAGAATTTCCTCCGGCAGGGCCTTCAGTTTATTCAGATCGTAAACCACGACGTCAGCCGCCATTCCTTCACGCAGCGTACCGCGGTCTTTGAAGCCAGCAGCCCAGGCCGGCAAACCGCTGAGGCGGAAATGCGCCTCTTCTAGCGACAGCGTGCCGACATCGCGGGCCAGCCACGCCAGCACCTCCGTCGGGAAAATCCCTGGGGTGATGAACTTGATGTGAGCACCACCATCCGATACGCCCGGCATCATGTAAGGCGCCGCCAGCAGCTCGCTGTAGAGCGCGGAGTTGGCATTTGGTATGGGCCCGGCCCATTCGGTGTGCAGGTCGTCTTCCACCGTTAGGTCGAGCATCGCGTCGATGAGATGCTTATGCTCGCGTTCGGCGATCTGCTCAACCGACAGCCCCTCATATTTGTCCTTGAGGTCGGGCCGGCGGACCTTGCGTGCGATCCATTTCGGCAGCTCGCCAAAAACGAGCGCCAGCGTTTCCATACCGCCGTTGTCGTATTCTTCTCGCATCGAAGCGCGGATCTCTGGCTTGCGCAGCTTCATCTTGCGTTCTTCGGTGCTGCCGAGTGTGGCCTCACGCCAGGCCGGCACACTGTCAAACAGATTCCAGTCTTCGAGCGTCATGCGTACCGGGGCACGCGCGGTCACCGCCTGACCGAAGATCCGCAATCCCTTGGCATTGGCGTCGCGCAACCAGCTGAGCTGGCCGCGATGTGATTCCGGATGCTTGTCGACGATCAGAACCGCATTGTAAAGCAATGGACGCCGGCTCTCACTGGCCAATTGTTCCAGGAACCGGAAGTCATCATCGATCCCGAAGGTGGATTTGCTGGCCCCTGACTGGGTGAACTGAATGACGCCGTCGTTTCTCTCACCCAGGTACTTGGCCATCTCAATATAGAAGTCGTCCGGCAGGATATCGGTGATCATCGGCGTTCCATCGAAATCCCGCTGGACCGAGACACGGCTTTCCGGCACCAGGCGTTGCGACGACCAGCCCATCGCACCCGCATCCATCGCCTCGTGCAGGATGCGTTTTAGTTGGAACATCTCGCGCTCGCCGGGGAACTGTTTCTTGGCCTCATCGAAGCCACCCATCACGTAGGCCACCGCCGGCCCGGTCGGCAGTAAATGGCCGAGGTTGATTCCCAGCGGCATTTTCGTGATGTGGTCCATGTACTGGGGGAAGGTCTCCCAGTCCACCTTCATCGATACCCGCATCGGCTCGAGCGGTATCGATTCATTGCGCGACAGCGCCATCATTGCCCGCTCGACGTCGCGGGGCTTGACTGGGGCAAATCCGAACCCGCAGTTGCCGATCGTTAGCGAAGTCACGCCGTGCCAGCTCGCAATCGTGCAGTACGGGTCCCAGTGAATCTGGGCATCGTAATGGGTGTGCAGGTCGATATAGCCAGGGGCCACAATCTGACCCGACGCATCGAGAACTTTGGCGCCATCGCTGCTGTTGAGCCGTCCGATCTTCGCGATTTTGCCGTTTTTTATCCCAACGTCGGCCTTATAGCGAGGGACGCGGGTGCCGTCGACAATCATTCCGTCTTTGATAATGGTGTCGAACTCAGCCATAACTCACACCTCCTGCGGTCAGCTTTGGCCGCCAATCGGGCAGGGTCACGCACCTGCCGGGATTAGTACGACTACATTTGATTGCAAGGTCGCCTAATCTTCTTTCCTAGACCCGCGGCGGTATCAATGTCAATCGATATGGGTCCCATTGGGAAAATTGCCGCAGCTAAAGTGTGCGCTTCGAGTTTCTTTTCTGAGAAAGCTCCGTTGATGAAGAGCGAAGATGCGGGACGCTTCGCGCGGCAGAGGCTGCCACCCTCACCCTTCCCCATTCGTCGCTGGCGCTCCTGAGGGCGGGCTCTGTCGTTTGGGAGAAGCGCGTGAGGGGCAGAGATGAGCGGGAGCGTCTGAATCTTTCAATCGTGGTCGCTTATCCGCGCAGCGAAATATGCCGCGTGACCCCTCCCAATAGGGAGTCGCCAAGAGCCTTTTACGGCCAGCCGGCTCCGGCGACGGGAACCTGCATTATGTCGATACGAGCGCTTTTCTTAGCGCGGCATTCGTCTGGATTGATGCTGTCGGCGAGCAGAACGAACAACGTCTTGCGCGCGATGCCTCCCAACGCGCATGCAATCGGCATCGAATCACATTTTATCCGTTGTGTAATTTTGCCGCCCTGTTCGACGTACAACAGTTCTCTGCTGAGCGGCGAGGCGACCCACAGTCCGTTCTCGGCATCAAGCGCAATTCCATCCGGCACGGCGTCGCCCAGTTCCGCCCAGATTGACTGATTGATAAGCGAGCCGTCGTCTTCGATATGAAAGGCGGTGAGCCGATGTCCTAGCGATTCGCCGACAATCAAGGTCTTGCCGTCGGGGGTGATTACTGAACCGTTCGGGAAATCGAGTCCGGTCGCGGCGATGCGGGCCGAGCCGTCGGGCTCTACCAGTACCAATTCTGCTGGTTTCTGAGCGCTCCCCGAAAAGAGATCGAACCCAAAATTGCCGACGTAGGCGTGGCCCCGGCCATCCACCACCATGTCGTTGCAGTAGTAAGAAGCAAGCTGGCTTATATCAGCGTGAATTCTAAGCTCGCCCGAAGAATAATGCAGAACTTTGCGATCGGTCATCGAAACGATCAGCAAGCCCCCATCGGGCAGCCAACCGAGCCCGGACGGCCAAGTCGGCACTTCGATTACGTTCTCGGCACGCCCGTTGAGGTCAACAGTACGCACCTGGTGAGCATGCATGTCGGAGAACCACAATTTCCCCTCGTGCCATCGCGGTCCTTCGGGAAAGACCAGACCCTGCAGCAACGGTTTCAATTCAGCCATTGTGCCTCTCCTGATTGCTTCGGTAATGGCAAGCGGTGCTCAGCAGAGCACGCCTGGTCGAGCGGAGGAATTAAGATCCTGGTCTGTGTTAAATCAGCCGGAGATAAGCAACTTCCGCGATGCTGACTTTAATCCAAAGCGCCGCTGGCGCGCAGTTTGGCGATGTCCTCCTTGCTGTAACCAAGCAGCCCGGTCAAAACCTCGTCATTATGTTGGCCGATTGTTGGCGCAGCCGAGCGCACATTGGTTTCGGTGCGGCTCATCTTCCACGGCACCCCGGCGTGCTGGCGTGTTCCGACCTCAGGATGGTCTCGGTAGACGAAATAATCGCGGGCCTTTAGATGCTCGTCTTCTTCCGAGAGATACTTATTATCAGCCACCACCGCGGCCGCAATCCCTGCCTGTTGTAGCATCTCCGCGATCTCACGCGCGTACCTGCTCGAAGTCCAATGCGTGATAATCGCGTCCAGTTCGTCCTCGTTCTTCTTGCGCGCCGCCAACGTTGCGAATTTCGGGTCGCCTGCTAGTTCCAGGACTCCCATAGCGCGCGCTAGTCTGCCCCAGTCAATATCATCGGCGCATGCTATCGCGACGAACTGGTCGATTAAATTCCCGGTGATCCGTTCCGGCCGATCCAGACATTTGTATATCCCATGTGGTGCCATCTGCGGATCGGAGTTGCCGATGCGCTCGGGCTCAAGAGCATTGAACGTATATTCCAGAATCCCCTCAGGGAGCAACGCCATCGCGCACTCCCATTGGCTCATGTCGATGTATTGGCCCTGGCCGGTTTTTGCCCGATGGTAGAGTGCGGCCAATACTGCGAAGGCACCGTGCACGCCGGCATTCGGGTCCGCATAGCTGAAGCCGCTGTGCATCGGCGGCCATCCTTTGTATCCGGTCAGCGCCGATAATCCCGAGAGCGGCACCTGCGCCGGGCCGTATGCGACGTAATCGCGATAAGGTCCCGTATCGCCGTAGCCGGACAGTGAAATCATGATGATATCCGGCTTGATCCGCTTAAGCGCTTCGTAGCCGAAGCCCATCCGCTCCATCACACCGTGCGCGAAATTATTGGTCACGATGTCGCTGTGGGCGACCAGGCGACGGGCTACTTCATGCGCCTCCTTGTTCTTGAAGTTCAGAGTAATCGACCGCTTACCTTGATTGTACTGGTTGAAGTAGCCCGAACGATTGAGACCGCCCGGCTTGCCCTCCGGCCATGGCGGCAGCACGCGCGTGATGCAGGGCCGGTTAGCGGTTTCTATCCTGATAACGTCCGCACCGAGATGCGCCAACTGCAGCGTGCAGTAAGGTCCAGCCCATACCCAGGTGAAGTCCGCGATCCGAACTCCGTCGAGTGGAGCTTTGGCCATCAGATAACGCCCGTCCGCTTGAGTTCATCGAGCCGTGCCGGGTCAAGGCCGAGTCGGTCGCCGAGAATTTGCGCATTATGCTGGCCGAGGGTTGGTGCTGGCATGCGAATCTCCCAGGGCGTCCCATGGTATTTGAGCGGCGCGCCCGGATAGGTTTGGGTGCCTGCAACCGGGTGGGGAATCTCGACGAAAAAGCCGCGCGCTTTTAGATGTTCTGAGTTGACCAGATCACCCATCGTCGAAACTGGAGCGAACGGCACTCGCTTTTCCTGCACCTTCTTATAAAGCTCCAGCACTGTATGCTGCGAACAATAGTCTTCGAGGAAAAGCTTGAGGGCTTCCCAGTTCTCAGCACGCTTGACGCGATCGGCGAAGATCTCCTCGGCTGCCCATTCGGGATTTCCCATCGCTTCGACAAAGCCCCGCCATTGATGCTCTTCGATGCAACACAGATAGATCCAGCCGTCCTTGCATTGCATCGATTCAACCGGCTGGATGGGCTTGCGGCCGAGCCGCGTCGCGATCAATCCCATGTACGGCCAATATTCGAATGTTAGCTCGAGTTGCGACACGATCGATTCCTGAACCGACACATCAACATGCTGGCCCACGCCGTCGCGGATTTGCGCGATTACGGCACCCATCGTCGCGACTGCGCCATGAACTCCCCCCTGGAATCCGGCTTGACTACCAAAGGTTTTCAGCGGCGGCAACTCGGAATAATCGGGGCCGGCGCCGTTAAGCACGCAGACGCCGCCTGCACTCCAAATCGTCAACTCTTCAGCGCGCCGGTTCCGATTCGGTCCCGTCAAGCCAAACGGTGTGATCGAGGTCATCACCAGGCGTGGATTGATCGCGCACAGTCGGTCGTAGCTCAGCCCGACACGACCCATTTCCGGCGGCCATACGTTGTGAATCAACACGTCAGCTTGCCCAACCAAACGCTCCAAGAGCAACATCCCATCGGGCTTGGTGATATCGAGGGTAACGCCGTACTTATTGGCGTTGAGATACAGGAAGAGTCCGCTCTTTTCCGGATGGGGCGCATGACCGGGGAATGGACCACGCGTTCGTGCCTTGTCACCGTTGCCTGGCCTTTCAACCTTGATTACTTCGGCACCCATGTCAGCCATCAACTTAGAGGCATAAGGTGCCGACACCATCTCGCCGACTTCGATGACTTTAAGACTGGATAATGCTCCCGGCATGTAGACCTGCTATCGAAACACGGAATTCCGCTTTTTGAAGGCCGGGCGCACTCATCGCGCAGCTCCCTTAGTTCGGCCTTGTCCTGCAAGCTAGCACGCCCGCTCGCCGCCGCTCCAGCAATGGTCGCTCCTAGCGGAGACCCGCAGGCGGGTTTTGATCTGGCTGTGCCGATCCGCGTAGAGTCTTCGTAATGGCACGGCGGCAAATCGGAACAGTCGGTGCATTGTGGCGCTATCCGATAAAATCGATGCGCGGCGAATCACTCGCTGAGGCCTGGGTGACTGAACGCGGCATCACCGGCGATCGCGTCTGGGCGGTGCGTGAATTGGAACGCGGCGGGATCATGAGCGCACGCACGTTCCCCACCTTGCTCGCCTTGCGTGCTCGTTACGAAAGCGACCCTGCAACAGATCCGGCGGCCACGATCAAGATCGAATTGCCCGACGGCGGTGCGGTTCTTCCCGATGATCCCCAAGCCCCGGTGATCCTGTCAAATTTGGTGCGGCGGCGGGTTTCGCTCGAACGCATTCGAAGCGAACGCCCGACCCAGGCGGAATTGGAGAGAATAATGCGCGGTCAGGCCTATCCACCGCACCGCGATTTCTTCGATGAGGAAGTGCTGCATCTGGTCGCTACGGGCACGCTGGCGTTCCTGCGCGAACTGCGGCCCGGCTCGGACTTCGATCCGCGGCGTTTTCGCGCCAACCTTTATGTAGATACCGGTGACGAAGCGGACGGTTTCATCGAGGATGGCTGGCTCGAAGGTGTCCTCGAAATCGGCGAGCAGCTTCG
>Ga0187846_10002430_pt1 | contig 10172 bp, 10 predicted proteins | sample TC_taG_FD_161473 | JGI IMG/M metagenome (GOLD analysis project Ga0187846, IMG submission 161473) | Biofilm microbial communities from the roof of an iron ore cave, State of Minas Gerais, Brazil - TC_06 Biofilm (v2) | ecosystem: Environmental > Terrestrial > Deep subsurface > Cave > Wall biofilm... | reverse complement strand
GCAGAGCCTGCCTCCGCTTCACCAGCCGGGGCGCATCTTGCGCCAAAGCAGTTTGGCGGTACAATCGAAAAGCAGCGAACGGCAAACAGTGTCTTAACTGCTTGTCTCACCCAAGGGGACAACCCCAGTTCGATTCGCGTCACATGACGAGTAGTCGGCCACCCGGAAGTTATCGCAACTGCAGATTGGCCCGCCGGCGTTTAGGAGAAGCCGGCCGAAAGCACTAGTTTCGAACCAGGAACGTCTCTTCCCTTTCGCACTCCCCCGCGGCATTCCCGACGGTTCGTGGTTTCGAGTTGGGCAGCGTCGGCCAGCGGGGTAGTCGCATTGGGGTTCAGTCCACACCCACACGCTCGACTCCCGGCTGATACGGCCCCCACACTGCGGTGGGCCATGAGGGAGCAGAAATCCGCACCTTGGTGTCTGAACCGCTACTATGATTACTCGAGGAAAAGCGCCGCCGACGTTATCTACCCAACCGCGTCCCTGCCAAGCCTCGCGATTTTCTCCCAAAACGCATAGCAGATCCCCGCTGTGATGATAAGTCCTAACCAAACAGGTCTGTTCACATTCAGCAAGCCATGATTTCCCGCGACCAGCAGTATCGTGAGAAAGCATCCCGAGAGAATCGCCATTGCTGGCTGCTGTGCTCTTATGAGTACTCTACGCAACAATACAAGGCCCAAGCCGGCGGCTGCCCAGGGACCAGGGTCACTCTCCTTGGGCGCGAGAAAAACATCGGCGAAAGAAATGATGGCCGCCATGCTGAGAAGGAAAGTCTGGGTGCGAAGTTTCATTGCGCCATTCCTGGAGGTTCTCCCGATCAATGTGTGAGTTCCCATAGCAGATGTGCTGCACCAACGACTGACCGTTATCGTGTCCCATGGCTTCCCTGTTTTCTTGTCTTTGTCTTATATCGCGCTACCTTTCGCGGATAAACGGTGAGCAACCGTTCCGACATCTCCGCATCTCCACCGTTCCAAACGGATGCAAGTGGTTCGTAAGCGGATTTCTTCGACGCCTCGGCAGATGTTTCGTCACTCCGCGGAAAAGGCCGTGTCGCAGCACCCATTGGGACATGCTGAGGTTTGAGCCCTTGGTTATCGTTCCTGAGCTCAGAATTCCTATTCGTAGGGAGCCTGAGCTGGAACTCTTCCTTTTGGTTCGAAAAGTCCGGCATTTTTCCGCGATGAATGAAAGGCGGATTCAACGATGCTGCTTCAATTCCTCCCATTGGCGCGCAGCACCGGGGCGACGTCGTGCGCCCATTTCCGCAGGCCCGCGAGCGGCAGCACCCGGACGCCGCTCTCTTCGAGCACTCCGGTGACAAACTGGTCGCGAGGGTTCGCTGGAGAAACTTCGCGCTCGGTGACGGCCAGAAATTCCGCGTGCTCCACCCGGTTGCGGATGGCCCCGGCGGTATAGGCAAACAACTTGGCCTGGCCCGGATCGCGGGCCAGGGGCATGGCCTGGACAAAACCCCGCGTGCCGTTGCGGCGGTAGGAAAAATCCAGGCGCATGGGGTCGCCGGGAAAGGTAAACTCCGCCGCGCGCACGCCCCGCTCCATCAGCGCGAGAATCCTTTCGCTGCGGAAATAGTCCGCCGCCTGGGCGCGCAGCTCGCTGCGCGTGCGGATTTCGGCCGCCGGGCGCCGGGTCTCGCGCACCGGCTCGACCTGCTCCCGGAAAAGCCGGTCAATTTCGGCGTCCGGGTCGGAGGCGAGAAGCCCCTTGCGCGGGGAAAGCTGCACGGCGTTGGAAAGCGTCTCCGCGAAGCTCTCCACATAGTCTTCCGCGCGCCCGCCCGCGCCTGCGGCTAACTCGCCCTCGAACGCGCCGGCCAGGCGCACCAGGAGCTCTTCGTCGGCCGCCGGGTGCCAGCGGCGCAGCCGGGCAAAGTCCGCAGGCTCTTCGAGCCAGCGCTGCCGGACGCGTCCTGTCTCGGGGTCCAGCAGGAGTACGCCGATATTGACCCATTCATCGCGCACCAGGTTGGGTTGGTAGCGCACCACGCGATAAGCGCAGGGCCGCAAAGTCTGTTCAGGCATAGCGCACCTTCCAGTTGGGAAACGGTTCGCGGCCCGAGTTGCGGGCCGAATAAATGAGTTCGCGGACGCGCCGGCGCCGCTCGTACAGCCGTTCGAGCAGGCGCTCGAGCGCCGTCCAGTCATCTTCGTACCACTCGGGCGGGATTTGCTCCGCCTCTTCACCCAGGGCGGCCTCGGTGATGCGGCTCTCCAGCCGCTCGAGCCAGGGTTCGAAGGCATCCATCCCGGAAACGGATTCGTACACGCGGTGGCGCGCGTACAGCCCGCGCAGGGGCGCATCGGGAAAATCCCACTCGCCGGCGTTGAAGCAAAAACCGTGGTCAATCATCATCGCCTGATAGGTTGTATGGGCGGAATCTCCTGCTTCGCGGAAGAAGATAGCCTGGCGGCCATTCGTGTTGCACGTCCATTTGTCGAACACCAGGACGCCCAGAAAGTCGGATAAGTTCCCGACCGCGCTCAATTGCTCGTCGGGCAAGAAATCATGCACCGCGAGGCGCGCGGGGTCCCCCGGAAACTGCGAGCCAAATTGCCTCCCTGCGGCGCAAGGTTTTCTCCCCGCGCCCAGCTGAATCATCAGCTCGGCGGTATAGGCGATCAATTCCGGGCGGACTTCGACCACCTCCACCTGCGGCACGCACAGCCCTAGCCGCGCCGCCAAGCGGCTCCCGAGCATTTCGTTCACCAAAATCCTCAAATGCTGCGGGTTATTCTGGAATTTAACGATATAGTAACCCTGGTCGTCGCACCGCAATAATTGGGCCTGCGCGCCGCCCCTCATCCTCCGCACATGCTCGACTGCCAAGCGCATGGCCGCCATGCTAGCGGGAGGCAGGCGCAGCAGCAAGCGGATAGTTCCGGTTTGGGAATGGGGAGTGGCGCGATGGGAGGCCGCAGAAAAACCCCCGCAATGCGCGGCTTCGGCCGGGCGGAAGACAGAGACCCGCGATTACACCTGGGGCTTGTTCTTCCCTTACGAGGGCTTGCTTTCGCGCGGGTCAGCGCCTCCGGCCGCGCTTCTTGGGGCCCTTTTTAGCTTTTCTCGCGGAAGCTTTGGCCTTTTTCTTGGCGGGAGCTTTCTTTTCTTTCCGGGCGGGCCGGGAAGCCCGTTTTGCAGGCGTCTTCCTGGCCGCCGGCTTTTGCCCTCCCGAGGGCGGTTGGGGTTGCGCCGGCGTCAAGGGGCGTTCGGCAATGACCAACTCCTCCTCGGTCTCCTCCTCGATGATCTCTTCCGGGTCGCCGCCGAGCTCTTCTTCTTCCTCAAAGTGCACGAACTCGTTGTCGTCACCTTGATCTTCTTTACTGTAGGTCATTCTCGTTCTCCCTTCGATCCGCCGCCCTGCCGGCGATCCGTCCAGGCGAATTCGGCCATTGCGGGCTTATAAACGGAGTGCGCTGCGTTTGTCAAGCAGGCGTGTCGTCTCTGCTCCCTGAGCGGTTACGCCGCCCCGGAAGCGAAAAGGCCCCGGTTGACACCGCCTCCGGCAGCCGGAATAATCCCCGCGTGAGCCGTCCCGAAGCCGCGCGCCGCATGAAAAGCTACTCCGCCGCGACGGGGTTCGTCTATCAATACTACTTCTACGAAGTGAAAAAGACCCGGCGGGGTTTGTCCCCCGGCAGCGAATACACCTACATGGTGTCAGCGGATCGCCGGCCCGTCTTCCCGGTCCGCATTTTCGTGTATCGGAACGCGGCCGAGCATTGGGAGGCGCGCACGGGGCGCGAACTCTCCGGCACCGAAGAGTACGCCGTGGCGAAAATGCGTCTCTTCCAAGCCTTCGACGAGATCGAATCCTTCGCCGGGAGGGCGCCGGACCTGGTGGTGGACGGCTCCAACGTCCAAGCGCTCCTAGCCCAGTTGGACCTCTAAAACCTCCAGGAGCTTTCGTTCTCCACACAGACGCGAATCGCGGCTGGGTAAAAGGCACAAATCTTGGGCTGCGTGCGGAATCGGGTCTGTCTTAATCGTTCAGCCAGAGGACGAGAACTTCGCCGTTAGAGTGGAAGCCGCCGCCGGTGGCGGTTTTGGCGTCCTTTATGGGGTCCGCGGGAAGGACTGTGGTGTGCTGTCCCACGTAGCCGGTTGCGTTGAGGCTGCCATTGACGAAATCGCGCTCGTCGTCCACGTTCGGGTCAATGTGATGCGTCAATTTGCCATTGCGCTGGTCGCGCTCCAGGCCCATATCATGCGTCGCGGCGCCCACCCAAACCGGCTGGCCGCCTGCGGTCAGCGTTGATTTCCAAAGCCGCAGGTGGTGCCGCGTGGTGACCACCGTGACCGGCTCGGCGTGCGCGAAGCCGTAATCCTGGGACCGGCCAAACAGGTAGAGTTGGCTCATCGGCATGGTGAGATAAGCTTGCTTCGACAGGCTCGCCACCAGCGCCTGAACAACGGCGTTGGCGGTGTCCTTGTCCACCTGCACCCAGCCGGCGGCTTGGAACGCCGCCTTCAATTGCTCCTCGGAGCCGATGACCAGGAAATTGACCATATCGCCTGCGTTGCCGTCCTTGTCCGCCACGCGGCGCGGGATTTGCCTCAGTAGATCGGGGGGCAGCGGCGCAAACGGGGTGGTGACCGATGCCGGGCCGCCGGATGCCGGGTTGCTCGAAGCGGGCGCCGCGACCGGTTGGCCGTTAGCCAGGTTGCTTCCCGCAGTCGCCTTGGCCGAAGCCGGCGCCGTTGCCGCGCGAGAAACGGCAATCGTAACGTGGAAGCTCCCTTCGGCCGAATCGCCCGCAGGCCCATTGATACCGAGATAAAGCCGCCCGGCGGCGCGCACTGCAGTTTCGAGCTTCGCTCCCACCAGGAATGGCTGAGCGGCGTCAGCCTTACCGATGCGCCCCACCAACGCGCCCCGCCCGGCGGAGTTTACCGGCAGCGAGCGGAGCAAATCCATCCAACTGCGTCCCAGCCCCTCGGGACCCGGCGAGTTGCCGTCCATGTAGCTGAGTTTTCCAGACGCCATGAGGGTGAGCCTCTGTCCCGGCTCGAGGTCCACGCCCGTGTCGGTCCAAGGTTGATTCCCAGGGACGTCTAGCTCGCGGCTTGGCCCGGAAGTGGAACTTGGGTTGGCCTGTGGCGGGTCTTGGGTGGAAACCTGAGCCCGCGCGTACGCCGACAGAATTAGAGCAGAGCCCACAGCCCAAACGATGGACAAGATCCGTTTCATCATTGCAGCGTAGCTCCCCGATGGCGCGATTTCAAGCCGGGCATCTCGAATGAGATGATAGTACGGGCTCGGAGGATGCACTACCGGGAAAGGCCTGCTGCCGGCATTGAGATTCTCCGCGATTCCCGGTAGTCTCGCGGTCGAGATTTAATGCCGCAGAGAGCGATGCAGGGCGCAAAGGGGCGGAAACCTGCACTGCTCCGAAGGGAAATACTTGTCCGACCGTTTGATCCAACTCATCCCTCCCGAAGGCCTCAAGATTTTCTTGACGCTTTTCCTGGCTTTCCTGATCGGGCTCGAACGCGAAGAGCATCGCGCCGCAGGGCAGCGGTACAGCTTCGGCGGTGTGCGCACCTTTCCCCTCATCGGGCTAATCGGCTACGGGCTCGCCCTCCTCTCGGGCGCGCAACTGCTCCCGCTGACGGCGGGATTTGCGGTGATCGGGGCCTTCCTCTGGCTTTCCTACCGTCACAAGCTGGAGGTGTACAACGAAGCCGGTGTGACCACGGAAATGTCCGGCCTAGCCACCTACGTGGTGGGCGCCCTGGTGGCGCGCGACCAATTCTGGATCGCCACGACCTTGGCCGTGCTCAGCATGTTGCTGCTCGAGCTGAAGGAATTCCTCGAAAGCCTGACGGCGAAGATACCCGGCGAAGAGATCCTCACCTTCACGAAATTTCTGCTGCTGACCTTTGTCATTTTGCCGGTCGTGCCCAACGAAGCCATCGGCCCGTTCGCCATCAACCCGTTCCGGGCGTGGCTGATCGTCGTAGCTGTCAGCGGGGTTTCCTACGGCAGCTATCTGCTGGAAAAGATGTCGAAGGGAGGGGGAGGCGTGGAACTGGCGGGCCTGCTGGGAGGGGCATACTCCTCGACCTTCACGACGTTCGTAATGGCGAGGCAGGCGCGCGCAGAGCACGCCCCGCACCGCTATGCGGGGGGAATTCTGATTGCTTCGGGCGTCATGTACGTCCGCTTTCTTGCCCTCATCGCTTTTTTCAACCTCACGCTCGCCCGCCGGTTGCTCGTTCCATTTTTGATTCTAGGGGCCCTTGGCGTGGCGGCCGGGTGGGCGTGGTCCCGTATCCCGGACGGCCGGGCCAGCGAGACCCAAGTCGGATACTTGACGAAGAACCCGCTCGAGTTGACGGCGGCGTTTTCGTTCGCGGTCACCTATGTCGTGATGCTGGTGGCGACCAATTTCGCCCTCGAGCATTTAGGGCGTGGGGGTCTCTTCGGCTTAGCCGCTCTATCCGGCGTCGCTCCGGTGGACCCATTCATCATGGGACTCACGCAAACGGCCGGCAAAGCCACGCCGATGGACTTGGCTGTGGCAGGCGTTATCGTCGCCGCGGCCAGCAACAATCTGGCGAAAGCTATTCTCGCTCTCATCCTCTCCGACCGGAAAACCGGGATCCAAAGCGTGATTTTGTTGCTCAGTCTGGCCGCGCTGGGCCTGCTGCCGCTCGTGTGGGGCCTGAGATAAGTGCCTCCCTGGGGAGCTTCGAATTCCACCACGCAACGCGCCCGTCTCATGAAGCTGTCCGTACGGGTGGGTGCTCTCCTCATCCTGGGAGCAGCGCTGCTCCTGCCGATCTGGGCCGTGGCTTTTCCGCCGCTGCTCGACTACCCCAACCATCTGGCGAGGACTTTTGTGCTTGCGCACCTCGACGACCCGGCGTTCTCCTTCAACCGTTTTTATCGCGCCGATTGGGGCCTGTATCCGTACCTCGGGATGGACGCGTCGCTGGCCGTCCTGGCGAGGCTGTTTCCCATCGAAACAGCCGGCCGCATGTTTCTGAGCCTTTGCGCGCTCGCGTTGCCTGCGGCCGCCTGGTTTTTTCTGCGCCAAGTGAACCCCGGCGACAACGCGACTCCCGTGTGGACGCTCTTGATTGCCTGCAATGTATTTTTTCTTGAAGGTTTTCTCAATTTCGACTTAAGCATCGCCGCTGGTTTTTTGGCGCTGGGCCTGTGGCTGCGCTGGCTGGCGAGCCCTACTCTCACGCGGTGGATGGCGACCCTGGTGGCGTTCACGTCGCTCTACTTTGCGCACCTTCTTGGATTTGTCATTTCCGGATTGATTCTGGCCGCGTATCTCGTGTTTTCCCGGCGCTCTGTTCGCGACTGGGCTTGGAGCGGGGCTTTGTCCCTGCCCGGCATCGCGTTTTACCTGCATGCCTCGCGGGTGGGACTTGGTGTGCAGCAATTCACTTATCGCGGATTCGGCGCAAAAGTTCTTTCCCTCCGATTAATCCTGCACCAATACCGGCCCGCCCTCGATCGCATCTCGCTGGCGGCGCTGGGGGCTTGGTTTCTTGCCGCCTGGTGGCGGAATCCTGAATTTCGCTGGAGCCGGATGTGGGCTGGCGTCGCGGCGTTTTTGTTGCTTCTGTATGGGGCGGTTCCGTGGCAGTGGGGCGAGGGTTCGGACCTCGACCTCCGTGTGTTGCCGTTCTTGTTTGTGGTGATTCTGGCTGCGGCTCGCGTGGGGAGGCGGGCCCGGCTGCTGGCGGCCGTCCCGCTGCTACTCTTTGCGGCGCGGACCGCTTCCCTGACCGCGCATTCCACCGGCGTGCAGCCGGAACTCGCCGGCCTGGCACGGTCTTTTGGCGAGATCCCACGCGGCGCCTTGGTCTTTCCGATTGTGGAAGGGGATCAGGACCCAATCGACCGGCCGTTCACCCACTTCTGGGCATACGGAGTGATCCGCCGCGGCTGGTTCTCGCCTTACTTGTTCGATGCGCCCGGCGAGACGCCCCTGAGAATCATCTACGACTCGTACACATCGGACGGCTTCTACGACCTCACATATTCAGAAGCGCCCGACTGGGGGCAGGTTCAAGCCGATTACGATTACGTGTGGGCCTACGGTGTGCCAAAATTTTCTCCGGCGCTCGCGGCCATCGGCGACCGCGTCTATGCCTATGGCGCCCTGGAGGTTTATCGCTTGCGGAAACCAGCCCAGGGAGGCGCGCCAGTGTCTCCCGGCGCTCGGCGGATATCAAACGCCGGTGAAGCTCTCCCCGTAGAGCACAAATCCAAATACTCCGTCCCGGCGGACTCCGCTAGTGTGCGACGGTAGCATTCTGATAGCATTTCAAGAGAGCATGGGAGGAATCGAGCTTGGTCATCATTCGCAGAACCCTTTTTGGAATCTCAGTAGCTGCCGCCCTCTTGGGGCTCCGGGGGCTCCCTGTTTCCGCGCAACAAGCCGGTGGCGCAGAGTGGCGCTTCGCGGCTAGCGGCGATTCGCGGAATTGCGGCGACGTAATCATGCCCGCTATCGCCGAAGCCGCCAAGCAGAACCACGTAGCTTTCTTTTGGCACCTCGGCGATTTCCGCGCGATCACCCATGTGGACGAAGATATTCAGCATCAACCTGTGAATCTCGCCGACCCCCTGTCCATCACCGGTTACGAGGCCATCTCCTGGCCGGACTTCATTGAGAACCAAATTGCCCCGTTCGGCTCCATCCCTTTCTTCTCGGCAATTGGAAACCATGAAACCGCCTCCCCGAAAACACGCGAAGAATTTTTAATACAGTTTGCCGACTGGCTGGACACTCCGGTCCTGCGCGCGCAGCGCCTCAAGGACGATCCCAAGGACCATCGGCTGAAGCCCTATTTCCACTGGATCGACCGGGGGATTTCGTTCTATAGCCTCGATAACGCCACCCAGGATGGCTTCGACGCCGCACAGAGAGACTGGTTCGAGCGCGTCCTGGCTAAGGACCTCGCCAACCCGGCTATCACCACAATCGTCGCCGGCATGCACAAGCCGCTGCCGGATTCTCTCTCCAAGGGACACAGCATGGACGAGTCGCCGATGGGAATTGAGAGCGGCAGGTTGATCTATGCCGATTTGTTACGGGCCCAGGATGAAGGGCACAAGCGCGTCTATGTCCTGCAGAGTCATGGCCATTATTTTATGGATGGGGCGTTCAATACGGAATATTGGAAACAGCACGGCGGGGTGCTGCCGGGATGGGTTGCGGGAACCTCAGGCGCGGTCCGCTATCAGTTGCCGGACATTGCGTCCGGTGCTCGCGAAGCGATGACCAACGTGTACGGCACCTTGATTGGCGCCGTTCTGCCGGGCGGCGAAATTCGCTTTACGTTCCAGGAAGTCCGAGAGCCGGATGTTCCCGCCGCGGTATCAGCCCGCTATGGCCGCGAATTCGTGCACTGGTGCTTCGAGCAAAACACGCAGGTCAAAAAATAACCGCCGCGAGAGGCAGGATTCCGGTTCAACAGCTGTTCTCTTCGGTGCCGTTAGGCTCTCAGATAATCAGCTCGCCAATCTTTGATCAATCGCTTGATGGCTTTGCGGTCGCCCATTTTTTCGTCGAGGACTTTCCGGGCCAGCGCCGGGAGTTCGGCGTCGCTCGCGAACCGCAGGGCCACAAGCTGGGGCACCGTAAATTCCGGGATGCGCGGACGCAGATCGGCGGGCAGAAGTTCCCCCATCCGCAGCCGCATTTCCAGGCGAATGACGCGGTCCTGCACCGTCAAGGCAAAGATGCGTATATAGAAAAAAACGACCAGCAGCGCCATAGCCATCAGAACATTGACGATGGAACCCCAGGAAAACACGTCTTTCACCATGCGGTAGATGGCCCACACAAGATTGATCACGAACACAAAAAACACAAACTGGTGGTACAGGGGCACAATCCGGACATGATTTTGAAAATTTTGAGGCTTCTGATTGGCCATGACGGCATTTGCTCCTTTCAAGTTAGGGCTAGATTCTACCGCATGGGTTCGGGAAACGCGGAAACGGGATCGATGTCCACGGGCACGGAGGAAGCCGCTTCGAGCGACTGGGCGAGGGCGGGCGGCATGGAACCGTATTTCGCGAACCAGGCCTCCACTCGGGCGCGGTCTCCGGTGGCTTCCTGTTCGAGCAGCTCCTTCGCCAGCGCCGCGACAGCCTCCGGCATGCGGTCGAG
>Ga0187846_10002429_pt1 | contig 10175 bp, 12 predicted proteins | sample TC_taG_FD_161473 | JGI IMG/M metagenome (GOLD analysis project Ga0187846, IMG submission 161473) | Biofilm microbial communities from the roof of an iron ore cave, State of Minas Gerais, Brazil - TC_06 Biofilm (v2) | ecosystem: Environmental > Terrestrial > Deep subsurface > Cave > Wall biofilm... | reverse complement strand
GCGAATTTCTTTTCATTCATCACTTCCCCCTGGTGACATGACTATGAGGGTCGCATTTCTTTGAGTCAGCGGCCGGTTCCTTGGAAAGGGCGTTCACATGACGTACTCTACGCGAGTCAGTGCTCTTCAGGAACGGAAGATTCAATCTTCTCAAATCAAGTGCTTCGATGGCGCGAAAATAGAAAGGTACATTCGCGCGAAGAACGATGAACATCAAATTGAAAATTAACGGCCGTGACGCATCGCCAGACAGCCTGGGTAGTGCTGTTGAGGACGCTGTTCTAGCCAAGATCAAGGAACAGATGACCCAAAAGCTGAGCGGTCTGCAGTGTCCGGAGCACAATCAAGCGCCGAAGCTCGAGTTCGAAGGCAATTCTCTCGGTGACCTCAAGATCCAAATCCGCCCATGTTGTGAGTGGATGAGAGAAGAAGCTCAGCGCCGGCTCAATCAGAAGTAGAAACCACCATTCCGGTCAGACTTATAGCCGGCCATAGCCGAAGTCCCTTGACTACGGTTACTGAGGATTGAACCGAGCCGCGAGCCATGCCCCAATCCTTGCCAGCCGAAGTCATCGCTAACCTCCGCACGAAGGCGCTTACGGAAGCACCGGCCCTGCTTCTTCGTAATCCGGCATTCAGAGATGTTCCGGCCTTGGGCGTTCTCATGGAGGTCGGTTACGCCAAGTCAGTCGTGACACTTGTCTCGCTGATCGATGGCAGTGCCAGCATCTATTTCAGTTCCGGCGGGGGTGTGATCGGCGGCCAGGGACATGAAACGGTGCGCATGGCAGCACGAAGGTTCACTCAGTTCGCTGGGGTTTACCTGCCGGAAATGTCAGGGTGCAGCGACTTTCCGATGCCGGCAATTGGCCAGACAATTTTTTACGTTCTAACTCCGAATGGAGCATTCACCCAAACCGCATCGGAGCAGGAGTTGGGCGGCGGTAGCCACAGTTTCTCGCCGCTGTTTTATGCGGGACAGTGTGTCATCACACAGCTTCGCAAGGTGACCGAGAAACAGAAGTGAAATTTCAAGATCTTTGCATTGTCATAGCTGGCTCACCTCTTTGGAGCTATCACCCTGGCGGACCGCAAATCATTAGTTCCTCGCTCGCAATCTGAGCATCTAATCTTTGTGTTTCGCACGGGTGTTAGAACCAGGCTTTCGCACTGAGGCTATGTCTATGTTGGTCCCAAGAATCCTTGTATCTCCCGAGGCTGACGTCGGCCCCAGGGCAAGCGTCAGAGAGATTTCGGGAGACCGCCAAACGCGGCCGGCAGCAATGGGCGGCCATGCGGCGGCACTGCCCGCTCGCAAAGTTTTGTTTGTCGAATCGATGCTCGAGAATAGTTCGACTCGACCGCCGCGCCGCGCGATTGACTTTCTCGCTTCCGCGGTGGTGCATGGTTTCTTGCTTGCAGCCGTGATCCTGATTCCGCTCTTCTTTACCCAGGCGATGGACATTCATGAGTTCACAGCAACCCTTCTTGTGGCGCCGCATGCACCGGCCCCTCCTCCTCCGCCGGCACCGGTTGCCGTTGCGCGGTCGGCAACTGTGAGAAAGCCTCTGCTGCCGTTGCCGAACAGATTCATCGCTCCAAAGACAATTCCGAAACACGTGAGTGAAACGCCCGCCGAAGCGGATGCGATAGCAGGGTTTGTCCCCGGCGGGGGCATGCCTGGTGGGGTTCCGGGCGGAATTCCCGGCGGCGTGGTTGGCGGAGTGCTTGGCGGGGTCCCATCCGACATTGCACCGCCGGCTCTAACTGCCGTCGCGCCCAGGGGTCCTATACGCGTGGGTGGGGACGTCAAAGCGCCACGAATCATCTCTCGCGTTGAGCCCGTGTATCCTATCCTGGCTCGACAGGCCAGGGTTGGTGGTGACGTCGTGATCGAAGCGGTGATCGACGTCCAAGGGAACGTGGTGGAAATGCACGCGGTCTCAGGTCCTCCCTTGCTGATTCCTGCCGCGATCGAAGCGCTGCGCCACTGGAAATACGAACCGACAATCCTGGGCGGCCAGCCATATCCCGTTCGACTGTCGGTGACCATCACCTTCCGGTTACACTAATCCCTCACGTGTGGAGCATTCTCGGCGCGCCGGGCCGCCCCATTCGTTGCGAATCGCTCATCACCGGTTCCTCATCATTAGTAAGTGAGGGTGTATCGAAGTGCGAGGCCGAATCGCAGTCTTCGTCGCCATCGTTCAATCGATTCTGTTTCTGGCGCACGCGTTCCTGTACAAGACCTGGATCGCCTTCTGGGGAATGCCGGGAACTTTGGACCCGCCCGGGATTTCGAAACTGCAAGTAGCATTGGCCCTGCTTTCGGTCAGTTTTGTCGCCGCGTCGTTCTTGGCTTTTCGCTATTCCCACATCTTCGTGCGGATGTTCTATACGATTTCCGCAGTCTGGCTGGGAATGTTTAGTTTCTGCTTTTTTGCGGCGTGCTTGTGCTGGCTGCTTTACGGAGCGGTTCTGCTGCTTGGAATTCATGCAGACCGGCGGTTCTTCGCGGTGGCGTTCTTCGGCCTTGCCCTTCTCGCAAGCCTCTACGGCATCATCCACGCTGCGCAAACCCAGGTGAAACGGATCACCGTCAAGTTGCCGAACCTGCCCGAATCCTGGCGCGGCCGCGTCGCCGCGCTGGTGAGCGACACGCATCTCGGGCATGTAAGAAATTACGGATTCGCACGACGCATCGTCGCCATGCTCATGCAGCTGCGGCCGGACGTGGTCTTCGTCGCCGGCGATCTGTACGACGGCACTGCGGCGAACCTCGACCGGCTCGCTGAACCTTGGGTGAGACTTGCGGCTCCGCTCGGCACATATTTTGTCACGGGAAATCATGAAGAATTCTCCGACCGCACGAAGTACCTCGACGCCGTGAAGCGCGCCGGCGTCCGTATTCTGCACAACGAGAAGGTCACGCTTGATGGTTTACAACTCGTTGGCGTCCACTACTCTGATTCGGTCAATCCCCAGCGCTTTCGCTCGATTCTGCAGCAGGCTGCCCTGGATCGCGACCGGGCCAGCATCCTGCTCACCCATGCGCCACACCGCTTGCCGATTCCTGAAGAGGAAGGAATTTCCTTGCAGCTCTCCGGTCATACCCACGGCGGACAGTTCGTGCCCTACACATGGATTACTTCGCGCGTGTACGGTCCGTATGTTTACGGCCTGAAACGTTTCGGCAACCTCATGGTGTACACGTCCAGCGGCACCGGTACGTGGGGTCCGCCGCTGCGCGTAGGCACGACGCCCGAGATTGTATTGATCCGGTTCGAATGATCGAAACCAAGCGATATCCGGAAATCCGCTAGTTCCATATTTGAAACGCCTGCGAACATCTCTGTTGACGGACATCTACTCTGGGAGCGGTAATAGAAACGCTTCTCTCTCAGTCTTGGACGTCTGGCTCCCAGGTTCTTAGGCTTGAAAATGCGGGCCGAGCACTGTGTGTCGGGTTGTCGCGGGCGGAGGTTCACGAATTTAGGTACGGCTCCTGTCCTCAACAAGAATCATGCAGCTCCCCATTTCGATTGGCCACGTTCAGCTCACCCTTCATTTCCGGGGGGGAGGGCTGTTCGACAAGGCCGACAAGCGCTATGCTGAATTCCGCCAGCCACGAGCGGAGGGTTTGCCGGTATTCCTGGAGCCGCCGGGTGCAACAGGGCTTGCATCCTCCCAGTTCTCCTTCGCGTTGGACGGCGCAACACTGCATCTCGATTCTGCCGCGGCGCGCTTTCGCGGCGGGCGGCATGAATATGCCTTGGACTCGCTGATTCGCATTCTGCTTTCCGTAATGCTGCTTCCCCGTCACGGCTTCTTGCTGCATGCAGCTTCGGTAGTCCGCGATGGGTGTGCCCATATTTTCACGGGACGATCGGGCGCGGGCAAGAGCACCATCGCGTCGCTCTCGCCGCCAGGGAGCGTCTTGACGGACGAGATTTCTCTTCTCCGTTGCCATAGATCCGGCTGGCATGCGCATGGCACCCCCTTCTGGGGCGAGTTTCGCGCCGCGGGACTGAACCGACGTTTCCCCGTGGCGGGAATCTATGTGCTGGTTCAAGCTTCTGAGAATCACGTCGAGCCGCTCTCCCCACGAGAAGGACTGCGCGCGATCTTGCCCAACGTCCTGTTTTTTTCGTCGAACAAGCCGATGACAGAAGAGCTTCTGCGCGTAATGGCAGAAGCCGCGGAGACCATTCCGTTTTATCGCCTGCATTTCCGCAGGGATTCGAGCTTCTGGAGGATCATCGCCGCATGACAGACGGTAAGCCTGCTCACAACCCTTCGCTCGCCTGGCGCGAGATCGACGGCTCCGTCGTGATTATTTCACCGGCGGACAGCATGGTCCACGAGTTGAACAGCACCGCTGGCTTTATCTGGAAGCATACGGACGGCAAACGCGCCGCCGAGGAGATCGCCAGCCTGCTGACGGCGGAATTTGATGTGTCTGCCGAATCTGCGCTGCTGGACACGCTCGAACTGCTGGCCGTTCTTGAGGAAAATGGCCTGGTGATGTTTTCGCCCGTGATGGAAGGAATGAGAAATGGCTAGCACGCCGGTCATGGACGGGCTGATCCAGCGAACGGTGTCTTTGCACCTGCCCTTCAACGTTCACTTCGATGTCACCTATCGTTGCAACGAGCGCTGCGTCCACTGTTATCTCGACCACGAAGATCACGGCGAGATGACCACGGAAGAAATCAAAGGCGTCCTCGATCAGCTTGCCGAGGCAGGCACATTCTTCCTGACGTTCAGTGGCGGCGAAATTTTTCTGCGAAAAGACTTGTTCGAACTACTCCAGTATGCGCGAAGGCTTCACTTCGACGTATGCCTCAAGACGAATGCGATCCTGATCGACAGGCAAAAGGCGGCGCTGCTGCGCGAGCTCGGCGTGCGGCAGATCCAGATCAGCATTTATAGCGCCGACGCCGACGTTCATGATGCCATCACAAAAGTCCGGGGTTCGTTCGGCCGCTCGATGGAAGCGATCCGCCTCCTGAAAGCGTGCGGGCTGCGAGTGAAGATTGCCTGCCCGCTGATGAAGCAGAACCTGATGGCCTACCGCACCGTGCTGGCGCTGGCGGAGGAGCTGGAGGTCCCCTACATCCTCGATCTCACCATCACGCCAAAGATGGACGGCGACACGAGCCTTTTGGCCTTGCGCAACTCCGGCCACGATTTGCTCCCCGTGCTCCAGGATCCGGTGCTGAATCCTTCTGCTCACGGCAATCAAGAAGCCGTGAAAGCGGGCGGAATCACTGGCAGCGCCACGAGTAGCGGCCTCGAAAGCAGCGCCTATGACGATATTCCGTGCAGCGCGGCTCACAATAGTTGCTACATCTCTCCGTACGGGGATGTTTATCCGTGCGTGCAGATGCCAGTACCCACAGGCAACCTGCGCCGGCAAAGATTTGCCGATATCTGGTACGGATCGCCGCAGATGCAGCGCGTGCGAGCTGTCCGCGAAAGCCACCTCCCCATTTGCGCGAACTGCTCGATCCGCCCGTACTGCGAACGCTGCCCGGGATTGGCGCAGATGGAGGGCGGCGATTTGCTCGGGGCCTACGAACGCGCTTGCGAGCTGGCGGAGCTGAACGCCCGGCTTGCCGGCGTTGCGAATCCCGTTAGCGCTTTCCACAAGAAGCGAAATCTTGCGGTTACCGTTGGCGCGGCTTCCCCCTTCCAAATTCTGGGGACCCCGCTGGAAGCAAGTCAATAAGAGGAGGACCGATGGAGCGACCTGCGGGCAATGTCCAGGCCACCAAGAGCGCGGCGCCGACGGGCAAGAAACCTTACGTAAAACCGAGCTGCATTTCAGAGCCGATTTACGAGACCCTCGCGCTGGCCTGTGGAAAGCGTCCCGGCCAGGGCGGGTCGTGCCACGGAGCCCCGCGCAAGTCCTGAAGGCCCGCGGAGATTTTTCGGTCGGGAGGTGGGATCGTCCATGGATAAGAGATTTCAAGTCGCCGTCAAATGCTCGACCAGGACGCGTAGCGTCGCCGGGGTTGTTCTTGCCCTGCTCCTGGCGGTGCCCACGTTGGCGCGGGAGCAGTTGACGATTCAAAAATCGGCCACCAATACGCAGGTTCGCGCCGCCGACACTTTCCTGGACCAGGCAAATCCCACCAACACGAACGGCAGCTCGGCTACGTTGCAGGTGCAATCCTTTCAATCCGCGACCGCCCAGAATCAACGGAGCATTGTTCAATTCGATTTCTCGGTCTTGCCGAACGCCGGGATCAAGAATGCTCAGCTCTCTCTGCACGTCGTGACGCCCCCCGCATCCTCCCGGACCTATGAAGCGCATAACGTCACCAGCTTTTTTACGGAATCGGATGCCAGTTGGAATATTCGCGCTGCGGGGGTGGCTTGGGGCGCCGCCGGAGGGGATTTCAACGGCACGGCGACGAGTACCTTCACCATCACCAATGCTACGACAACCGCCACCTGGGACATAACCGCGGACGTTCAGAACTGGTATCGCGGCACAGCCAACTACGGAACCTTGATCAAGGACTCGGCCGAAAATAACGCTTCGGCCGTTACCACCGTCTTCAGCTCGAAGGAAACTTCGACTCTGGCGAATGCTCCTCAAGTCCAACTGACCTATGTTCAAAATGTTTCCAACCTCACCGCCACGGCCGGCAATGCTTCGGTGGCATTGACTTGGACGATGCCGACCCAACTCACCGGCAGCACACTGCTCGAGGATTACATGGGCGTGGTGATTCTTCGACGAACAAATCTTCCCCCCGACAAATTTTCAACCCCGGCGGATGGAACGACTCCGGCACTGGGCGCGACATTAGGCAACGGCTGCGTCATCTTCATCAGTACCTTGAAAACGGTAGCCAGCTACACCGATAACGCCGCGAACACGACGGTATGCGGTGGCGCACCGGCCAACAACACGATGTACTTCTACAAAGTCTTTGCGTACGACACTGCCCACAATTACAGCACCAGTGGCGCGGCCGCCGGCGGCGCTTCCGTCTTCACCTCAGAAATCTCCGGGATGCCGAGCACCACGACTCCGAACAGCTCCGTGTGGATCGCCGCCACTTTCTCCACTACTCTCGCGGCGCCAGCAGTGTTGCCAGGATCGGTAGTGATGGACGGATCGCAGTCCAGCCAGTTGTTCACGATCAATGCCAGCACCGGCTTTCGGAAATACCCTTCGATTTCGCTGGGCGGTTCCATTACTGGGCGCTCGCCGGTGATTGACTCCGGCAATTCTTCCCTGGCGCAAAACGTTGTTTACGTCGCCGGCCAGGACAGTTTGATTTATGCCGTGGCGACCGATACCGGCCAAATCCTGTGGGTGAAGAATCCCACCGGCGCAGCAGCGAACCTGTTCCAGGGAGCGCCGTCGGTGGTCGTCAAGAATTTTTCCGGCGGCACCTACATCCGTACGACCGACCTCGTTGTCGCCGGAACCCATAATGGCGGCACAACGACTGGCAACCAGGTCGTCGCTTTGGATGGCAATACAGGAGCGACAGTCTGGCAAAAAATCGGAAACGCGGGAGGGGTTCCGGCGATGGACATCATCAGCTCGACGCCGGAGGTCGATTACTCCCGCAACGCCATCTGGGTGACCAGCCACGCCAACGGCGGCACCGGGCAGCCCAGCCTCTGGAAATTCGACGCGAATACCGGCGCCGTCCTCGCGACTCAAAATCTCAACGACATTGACAGTTCCCCCACGCTCACCGATGCCGGAGACGTCCTTTTTGTGGGCACCAATCTCGGTGTCCTCTACGCGATTAACCCGGTCACCGGCGCTCAACTGGCGCGATTCCCGACAGCGGGAAACGGCGCCGACGGGGCGATTCGCGGATTCCCTGCCGTGGTGAACTTCACCTCGCCCTATCAAGTTGTCTTCAGCACGACCGGCCATGTGCAGATGGTGACGTTCAACACATTGACCAATACATTCAGCGCCGCGACCGTATGGCAAACGGCTATCACGGCTCCGTCGTCGCCGCTCGGTTTTGCCGGCCTCTCCACGATCTATGTTGGCTCCAGCGACGGCAGGATCTATGAGCTGGCCGTTTCCAATGGCGCTACCAAGCAGCGCGTTTGCAACACGGGGCAGCCTGGCATCGTCGGCGATGTCACCCTGGATACTGGCCTGATGCGCGTGTACGCCTCGACCACGGACCAGCGCATGTACGGATTTACATTCCCCTTCTGAGGAGGCGAGATCATGCCGGCGTCTAAGTCCGCGTGGAGATCGGATTCTTTGAACTTGGCAATCCTGGCCCTGGCGATCGGCTCTCTGGCTGTTTGCGGAGCCGGGTGCGCTACCAGCATGCAATCCCCGGGGAACGGAACGGGGAATCCCGCCAGCATGACTGTCTCCGTCTGCAGCGCGCCTGGTCCAAATTGCGCGGCCGCCAGCTCTTTCAGCATCGCGTCTCTGCGCGACCTGAGTATCGTCGTCCGCTGGACCAATGTGCCGGCGGGCACCCACACGCAACGTCTCGACATCCTCGAGCCCGACGGTGGACTCTATCAGACTTTCAACACCAGCTTTGCCATAGCCGCTAATTCCGGCGGATCGGCAACGACCACGGGGACCGTTCCCGTTGCGGGGAGCTGGATCAGCCAGCGCTTCCTCTCCGGGAATTGGACGGTGCAGGTTTCTCTCGACGACCAGCCCGAGGGGTCCCAAGTCGTTCGACTGGACCCTTGATGGCGGCCTCAGGCGTTCTTTCACATTCGCTCTCCGCGGAATCGAACCGCAACGGGCCGGCCACTCACAGCTGCATCGAGCAAGTGGCTGCTGCGCTGCGCACGCGCGGCAGAGTCTGCTTGACCGTTCTCGGCAGCAGCATGTTTCCCTGGCTTCGGCCCGGTGACATTCTCTGGGTCTGCCGGACAAACTTCCGCCAAACTTCTCCCGGAATGGTGGTCCTGTTTGCCCGTGAAGGAAGATTGATCGTCCATCGTGTGATTCGGAAACACGCCATGGCATCCGGGCCAGGGTTGATCACAAAAGGCGACTTCGTCCCGCAGGCCGACGCGCCAGTCACGGCGGAGGAACTGCTCGGCCGAGTAGTCTGGATTCAGCGCGGCAAGCGCCAGATTGACCTGGACTCGAGCCCGCAAAGAGTCGGAGGTTTGCTGCTTGCGCGCGTTTCGCCTTTCGCCCGCTTCTGGTTTCCCGTGGTTTGCAAGGCGAAACGGGCTTTGATCGCAGCGGGAATCACCAAACAAGTTTAGGCCATCCCTTTCGTCCACGCTTGGGCGCCCAGCGCCAATACAGCGGGAAAACAAACCATCACGTAACGGGGCTCGACGGTCTGCAACTGAGTCAAGAAAACCGTGCGTGTCGCCAGGAAGGCAATCAACAATGCCAATCCAGGACAGTTGCGGCAGCGCCATGCTCCCGCTAGCGCTAGACCAACATAAACGAAGTTCAAGAGTCCGAATCCCGCCGTCACGCCAAAATCAATTCGATTGCTTCGCCATTTTTCACCCGGCGGCCAGAGCTGGCCGGAGTAGGGAAGCAACTCGATTCGCGGTGTGAACCAGGTAGCCCATACGCGGGACAAGGGGATGAAAACGTACGTGCGCAGGGGCCGCCGCGCCGTCCGCTGGCGCGCCAAATTCGCAAATTCGTGATCCAGCATGGGCGTCATTTGCAAGCCGCTGTTATAGCGGCTGAGCAATCCGGCCACTTGAGCCCGTTCCGCGTCGGAATCAAAGGCATAGCTGGGCACTGTTTCAATGCGGATTTGTTCCTTCCTTAGCCTCCATGTCACAAGGTAAGCATCGCGGAAGCGCACCATCCACGTTCCAGTCCACGCGTGGAAGCCGCGGGGAATAAAATCCCCGAACGTTTCTGCATAACGCGGAGCGAGAAATTCTACCCGGCCCAGGGTGCGTGCATTTCGCGCTGCCCAAGGCGTCAAAGGCAGGAGTAAACCCACAGCCATCCATGACGCGGCGAGAGCGAGCTTCGACCAGTCGGCGCGGTGGCGCCAGCGAACAGCGAGAACAAGCCCGACCGCGAGTAGCAGGAGCGGTGTTTCCGGACGCACCAGAGTTCCCATGCCGGTGAGCAATCCGCCCAGCAAGAACCAGCCAGCGAAGGAAATCAAAGCTTTCCTGTCGAGAGAATGACGCGGAAGATCCATAGAGGGATGGGCAAGGAT
>Ga0187846_10002428_pt1 | contig 10176 bp, 8 predicted proteins | sample TC_taG_FD_161473 | JGI IMG/M metagenome (GOLD analysis project Ga0187846, IMG submission 161473) | Biofilm microbial communities from the roof of an iron ore cave, State of Minas Gerais, Brazil - TC_06 Biofilm (v2) | ecosystem: Environmental > Terrestrial > Deep subsurface > Cave > Wall biofilm ... | reverse complement strand
CGCAGCGCGGCCAGCGCCAACAGGATTTTGGCGAAGGGGCGGAGGTAATTCCCTTTCGCCGCCGTGGTTGCCAGTTGCTGCATGCCCAGTTCCCGGTCGCCTTGGATGCCGGCCAGGCGAAGCAGCAATCGCTTGTGCAGGGGCAAGCTGCCCACAATGTAGTTGGCTGCGCCGAGCGCCAGGTAGGCGTCCGCGGAGTCGGGTTTTACCGCCAGCAGGCGCTTGGCATAGGTTTGCGACTCGCGGATACGTCTCAGGCTCTCGAGCGGATGTTTGTCTAGAAGACTAGCATAGTCAGCTAGCATCCCGGCCGTGACGGTGAGCGCCAGAAGAGCGTCGGGGTCCTCGGGGTTTTTCCCGAGCCGCGTCTTCGCCAGCCCCTCCGCCGTGGCACAGGCGGCGAGAAAGGCAGCGTGCAGCTCGCGGTTAGGTGGTCCCTCTACCCCTTCCGCGAACTTCTTGTCATCCAGGAAGAACTGCGACGTGAACACTCCCTGACGATAGAACTCCTCAAAGAGATAGCTGGCGGCTTCCCAGGCCTGTCCTAAGGGATCTTGCGGGTTAATCTTTTCCCATTGGAGAAATTGCCGGCGCGCTTCCTCGAATTTTGTCTCATAGAGCAAGCGAAAGCCATCCTCCAGATCCGGCGACGCGGCAGACCGGGCAGGCTGGCTCGCCGCCAGCAAGATAACCACAGCCGCTTGGACCAGCCCACCCCGCATCGAAAACCTCATTCGGTCCCGCCTATTCTACCCTAGGATGAGAATGAGAACTGGGGCATTTGGGTTGGGCGGCGAATGTAAAGTTCTTGTCAACACCTTGTCAGAAATAAGCTTGGTGCCGTGTCCGGCATATTCCTGACAATCCCGGTCTGTGCGGACCCCCTCAACCGGCTCGCTACCCTCGGAAGCTGTGAAACAACTTCCAAAACCTCACCACTGAGACACAGAGGCGCAGAGAGACATCGAGATAGACAACGTGCAACGACGGAGCGGTGCAAGAGTAACTGAAAAGTTCGATGTTTTGAAAAAGGTCCAGGCTTCTGCTCCTCTCCTGCTTCATTCTCTATGGTTTTGTCTTTTTCGGTGTCTCTGTGTCTCTGTGTCTCTGTGGTAAGGCGGTCGATTTCTTCACACCTCCTCGCCCCTTGGGGGAGGGGGGATGGTCAAAAGTTACGCGGGACGGGACATTACCGCGGCAAGCTTACGCCATGCCGGGCAGCATACTCCCGAAACCGCGCCATCAACTCCCGCGCCTGGTCTTCACTTTCAGCCGGTTTGAGGCGTTCGAAGTTGCAGCCTAGAGTGCCGCGCAACACCTCGACATCCTGCGCGCAGAAGACCACTGTGCCGTCAGCCTCAATACGTTCCACGCCGTCGAAGCGGTGTGAGCGCTCGTTAATGTCAATAGCCTCCGCCAGGCTGAGCCCCTCGATAGGTGCCGGCTGAACGTCACCTCCAGTGACGATGATCGGGTAGCCGCCCGGCAGCCCGTGGGGTGCCGGCGCATGCAGATAAGTTTCATCGTCGGAGAGCAGGGCTCGGATCAATTTCACCGTGCTCGCAGCGGTGAGGAAGCAGGAAGGGGGTCCTGGGGTTAGCGGGTAAGGGGTCAGTAGCATCCCGTGTGCGTCGACCCTCTCCGACACATCTTGACCCTCAAAGTAAATGCGAAGGTAGTAGGGCGGAACTTCCGCCATGGGCTCCCCAAACGCGGCCGGCTGCAAAGCGTGGTGGGCCACCAGCAGCACGTCGAAAGCGTCAAGCCGCTCGCCCAACCGCTCAGCGGCTAGCAGGCGCAACTTGGGTACGATCTCGTCGAGATTTCCCACCCCGCAGGTCGGCGCCAATCCCAGCTTGCCGAGCACGCAGTTTACGACGTCGGGGAACGGTGCGGTCAGGGTGATGCCGCGATAGGAGGCGTTGGAGAGTGCCCGCATCAGCTTCAGCGTCAGCGTCAGATGAACCGGCAGCCAGACGCCGAAGCGCGCCCTCTTGAGGACTTTCGCCTGCTCCTCAGGCAGAAGATCAGTCAACCACCACGTCTGCAGCGCGGCGGCGCTGAAAATGAGGTCGGGCGCCTCACGCTCCACCGTCTCCGCCACGGCGTCCGCTTCGTTGATGTCGAGCGTCACAAATCGGATGGATGGCTCGTAGCCTTGCGCCATTGCACCCATTCGCGCCAGATTGCAACGCGCCACGCCGTGCGCGGTGCGCCGGCTGCACACGACAATCTGCCCGAGACCGTCCTGACGCGCTAGCAACTCCAGCACCGCCGCGCCCAAATCACCAAGGCCGACCAGCATGATCGTTGGTCCGAGCCTCATCGTGGCATCGAAGCTTCCAGCAATCTTCTCAAGGGCGGCCATGGCAATCGGATCTTAGGCTCAATTACACGCAATGCAGAACAAGGCAGGTAATGTCGTCGTGCTGCCGGGCGGGGCCAACAAACGTATCCACCGAGGCCATCAAGCGATTCAAATCATCGCGGGCGCGGCCGGCGGGTGGAGCGCTGAAAAGCCGCAGAAGGCGCGGCTCACCGTATTCCTCACCCCTAGCGTTGTCCGCTTCCACCAATCCGTCGGTGAAAATCACCAGAAGGTCGCCGCTATGAAGCGTGATGGTGCCGTAGTCGTGGTGGACGCCTCGCGCGATGCCTAGTGGCAAGCCCCCGGCCTCGAGCCGCTCAATCTGCCCGGAGGCGCGGCGGAGAATGGGAGGGTTGTGGCCGGCGCTGACGTACGTCAGGACGCGGGCGGCAGGTTCGATGTCCGCCAGAAAAGCCGTGGTGAAGCGGAGTCCTCCCAAACTGTGGTCACAGGCGTAGCCATTAAGCGCCTCGACCAGATCAGGCAGCGCCATCGACGCTGTAGCCAGGGTGTGCAAACTGGCCTGGAAGGTCGCCATCAGAAGGGCAGCGGGTACGCTCTTGCCAGCCACGTCGGCCACCACCAACAACAAGCGCTGCGAGGGAAGTGCGCCCGGGTTGCCAACCGATGCCGTGCCGCTGGGCGCGGGACGCAGGAAAGCGTCGTAGTAGTCTCCCGCCACGGTGTTGGCAGGCCGCGTCGTAAATGCGATGTCGAGGCCCGGGATCAGGGGGGGCACGGAGGGCACCAGCCAACGCTGGATTTCCTTGGCGATTTCCAGATCGCGCTTCATCGTCACCCGATCGGCAAGCTCTAGCGCCAGCAGAAACAGCAACGAACCTGCCGCCAGAGCTATGTACAACTCGCGCGGCCACCCGAACAGGCGCAGGTTGAAGAGTCCCAGAAAGACCAGGACAAGCGCAATCAGTAGGAACACCCGGCGCGCAGGCGAGAGTTTCAGCATCATAGCCCAGAAGAGGGCGCGGCCGACTCGCCAGAAATGCTTCCAACCGGATTCGCCTTCAATTATCTCCCAATCCACCTCTCGAGAGTACAGGCCATAACTCGCGCGCGCTTCGGCCGCAAACTGCGCCCAAAGCTGCTGTACGCTGATACCTTCCGAAACACGCTGCCAGAAAGTGCGGGTTTGCCTCACAGCGTGGTCCAGACGCGTGCCGAGGTCTTCCCCCAAGGAGGAAACCCGCTTGCTCCAGTCGTAATTGGGCGTGTAGAGCATCTGAAATGGATTATAGAACAGAGATCTGGGCGCCGCGTCGCGTATCGCTGGCGGCGGTCGCTGTGGCGGCCAGTTACGTGCCCACGAAGCGCGCCGCCTGGTTCGATTCCATGACGGCGCTGAGATATGAAGGACCCACGCCGCTTTCAGCAGCACGTGCGTGGGCAGGATGCCCACGCTACATCGGGCGAGACGCCCGCGCTAGGTCGAAATGTCCAAACTCCAGAATCCGCTTTCAGCGGCCAACGAAATGCGATTGGGCGTTGAGAACCTGGTCCGCACCGCGCCCCGTAAGAGCAGCGCTACGAAGTCCGGCCGGCGTGAACGCGGGCGGACGGGGCACCCGAAACCGCCGCAACCGATTCGATCGCCGCTTCGAGCACATCGAGACCCTCATCCAACTGTTCGTCGGTGGCCACCAAGGGAACGAGCAGGCGAATCACGTTTCCGTAGGTACCCGCAGAAATCAGGATCAATCCATGCTCGTAGCCATAGCGGACGACTTGCTTGGTCTCCTCGGTGGCGGGGTCCTTCGTCTGACGCGACCGAACGAGTTCGATGGCTTGCATGGCACCGACGCCCCGGACGTTGCCAATCATCGCCCATTGCTCTTGCCATCTCATGGCTCGCGCAGCGAAGCGCTCACCGAGAACATTGGCCCGCGCGCATAAATCGCCCTGTTGGAAGATGTCCAACACGGCGAGCGCTGTTTCACAGGCGAGCGGGTTCCCTCCAAACGTCCCTCCGATGCCTCCCACGACCGGTCCATCCATGATCTCCGCGCGTCCCGTGACGGCGGCGAGCGGAAGCCCGCCTCCTAGCGATTTTGCGGTCACCAGAATGTCCGGCTCGATGCCGTAATGTTCGCAAGCAAAGAGCTTGCCGGTGCGACCGAAACCCGTCTGCACCTCGTCGGCGACGAGAAGAATGCCGTGCTTGCGGCAGATGTCCTGAAGGATGCCGAAGAATTCCGGCGGAGGCACGACGAAACCCCCCTCACCCAGCACCGGCTCCACCACCACCGCGGCTACAGAATCAGCTTCCACCACACGCTTGAAAGTGTCTTCAATATGCCACGCGCAGTGCAGCTGGCAAGAAGGATAGAGCAGAGAATAGGAGCAGCGATAACAGTAGGCGTAGGGTATGCGATAGACCTCAGAAGCAAAGGGGCCGAATCCGGTCTTATACGGATTCGTCTTACTGGTCATCGACAGGGTCAGCAGCGTGCGACCGTGGAAGGCGTCTTCGAAGCAGATGATGGCGGGCCGGCGGGTGTAACAGCGGGCGATTTTCACGGCGTTCTCTACCGCCTCGGCGCCGCTATTCACCAGCAGAGTCTTCTTGGGAAAGCTGCCCGGCGCGAGCGCATTCAGCCGCTCGGCCACTCGCACATAACCTTCGTAGGGTGCTACGCTGAAGGCGGTGTGCAGAAAACGGCCGACTTGGCGCCGCGCCGCATCAATCACCGCCCCGGCGCGATGGCCGACGTTGAGGGTGCCTATGCCACCAGCAAAATCAATGAACCGGTTGCCGTCAACATCCTCCACCACAACCCCCTCCGCGCGCGCCACGAAGATGGGAGTGCTGCTATAAATGCCACGCGGGACAGCTCCTTGGCGACGGTGCATCAGTTCGCGCGAACGCGGACCAGGGACACTGGTCTTTAATTGAATGCTTGGCATGGGTCACCAAATTGAAGATTGACGATTGTAGATTGATGATTGCATTTGACGAAGTTTCTATCGGTCTAGTCTTCCCTTGGCTGTTTTGCGCGAGGCGGTTACGATTGACACGATCTCATTCCCTTCCTTCAGGAGTTCTCCCAGCCGCTCCGGCTTGATGAGGCCCGATTCCACCACTAGTTCGAGCCAGTACAAACTCTCGTCAGCCTCCTCGGCGACGACTGCCATCTTGGCAACAACATCGGCTCGCGATTGGGCGCGGCAAGCCGACCGGTAATTCGCGCCGACAGACGTTGCCGAACGGAGCAGTTGCTTGCCGATGACGTCAACCGGCGCGGCTGTACGGCATTGCGTTCACCAGCTTGATAATTCGAAGCGCAAAGGCCTTCGTCCGATCCTTGAGTTGCTGTGGTGTCATCACACCAGCTCAATCAGCAATCGACAATCATCAATCGTCAATGGTTAGTACCATCCGATGGGCTGTTCGTTCAGATTGATGTGGACTTGCTTGGTTTCCAAGTACTCCTCGACGCCCCAGGGCCCTAGCTCGCGGCCGAAGCCGGATTGCTTATATCCGCCCCAAGGAGCTTCGACGTAGGTGGGCTGCATGTGATTAACCCAGACAACGCCGGCCCGCAGAGCCTTCACCGTGCGCAACGCCCTGAAGATGTCACGCGACCACACCGCCGCGGCAAGCCCGTAGGGTGTGTCATTGGCGATGCGGATGGCTTCCTTCTCGTCCGAGAAGGGAATTACGGTGGCCACCGGGCCGAAGATCTCCTCGCGCGCGATACGGGCGCTATGGGCGGCATCATAGAAAATCGTCGGCTCTAGGTAGTAGCCTTTGGCGAAAGCTGATGGCCGGCCGCCTCCCACAGCCACCTTAGCTTCGGTCTTACCCACTTCCAGGTAAGACTGGACGCGGTTGTACTGCGCTTTGCTGACGAGCGGCCCCATCTTGGTTTCGCGCTCAAGTGGAGGGCCGAGCTTGATGCGCTTCGCTTTCTCGGTCATAGCCTCCACGAAGCGCGGGTAGATGGAGCGCTCTACTAGGATGCGGCTGCCTGCAGAGCAGACTTCACCCTGGTTGATGAAGACGCCGAACAGCGCTCCGTCGATGGCCGCATCGAAGTCGGCGTCGGCGAAGAAGATGTTGGGTGACTTGCCGCCCAGTTCCAATGTGACCCGTTTCACCGTGTCGGCAGCCATCTTGACGATCACCTTGCCGACTGCCGCGCTGCCGGTGAAGGCGATCTTGTTCACATCGCGATGTTGTGCCAAAGGAGCGCCGGCAGTTTCGCCGAATCCGGTGATGATGTTGACCACTCCGGGCGGCACGCCCGCCTCTGCGAACCAGTTCGCCACTTCGAGTACGGTCAGCGGTGTCTGCTCGGCCGGCTTCAGCACGCAGGTACATCCGGCGGCCAGTGCCGGTGCCAACTTCCAGGCCGCCATCAGAAGGGGATAGTTCCAGGGAATAATCTGCCCGGCTACACCGACCGGCTCCTTCAGGGTCAGGCTGAGTGCGTTATCCGGGACAGGGTTGACGTGGCCCATCACTTTCGTGGCCAGTCCCCCGTAATACTCAAAGCAGGTCGCCGCGTCAGCGACGTCGAATTCAGCCTCGACGATAGGCTTCCCACAATTGCGTGACTCGAGCTCAGCCAGCATCGCGCTTTCCTGGCGAACGCGCTGTGCCAATCGAAAGAGAATCCGACCGCGCTCCTGAGCGGTGGTTTGCGACCAACCGGATTCAAAAGCCTCGCGCGCCGCTTCAACAGCCCGGTCTACGTCCTCCGCGTTGCCGTCGGAAGCTTCCGCGATAATGTCCTCGGTGGACGGATCATAGATGGGGATATAGCTCTTGCCGACGGATTCCACCCATGCTCCGTTGATGTACATGAGATAGCGGTTCATAGCTCCTCCCAAAGGGAATCAGGCTCGGGGCGGCAATCACATACAAGGTGAAAGGTCGGGCCGTGCCCGGGCCAAGAAAGCAGTAGGCGGGGACGCCAACAGTAGTGTGTGGCGCAGAGTTCCGCGTTTCCGAAACTCTCTGTTCCTGTAGAGCCTCGCGGAAAAGCCGCAGGCCTATCGACCACGCCCCGCAACGCGTCTCTCGGTTCAGGCCAAACCCAGAAAGTCGTCGGTGGTGAGCCCTGCCTGTTTGATGATAGCGCGGAGAGTGCCTTTAGGGACCGATTTGGAGAAGTGCATGGGAACCGTGAGGGCCCGATGGTCATTTGTCCGGTACATAGTAAGATGGCTGCCTTTCTGACGCCACTTCACGAAGCCCGCTCTCTCCAGAATCCTCACAACCTCCTTGGCTCTGAGAGCCGGAAGCTCTCTAGACATGCAAGGGGCTCACCTGAACCGTGGTGGTGAATACGCGACCGATTCGTTTGCTTCCGGAATGGGCTCGTTGTGGGCGGCGAGGTTCCGGAGGTGCAATTCAATCGCCTCCCTCGCATTCACCGTGGCCTCCTCAATGGAGGCACCGTATGAAACGCAGCCTGGCAGCAAAGGCACCAGCACCGTGTAGCCGCCCTCGGGCTCTGGAATTAGGTTGATTTGATAGGAGTAAATCTTCCGGCCTTTTCGCACACACTCATTATGCCTGACGGTCAAGAAATAGCAAGACGATAAGGTGCACTCGGTGCACTCGTTGGGCTTAGGCCCGCTCGTTGGTCTGCACCGTCGCCGAGTTGTCAGGTCAACGCCTCCAGCGTCCTATACCTTCCTTCCTTGTACTGGGACCTTGATTCTGCGACACGAGGCAGAAACTTTTCGTCCGCCAACAAACGATATTCCAGCCATTCATCTTCGTCTTTGAATCCGAGGATGACCGCAGCGGGCGCCCATGCACCGTAACCACGACATCCTCTTTTCCCGCCCTCCTAAGGATCTTGGAGAAGTCGTCCTTTACTTTGGCGACTGGTATCTTGGTCATTTTTCGCCGTCTTCTTCCAACCATTGAAGTGTTTTCTCCTTGGGTCAACGTCGAAACAGTGTCACACGGCCCGTGATGCGACTTCTTGCGGCGCTTTGCGCCGGCCGTAGACGAAAAAAAAGAAGGCAGCAAGTCCGACAAAGAACAGAGTGCCTCCGAACATCTTCACTTCGTACAGCCATAGCGAAGTGACCTGTTGCGAGGGGAAGAACACCAGGGCGATCCCCAAGAGGGTGGTGGCGAGGCCGCTCGCGCCGGCAGATGTCAGCACGCCTCTGCGGTAGTGGCCCTGGCTTGCGGATTCACTCCAGGCTAGTTTGAAGAGGGCCGCGAACATGTAAAGGAACGGTACCAACTGGAGGACAACCGCCAGAGATAACATGGTCTGAAAGGCTTCCTGCACGCCAGCGCCGGCAAGGTTCATCAAACAAAGCAGCATGGAGACGGCAGCGTGAACAACGAGGGCCATGTAAGGGGTGGCGTATCGGGGATGCACCCTGCCCAACCACTGCGGCATGTAAGAGTCGAGACCGGCAACAAAGGGGATTCGCGCTGAACCGGCGAGCCAAGCGGAACCAATCCCGGCGATCGAGAGGCTCAGCATGAACGCGAACGGAGCAACGATCCAGGACACACCCACTTCGCTCGCCATGTGGCTTACCGCCTGCACCACCCCTTGCAGCACACTGATATCGTTCTTACCCACCGACACCAGAAGCGTGAGCGTGGCGCCGACGTAGAGCAAACCGGAGACAGCGCCACCCCAGGCAACAGCTCCGGGCAGGGTCCGTTGGGGATTCTGGATTTCGTCGCCCATCACGGATGCTAATTCCAGTCCCACGAGGCCAAAACACATCACGCCGAAAGAGTTGAGCACAAAGCGGGGGTTCGGCGGAATACGAAAGTCCGCCGTCGTCAGGTTGGTTCCGAACTTCATCCAAGCAGTCAGCCCCAAGCCAATCAGCGCAGCCGCCGCGATTCCGGTCCCCATACCACCAACATTGTTGATCCACTTGCCCACACCGAGGCCGACCACATTCAGAACGACGAGCAGCGCCAGCAGCAGGATCGACACGCCGAGGGCAAAGGCCCTGCTGTCCGCCAACGAGTGATGTTTAGAACCTAAGACGAAAACAGACACACCGACGAAATAGAGCATTACCGTCGGCACATAAAGCATGTTGTTCGTCCAGTAGCACCAGCCGGACAGGAAGCCATGGAAGTCTCCAAACACCTCCTTCGCCCATAGGTACACCCCACCTTCTCCGGGATACCGGTGTGCCAATTCGATCACGGCCACGCCCTGCGGCCAGAAGAAAAGCAGCAGGGCGACGATCCAGAGCCACACGGTGACGCCACCATTAGCGGCGATGGACGGCACAACATTCAAGTTGAAAACCGCAACGACGAAGAGAAGAACAAGGTCCCAGCGGCCAAGGACCCGACGAAGGTGCGTGGATTCATGCATCAGGAAAGAACAAGTCAAATGGCAAAGGTCAAATGGCAAAGAGCAAAAATGAAGAGCGGTGGCGGTTTCTCGTCATCATTTTGACATTTGACTTTTGCCATTTGCCATTTGACTTGCTCTTTTCGGAGCGGCTCTTCGCAGGATAGGGCAAGGCGCAGACTTTCTGAGAATCGAAAGTCTGCGCTACCGACCTAGCACCTAACACCTAGCACCTAGCACCTGATGCTGGGCGTGAGCCAGCGCCGGAGCAACCTCAGCGAACGCTTCAAGGTGCCGATCGATATGCGCTTCAGTGTGCGCCACGGAAACCGTCCATTGCTCATCCCACCAATGGGCTTGGCAGAGCACTCCCCGGTTGACCATACCGAACCAGTAGTGTTTCCACAGGTCGACGTCAATCGTCAGCCAGTCGCGGTAGTTCCGCAGCGGCTTGGGATAAAGCATTAAAGCTCCGTTCGCTCCCGCGCCGAT
>Ga0187846_10002427_pt1 | contig 10177 bp, 9 predicted proteins | sample TC_taG_FD_161473 | JGI IMG/M metagenome (GOLD analysis project Ga0187846, IMG submission 161473) | Biofilm microbial communities from the roof of an iron ore cave, State of Minas Gerais, Brazil - TC_06 Biofilm (v2) | ecosystem: Environmental > Terrestrial > Deep subsurface > Cave > Wall biofilm ... | reverse complement strand
ACTCGAGCACCTTGGTCACCACGCCGGCGCCGACGGTGCGGCCGCCCTCGCGGATCGCAAAGCGCAGCCCCTCTTCCATCGCAATCGGGGCAATCAGCCCCACCGCGATCGACACGTTGTCCCCCGGCATCACCATCTCGGTGCCCGCCGGCAACTCCACGCTCCCGGTCACATCGGTGGTGCGAAAATAAAACTGCGGCCGATAGCCATTGAAAAACGGCGTGTGCCGCCCCCCCTCTTCCTTGGAGAGCACGTACACCTCGGCGCTAAACTTGGTGTGCGGGGTGATCGAGCCCGGCTTCGCCAGCACCTGCCCCCGCTCCACTTCCTCCCGCTTGGTGCCGCGCAGCAGCACCCCAATGTTGTCCCCCGCCTGCCCCTCATCGAGCAGCTTGCGAAACATCTCCACCCCCGTGCACACCGTCTTCTGCGTCGCACTGAGCCCCACAATCTCAATCTCCTCGCCCACCTTCACAATGCCCCGCTCCACCCGCCCGGTCACCACCGTCCCGCGCCCCGAAATCGAGAACACATCCTCCACCGGCATCAGAAACGGCTGGTCGAGCGCGCGCTTCGGCAGCGGGATGTAGCTGTCCAGCGCCTCGGCGAGCTTCATGATCGAGCCCTCGCCCAGCTCCCCCTTGTCCCCCTCCAGCGCCTTGAGCGCGCTGCCAATCACGATCGGGGTCTTGTCCCCCGGAAACTCATACTTGGACAACAGCTCCCGCACCTCCATCTCCACCAGATCCAGCAGCTCCTTGTCATCGACCATGTCGGCCTTGTTCAAATAGGCCACGATGTAGGGCACCCCCACCTGGCGCGCCAGCAAAATGTGCTCGCGCGTCTGCGGCATCGGCCCATCGGCCGCCGACACCACCAGAATCGCCCCGTCCATCTGCGCCGCCCCGGTAATCATGTTCTTGATGTAGTCCGCATGCCCCGGACAGTCCACGTGCGCATAGTGGCGCTTGGCCGTCTGATACTCCACGTGCGCCGTGTTGATCGTGATCCCGCGCGCCTTCTCCTCCGGCGCATTGTCAATCTGGTCGTAGGCCTTCACCTCCCCACCATACTTCTTCGACAACACCAGCGTCATCGCCGCCGTCAGCGTCGTCTTGCCATGATCCACATGCCCGATCGTGCCCACATTCACATGCGGCTTGGTACGCTCAAATTTGCCCTTTGCCATGACGGCCTCCTTGAGAGGTTCCTTATTTCTTCTCGTCCTTGCCGGAGTATTTGCTGATCACGCCCTCGGCGATCGCCTTCGGCGCCTCGGTGTAATGCTTGAATTCCATCGTGTACGTCGCCCGGCCCTGGGTGAGCGAGCGCAGCGTCGTCGAGTACCCGAACATCTCCGCGAGCGGCACCTCGGCGCGGATCGCCTTCGACCCGCCGGGCAGGTCCTCCATGCCCTGGATCATGCCGCGCCGCGAGGAGAGATCGCCCATCACGTCGCCCATCTTCTCCTCCGGCGTCTCGACCTCGACCGCCATCATCGGCTCGAGCAGGATCGGGTGCGCCTTGCGCATGCCGTCCTTGAAGGCGATCGAGGCGGCCATGCGGAACGCGTTCTCGTTCGAGTCGACCTCGTGATAGGAGCCGTCGAACAGCGTCACCTTGACGTCGACCACCGGGAAGCCGGCGAGGACGCCGTTCGGCAGCGTCTCGTTCAAGCCGCGCTGCACCGCCGGAATGTACTCGCGCGGCACCGAGCCGCCCTTGATCGCGTCGACGAACTCGAATCCCTTGCCTTTCTCGTTCGGCTGGACCCGCAGCCAGACGTGGCCGTACTGACCGCGGCCGCCGGACTGCTTGATGAACTTGCCTTCGACCTCGTCGCACGAGCGCTTGATCGTCTCGCGATAGGCCACTTGCGGCGCGCCGACGTTCGCATCGACGCCGAACTCGCGCTTCATGCGGTCGACGATGATCTCGAGGTGCAGCTCGCCCATGCCGGAGATGATCGTCTGTCCCGACTCCTCGTCGGTGCGCACCCGGAACGACGGGTCTTCCTGCGCCAGGCGGCCGAGCGCGACCCCCATCTTCTCCTGGTCGGCCTTGGTCTTCGGCTCGACCGCGACGTGGATCACCGGGTCGGGGAATACCATCCGCTCCAGGATGATCACCTTGTTCGGGTCGCACAGCGTCTCGCCGGTGGTGACATCCTTGATGCCGACCGCGGCCGCAATGTCCCCGGCGTGGACCTCCTTGATCTCCTCGCGCTGGTTGGCGTGCATCTGCAGCAGCCGCCCGATGCGTTCCTTCTTGCCGCGCACCGACGTGTAAACCGAATCGCCGGAGGTGAGCACGCCCGAATAGACGCGGATGAAGGTGAGCTGCCCGACGTACGGGTCGGTCAGGATCTTGAACGCGAGCGCTGAAAACGGCTCGCTGTCGCCGGGCTTGCGCGAATCAGCTTCGCCGTTCTCCTTGGTGCCCTTCACCGGCGGGATGTCGATCGGCGAGGGCAAGTAGTCGATCACCGCATCGAGCATCGCCTGCACGCCCTTGTTCTTGAATGCCGAGCCGCACAGGAGCGGCACGATCTCACCCCGGACCGTGCGCGCGCGCAGGCCCTGCTTGATCTCCTGCGGCGACAGCGTGTGGCCCTCGAGGTACTTGTGCGTGAGCTGCTCGCTCGCCTCGGCCGCGCTCTCGACCATCTTGTCGTGCCACTCCTGCGCGATGTCCTTCAGCTCGGCCGGGATGTCCTTGATCGCGAACTTCATCCCCTGCGTCGCGTCGTCCCAGTAGATCGCCTGCATGCGCACCAGGTCGACCACGCCGGCGAACTTCTCCTCGGCGCCGATCGGCACCTGGATCGCCACCGGGTTGCCTTTGAGCTTGGACTTGATCTGGTCGTAGACCTTGAAGAAGTTCGCGCCGACGCGGTCCATCTTGTTCACGAAGCAGAGCCGCGGCACGCCGTACTTGTTCGCCTGCCGCCAGACCGTCTCCGATTGCGGCTGCACGCCGCCGACCGAGTCGTACACCATGCAGGCGCCGTCGAGCACGCGCATCGAGCGCTCGACCTCGATCGTGAAGTCGACGTGGCCCGGCGTGTCGATGATGTTCACGCGGTGCTCGGGATAGGCGCCCTCCATCCCCTTCCAGAAGCAGGTCGTCGCGGCCGAGGTGATGGTGATGCCGCGCTCGCGCTCCTGCTCCATGTAGTCCATGACCGCGGCGCCGTCGTGCACCTCGCCCATCTTGTGCGACACGCCGGTGTAGAACAGGATGCGCTCGGTGGTCGTGGTCTTACCGGCATCGATGTGCGCACTGATGCCGATGTTCCGATAGCGCTCGATTGGAGTTTTTCGGGCCATAACCACTTCATTTTTGGCCGGACCTGCGGTCCAGTCAGCGTCGTTCCATTCAGAATCGATAGTGGGCAAAGGCTTTGTTCGCCTCTGCCATGCGATGCACTTCCTCGCGCTTCTTCACCGCGCCGCCGCGGCCTTCCGCGGCCTCGATCAGTTCGTTCGCGAGCCGCATGCCCATCGACTTTTCGCCGCGCTTCTGCGCCGCCTCGCGCAGCCAGCGCATCGCGAGCGCGATGCGGCGCACCGGGCGCACCTCGACCGGCACCTGGTAGTTCGCGCCGCCGACGCGGCGGCTCTTCACCTCGACCATCGGCTTGGTGTTCTGCACCGCCTGGGTGAACACCTCGAGCGGGTCCTTGCCGGATTTCGTCTTGATCGAGTCGAGTGCGCCGTACACGATCCGCTCGGCGACCGATTTCTTGCCGCGCGTCATCAGCACGTTCACGAACTTCGATACGTCCACGCTGCCGAACTTCGGGTCCGGCAGAATTTCGCGTTTCGGTACTTCTCTGCGACGAGGCATAAGTTTCGCTGAAGGGGGAAGGGCGTTGGGGAAGGCTCGAAGACCTTCGCTCCTCGGTCACCATCCGCGCGCCTTCGTCCTCCGTTGGCAAAAATGGTCAGGCGGGCTTCGCCCGCTTGGCGCCGTACTTCGAGCGCCCCTGCTTGCGGTCCTTGACCCCCTGCGTGTCGAGGCTGCCGCGCACGATGTGGTAGCGCACGCCGGGCAAATCCTTCACCCGGCCGCCGCGGATCAGCACCACCGAGTGCTCCTGCAAGTTGTGGCCTTCGCCGCCGATGTAGCTGATCACCTCGAAGCCGTTGGTCAGGCGAACCTTCGCCACCTTGCGCAGCGCCGAGTTCGGCTTCTTGGGCGTGGTCGTGTACACGCGCGTGCACACCCCGCGCTTCTGGGGCGAACCCGCGAGCGCCGGCACCTTGCTCTTGGTCACCGGACTAACGCGGCCTTTCCGCACTAACTGGCTGATTGTTGGCATAACGTGGGGGTGAGAAAAAACCGGGACGGATGGTGTCCGTCCCGGGGACGAAAGGCGCGGGATTATAAGGAGTTTTTCCTATTAGGGTCAACGGGAAACGATGGGCGCAGCTCCCCGGCCGACGCCCGCCGCGCCGGTATACTGCGCGCCCGTCCTGGCGACTCCGCCCCGACGCCCCGGAAAACCCACGGATGACAGCCCGATGACGAGCGTTTTGTTCTCCCCACTCGCCTTGCGCGGCCTCACGCTGCCCAATCGCATCGTGGTCTCGCCGATGTGCCAATACTCCGCGGTCGACGGGTCGGCCACCGACTGGCACCTGATCCATCTTGGGCATCTCGCGCTCGGGGGGGCGGGGATGCTCTGCGTCGAGGCGACCGCGGTCGAGGCGGTCGGTCGAATCACGCCGGGCTGCCTCGGGCTGTACGGCGACGACAATGAGCGCGCCCTGGCGCGGGCGGTGAACCTCGTGCGCCAGCACTCGGGGATCAAGCTCGCGATCCAAATCGCCCACGCCGGGCGCAAGGGGTCGAGCGAGGTCCCCTGGCGCGGCGGGATGCTGATCCCGCCCGAGCGGGGGGGCTGGCGGCCGGTCGCGCCCTCGGCGGTCCCGCACCTCGCGCACGAAGCGGCGCCTGCGCCGCTCGACCAGGCGGGTCTCGCTCGCGTCCGGCAGGCCTTCGCCGCCGCCGCGCACCGGGCGCTTCGGCTGGGCTTCGACGCCCTCGAGATTCACTGCGCGCACGGCTATCTCTTGCACGAGTTCCTGTCGCCGATCGCCAACCGGCGCGACGACGAATACGGCGGCACGCGGGAGAACCGGATGCGCTTCCCGCTGGAGGTGTTCGACGCGGTGCGCGCGGGCTGGCCGGCCGACAAGCCGCTAGGCGTGCGCCTTTCCGCGACCGACTGGGTCCCGGGCGGATGGGACCTCGAGGACTCGGTCGCGTTCGCGCGCGCACTGCACGCGCACGGCTGCGATTGGATCGATTGCTCGAGCGGCGGCGTTTCGACCGCGCAGCAGATCCCGCTCGGGCCCGGCTACCAGGTGGCGTTCGCGCACCGGATCCGCTCGGAGGTGGGCATCCGGACCACCGCCGTCGGCCACATCACCGAGCCGCAACAGGCCGAGGCGATCGTCGCGAGCGGTGCGGCCGATCTCGTAGCGTTGGCGCGGGCGATGCTCTACGACCCGCGCTGGGCCTGGCACGCCGCCGCGGCGCTGGGCGGGACGGTGCAAGCGCCCGAACCGTACTGGCGCTGCCCACCGCGCGAGGCCGGTCGCATCTTCGGCGACACGCCGATCGGGATGCGCTAGCGGGCGCCACCCCCTTCCCCCGCGCCGCGCCCGTCTTGGGGCGGGGTCTCCTGGGCGGGTCCCGCCGCCTTGCGCCGAGGACTACGCCAGCGTCCGCTGCCAAAAATTGACCGACCGGTCGGTTTATGGCAGCATCGGGCGCAGCCCTGTTGACCCCGCCCGTTGCCGCCCGTTCCTGGGGTGGTCCGGGGTTCAGGTCCGGAGGTCCCCGTGTACACCCAGGCGATCGACCTGCCGAGCAAAGAGCCCGCCCCCGCGCGCGGCGAACAAACGCCGGACGAAGCGCGCTTCGAGGCCAAGATCGACGCCGGCCAAAAAATCGAGCCGCGCGACTGGATGCCCGACGCCTACCGCAAGACGCTGGTCCGCCAAATCTCGCAGCACGCGCACTCCGAGATCGTCGGCATGCTGCCGGAGGGCAACTGGATCAGCCGGGCGCCGTCGCTCAAGCGCAAAGCGATCCTGCTCGCGAAGGTCCAGGACGAAGGCGGTCACGGGCTCTACCTATACGCCGCGGCCGAGACGCTGGGGGTCGAGCGCGCGGCGCTCCTCGAGGCGCTGCACGGCGGCAAGGCCAAGTACTCCAGCATCTTCAACTACCCGACGCTTACCTGGGCCGACATCGGCGTCATCGGCTGGCTGGTCGACGGGGCGGCGATCATGAACCAGATTCCGCTGTGCCGCTGCTCGTACGGCCCGTACGCGCGGGCGATGATCCGCATCTGCAAGGAGGAGTCATTCCACCAGCGCCAGGGGTATGACCTCCTGCTCGCGATGATGCGCGGCACCGCAGCGCAAGCGGCGCTCGTGCAGGACGCGGTGAACCGCTGGTGGTGGCCGGTGCTCATGATGTTCGGCCCGCCCGACCCGGAGTCGCCCCACACCCCGCAGGCGATGCGCTGGGGGATCAAGCGCATCGCGAACGACGACTTGCGGCAGAAGTTCGTCGACGCGACCGTGCCCCAGGCCGAGCTGCTCGGCGTCAAGGTGCCCGATCCGCAGCTCAAGTGGAACGCGGCGCGCGCGCACTACGACTTCGGCGACATCGACTGGGCCGAGTTCTGGCGGGTCGTGAATGGCGACGGGCCGTGCAATCGCGAGCGCCTGGCCACCCGCGTCCGCGCCGACACGGACGGCCGGTGGGTGCGCGAGGCGGCGCTCGCCTACGCCGACAAGCAGCGCGCCCGAGCGGCGCGAGCGGCGGCTGGAACCCCGGAGAGTGCGCCATGACCCAGACCGAGTGGCCGCTGTGGGAAGTCTTCATTCGCTCGCGGCAGGGCTTGGAGCACAAGCACTGCGGCAGCCTCCACGCCGCCGACGCGCGCCAGGCGCTGCAGATGGCGCGCGACGTCTACACGCGGCGCCAGGAAGGGGTGTCGATCTGGGTCGTGCCCTCGAGCGCGATCAGCGCGAGCGACCCGGGCGACAAAGAGGCGCTCTTCGATCCGATGGCGGACAAGATCTACCGCCACCCGACGTTCTACGAGCTGCCCGACGAAGTGAAGCACATGTAGCGGGCGCGGGCGACCGATGATCACAGGCACCACCGCGGGCGCCGCCGGCGCGCCAGAACATATCGAATACCTGCTGCGCCTCGGGGACAGTGCCCTGATCCTCGGTCAACGGCTCGCCGAGTGGTGCGGGCACGGGCCCGCGCTCGAGGAGGACATCGCGCTTGCCAACATCGCGCTCGACCTGATCGGCCAGGCGCGGCTGCTCCTGACCCACGCAGGCCGGCTCGAGGGTCAAGGACGCGACGAAGACGCGCTCGCCTTCCGGCGCGAGGCGCCGGAGTTCCGCAACGCGACCCTGCTCGAGCTGCCGAATGGCGGCGTCGCCTCGGCGGGCGCGGCCGCTGGCGACTATGCGATCACCATCGTTCGGAACCTCTTCTTCAGCGCCTATCAGTGCGAGCAGTGGCAGGCGCTCTCCAGCTCCGCCGACCCCGAACTCGCCGCGATCGCCGCCAAATCGCTCAAGGAGGCGCGCTACCATCTGCGCCATGCCGCCGATTGGGCGATTCGGCTCGGCGATGGCACCCCGGCGTCGCACGCGCGCGCCCAGCGCGCCCTCGACGCCCTGTGGCCGTATACCCACGAGTTGTTCGAGACCGACCGGGTCGAGGAGGCGGTGGCGCAGCGCGGCATCGGGGTGGCGAGCGCGAGCCTCCGCCGCGGGTGGCTGAACACGCTGCATCCGATCATCGCCGAAGCGACGCTCCAGATCCCGGCCGACACCCCCTTTCGCAGCACCGGCAAGCTCGGCCGCCATGGCGAGCATCTGGGTCATCTGCTCGTCGCGATGCAGTGGCTGCACCGCCAGTACCCGGGGGCGAGCTGGTGAGCTCGGGCGGCCCCGCCCCGGACGCGGCGCGCGCGCGTGTGTGGGAGGCGCTGTCGCGCCTCCCCGATCCGGAGCTCCCGGTCCTCACCGTGCTCGATCTCGGCATCGTGCGCGCGGTGCGCATCGACGGGGCTCAGGTCGAGGTGACGATTACGCCGACCTACTCGGGCTGCCCGGCGCTGCACGTGATCGAGCAGGACATCCGGCGGGCGCTCGCCGCGGCGGGCTACCCCGATGCGCGCGTCCGCACCGCGCTCAGCCCGGCCTGGACGAGCGCGTGGATGAGCGCCGCCGGCCGCGAAAAGCTCACCCGCTACGGCATCGCGCCGCCCGGCGCGCCGGCGACGACTGCGGTGCGCTTTCACCGCGCCGCGCCCGCCGCCGTGGCCTGCCCGCGGTGCGGCGCGGCCGACACCGAGCGGCTCGCCGAGTTCGGCTCGACCGCGTGCAAGGCGCTGTATCGCTGCCGCGCGTGCCGCGAGCCGTTCGACTACTTCAAGCCGATCTGATGGCGGCGCCCCGCTTTCACCGCCTCGCCGTGGCCGAGCTGCAGCCGGAAACCGCTTACGCCGTGGTGGTGACGTTCGCCGTGCCGCCCGAGCTCGCCGATCGCTACCGCTTCACGCCGGGCCAGTTCCTCACGCTGCGGGCGCAGATCGACGGCGCGGCGGTGCAGCGCTCGTACTCGATCTGCTCGGGGGCGAACGATCGCCGCCTGAGCGTTGCCATCAAGCGCGTGGCGGGGGGCAAGTTCTCGACCTTTGCCAACGAGCGGCTTGCGCCCGGCCAGACGCTCGAGGTGATGCCGCCCGACGGACGCTTCTTCACGCCGCTCGCCCCGGCGCACCGCAAGCACTACGCGGCGTTCGCGGCCGGCAGCGGCATTACGCCCATCCTCTCCCTCGTCAAGACCACGCTCGAGACCGAGCCGCACTCCCGGTTCACGCTCGTGTATGGCAACCGCTACGTGCGCTCGATCATGTTCTGCGACGCCTTGGAGGATCTCAAGGACCGCTTTCTCGGCCGCTTCGCGCTGCATCACGTACTGTCGCGCGACCACCAGGAAGTCGAGCTCTTCAACGGCCGTATCGACGATGCGAAGTGCGCGGTCCTGTTCGACACGCTCGTGCCGGTCGCCGCCATCGACGAGGCTTTCGTCTGCGGGCCCGCCGGCATGATCGACAGCGTGGCGGCGGCGCTAAAGGCGCACGGACTCGCGTCGCGGCGGGTCCACGTCGAGCGCTTCGTCTCGCCCAGCCAGCCCGCGCCGAGCTCACCGCGCAGCGGCGCCCCGCTCGCCGACGCCGACGGCCCGGCCGCGAATGTCACGGTGATCGTCGACGGCCAGCGGCGCGAGGTCCGGGTCGGCTACGCGGGCGAGAGCATCCTCGACATGGCGCTGCACGCCGGGGCGGACCTGCCGTTCGCGTGCAAGGCGGGCGTCTGCTCCACTTGCCGCGCGCAGGTGATCGAGGGCGACGTGCGCATGGACCGGAATTTCGCCCTGGAGCACCACGAGGTGGCGCGCGGTTTCGTGCTCACCTGCCAATCGCATCCGGTCACCGACCGGGTGGTGGTGAGCTACGACGAGCGCTAGCGATGGCCCGCACGCGCGCCGCCACCTACGACGCCCAGCGACAGTTCATTGTGGAGGCTGCGGCGCACGCCTTTGCCGAGATCGGCTTTCCGAGCGCCTCGATGAACGACATCGCGCGCCGCTGCGGCGTCTCGAAGGGGCTCCTCTATCACTACTACCCTTCGAAGGAGCGGCTCCTCTTCGATCTCACCGCGCAGTACACGCAGCGCCTGGTGGCGTTGGTCGAGGAGGTCGAGCACCGGGTGAGCGAGCCCTCGCGTCGGCTGCCCGAGCTCATCCGGGTCCTGCTCGATGAGTATCAGACTTCGCAGGCGCGGCACATGGTGCTGCTGCACGATCTGCGATTCCTGGCCGCGTCCGATCGGCGCGAGGTCATCGGCAATCAGCGCCGCGTGATCGAGGTGTTCGCGAGCGCCATTCGCGCGGCGCACCGGCTGCCGGCGCAAGGGACGATCGTCAAGCCGGCGACGATGATGCTGTTCGGCATGATGAACTGGACCTTTACCTGGCTCAAGCCGGAGAAGGGCGTGTCGTACGCCGAGTTCGGCGAGATGGTCGCCACCGTGTTCGTCGCCGGCGTCGAGGCGCTCGCCCG
>Ga0187846_10002426_pt1 | contig 10182 bp, 8 predicted proteins | sample TC_taG_FD_161473 | JGI IMG/M metagenome (GOLD analysis project Ga0187846, IMG submission 161473) | Biofilm microbial communities from the roof of an iron ore cave, State of Minas Gerais, Brazil - TC_06 Biofilm (v2) | ecosystem: Environmental > Terrestrial > Deep subsurface > Cave > Wall biofilm ... | reverse complement strand
GGAAGGTGCTGGCGCAGGGCGATGTCTTCCGTATCAGCGATGAGCAGGGCGCGTTGGTAACGCTGACCTATCATGATGGAAGCGGCACCCAGCAGGAGATGCTGCCGCCAATGCGACCTATTAAGCTGGATGCTCCCGAATTAACTATTGGGCGCAAGCCCGACAATGGGCTAGCGCTTGCGCATCCGCAGGTCTCCGCGCATCACGCCAAGCTGGTGCGCGAGGGCGGCGCCTATCGCATCCTGGACCTGCACAGCACCAATCATGTCTATGTCAATGGTCAGCTTGTGACAAATCATCTGCTTACGCTGGGTGATGAGATACGTATCGGACCATATCGCCTGATCTATGAAAGCACCCAACTGACCCAGTATGACGAGAGCAATACCATTCGCATTGACGCGCTCAGTCTCAAAAAGGTCGCGGCGAACAAGACCACTCTGCTCGATAACATTTCGCTCTCAATTCCGCCGCGTGCGTTTGTAGCGCTGGTGGGTGGCTCTGGCGCAGGCAAGACGACGCTGTTGGATGCCCTCAGCGGGCTGCGTCCGGCGCAGCAGGGGCAAGTTCTGTATAACGGACAGGAATATTATCGCAATCTGGCCGGCTTCAGAACGCAAATCGGCTATGTGCCGCAGGATGATATTGTTCACCGCGACCTGACTGTCGAGCGGGCGCTGTACTATGCCGCGAAGATTCGCCTGCCCGATGACTTTACCGAGGAGCAAATCTGGCAGCGCATTGGCGAGGTGTTGGAAGAAGTGGAATTGACCGAGCGGCGCGGCCTGCTCATCAAGAAATTATCTGGTGGACAGCGCAAGCGGGTTTCGATTGCCCTGGAACTGCTGGCAAATCCCAGCCTCTTCTTTCTGGATGAGCCGACCTCTGGCCTTGATCCGGGACTGGATCGCAAGATGATGCTCTTATTGCGCAAGCTGGCGGATAAGGGCCACACCATCGTGCTGGTGACGCATGCGACCAATAACATTACAGTGTGTGACTATGTGTGCTTTCTGGCGCAAGGCGGGCGTCTGGCCTACTTTGGTCCGTCAGAGCAAGCAAAGTTATTTTTTGGCAAAAGCGACTTTGCTGAGATTTATAACAGCCTGGCGCCAGGCGAAGAAAACGCGCGGGTTCCAGAAGAAGCCGAGTCCCGCTTTAAGCTATCCCAGGACTATCAAACCTATGTGTTGCTGCCACTCAAAGAGCGATCAACGCTGGCTGGGGGTGAACGCCTTCCATCAGAGAAGGCCAAACGGCCCAGAGCCGGTCATCGATGGAAGCAGTTCTGGCTGCTGTCTCTGCGCAACCTGGAGTTGCTCAAGAATAATCGCAGCGCGCTCTTTTTGCTGCTCTTGCAGGCGCCCCTGATTGCCCTGTTTCTGATGCTGTTGGTGCGATTTGAGATTGGGCCGGGGGTTTTTGTGGCGAATAATATCGTTCAATGCCGCTCACAACTGCTCACAGCCGACGGCCCGATTGGACCTTCTCCCAAGACCGAGACCGTTCCCTGTGACCAGATTGTCACCTTTCTCAAGACCGATCCTGCTGGAGTTCACTATGCCCAAACACACGGCGGCGTCGATCAGGCGCTCCAGGATTTTATTATTGCAGGCCAGGGGATCAGTGCGCAGCGAGTGCTATTCCTCTGCGCCTTTATCGCGGTGTTGAATGGCGTCCTGAACGCCGTTCGTGAGATTGTCAAAGAAGGAGCGATCTATCGGCGCGAGCGCACAGTGAATCTTGGGATACGCTCCTATGTGGTATCGAAGGTCTTCATGTTGGGCATCTTAGCTCTGTTTCAAAGTGCCGCGCTGATCCTGATTGTCAATGCGTTTGAACCGCTCCATCAGGGAGTCTTTCTGCCTGTCTTGCTGGAGACCTACATTACCCTGGCGCTGTCTGCGCTGGCGGGCATGATGGTCGGGTTACTAGCTTCGGCTCTGGCGCCGAATGAGGATGCGGCGGTCAATGCTTTGCCTTTCCTGCTCATTCCGCAAATTATCTTTGCCGGGGTCGAGATTCCCCTGAAAGATTGGGTTACAACAGTTCTCGCCCTCTTCTTTCCAACCCGCTGGACAATGGCCGGCCTTGGCTCTTCCCTTGGCTTGCATAGCGATCAGCTAGGTGGAGATAGGTTACTTGGAAATGACTACACTTATCACGGCACGCTTTTCTCTACCTATTCCCCGTCTGACGCAAGGGACCGTATTCTGCTGGCGTGGCTTGCTCTAGGATTGATTGTCCTGGTGTTTGGGATAGCGGTTGGCTTTGCGTTGAGATGGAAAGAGCGCCGCTGGAAGTAAAGGGAGGCAAAAGTTGGATGAAGATACCTTGATAGAACGCCTGAAACAGCAGATAAACACAGGAAAGGCACCCTCTGAGAATTACGATTTTGTCAGGCAGCATGCTAACCGTCCAGTCACTACGGAAGATCTCATCGAGGCAGAGGCAAAGCTGGGGTTTCCTTTGCCACCACTGCTGAAACGCATCTATGCTGAGGTAGGGAATGGTGGCTTTGGACCAGGGTATGGCCTGTTCAAGCTCACCCTGGATCGTTCTGTAGACAATGAGTATGATAATGCCCTAGTTGATACCTACCTTGCTCTTCACCAGACAGACGACGAGGTATGGAGCTTGTCTCCAGGAGAGGAAAGTGCTGAGGCCCATCAGCCCATTGAGTATCCTGGTCAGATACTCATGATCTGTGAGTGGGGATGCACTATCTATTCATTTCTCGATTGCTCAAGCCCAGAATATCGTGTTTTGCGGAAAGATCACAACTACAGCCTGACAGAGCATGTGCTTGAATGCCCCTCCTTTCTTCAATGGTTGGAAGCCTGGCTCGCTGGGGTGCCGCTCTTCTACTCCTGTTTGGGGGAAACGAGGGAAGCTTGGGGACATGCTGTGGAAAATTGGGAACAAGCCTGTGAGCAAGCCAGAGAAGAGTGGGAACAAGTCCCAAAGGTGATGTTCTACCCCTTACCAGCCTGAGAGTATGTTGGTTGCTCAATGGCAATACTCTAAAGAAGGAGTTTTGCCACAAACAAGGGCGAGAGAACGCGGGAGGGCGGCAGAAAATCGCCAGTGACGCCCACCATTGTGTCGGCCAGGTGCTTGCGGCTGACGAAGCGCTGGGCCACATATTCGCAAAGCTGCGGGTGCGCGATCAACCACTGCCCGATCTGCTCGACCAGCCGCTTGCCTGCAAACTCCTGTCGATGCAACTGGTCATAGGCGCTGAGTCTCCTGGTCGAGCAATCGCCGGCAGCCAGCGCAGCGCAGGGCGCGATAGATGCCCTCGCCGGTGAAGGGGTCGTAAAAGCCAGTGGCGTCGCCAACCAGCATCACCCCATCGGCGAGAAGCACCGGGCGCTGACTGCCAATCGGCTGATTGCCAGGATGTCTTTCGTTCGGCGCGCACCTGTGAGCCTGGGCGCGAGTGCCGGAAAGTCGCGGAGCGCTTCATCAAAGAAGGTCGCAACCCGCCCGGCCAGGCGCAGCGCTTCGCGTTCATCAACCACAATGGCGACGTTGCAAAGGTCGCCGATCTCTAGTGGCTCCAGTGGGGCCAGACCCACATAGCGCCCGCGCCCGACGTGCATCTCGCCATAGACGCCTAAATCGCGGATACCGCGCATATGCGTGACCAGGGCAATCTTGCGCTGCCGCTGGGATGGACGCTGCACCTCAAGCCGGCGGGCAATCAGCGAATGCACCCCATCAGCGCCCACCAGAAGCCGTGCATGGAGGGTTGTCGCAGCGGTGCGGGGGAACACAGCGCCAGTTTCCCAACCGGCTGGGGCGAGGCTACCGGAAGAGCCGGCCACCGTGCCGGCCCGCGCTGGCTGAGCGCTTTGTAAGGTCAAGCTGACGGCAACCTGTCTGGAGTTGGCAGACTCAATTTGAAACGCTTGCAGGCGCGTGCCCTCAAAGACTTCAACCCCCTCGTGGCGTGCCTATTCAACCAGCAGGTGATCGAAGCGCTGGCGCGGCAGGGCGAGTCCGTAGTCATAGAAGGCGTTCCCGCTGGAGTCGGTGACGCCCGCGAAGTCGGCGCGGAAGGCACGGCCTGCGGGAGTGTAGATCGAGAAGCCGCGCAGATGGGCCGGATGCGCTGCCTCCACCTGTTCCAGCACGCCCAGGCGCTTGAGGATGCCCTCAATCGCTGGACTCATATATTCGGCGCAGGCTTTATCGCGGGGGAAGATCGCTTTGTCGATCAAGCCAACATGGTAGCCTTGACGGGCGAGCAAAATAGCGGCGGCTGAACCTGCCGGACCCCCGCCGATGATAGCAGCATCAAGATCGAAGCTCATACGTACTCCTCCACGTTTTTAATCGCTACAACGACATTGGCGCCGCCAACGCCGCGCCCACCCAGCAGTACGACAGGCTGCGAGAAAGGGCGCGCTTCATCTCGCACCAGATCGATGCCATAGCGCGGGTCTAACTCCTCACAATTGATCGTTGGTGGGATAAGTCCGTGCCTCAGTGCAGTAAGGCAACAATGGTATCCAATGCCCCGGCAGCCGCGTAGCTGTGGCCGAGCATCGTGCGTGGAACACTGACTGGCAGACGGGCAAGCTCCTCACCAAACGCCAGATGCAGTGCTTCTGCCTCCCCATGATCGGACGAGGGAATCGCTCGCCCATCCAGGCTGATATAGCCAATGTCTTGCGGCGTAATCTGCCCTTCCTGAAGTGCCAGACGCAGAGCCCGGGCATACTGCGCGCCGCTCGACGAGGGAGAGACCAGCCCGTGCGCGTCGTTGGTCTGCCCATAACCCATGATCTCACCGTAGATCGGCGCTCCACGCCGGCGAGCATGCTCATATTCCTCGATGATGCAAATGCCCGCACCCTCCGCCAGCACCAATCCTGCCGCACGTCGATCAAAGGGGCGGTAAATGTGTGGGTCTGATCCTTTTGCGTAGTAGCCTGCGCGGGACAGCGCCAGGAGGATGAACGGATGCAGAAAGGCTTCGCAACCGCCAGTAATCAGGACATCTGCTGCGCCTCGTCGCACCGCGCTGTAGGCCATGCCAAGCGCATCCAGACCGCCGACGGTATCATTGACCGGCGTTTTGCAATAGCCTTGAATGCCGTAGCGGATGGAGGTCTGGCCGACGTTGGCGACCTGAAGCCAGGCGATCGCCGTATACGCACTCATGGCACGCGGGCCGCGCGTGTGCATAGCCGCAATCTCAGTAAGCGCATAGGCGGCTCCCCCCATTGTGTTTGCAATGACTGCGCCCACTTGTTGAGAGTCTTCTTCTTCTAACACCAGTTCCGAATCCGCCAGCGCTTCTTGAATGGCAGCGAAGGCGAGATGGGTCATCCGGTCAGTGCGCTGTGCCAGTTTACGGGGCATAATCTCCTCAACGACCAGATTGCGCACCTCACCGGCGACCTGAATAGGCAGATCATCTGTTGGAAAGCGCTGGATAGGCCCAATCCCAGAGATGCCAAGTCGAATCGTCTGCCAGAAAGCCTCTTTTCCAAGGCCGTTGGGGGCAACAACCCCCAGGCCGGTAATCACGACCCGCCGCTCTAACGCACCCGTCACATCTGATTACCTCTTCTCTCCATCCACTCCGGCGCTGCAAGCACGAGCGCTGTATTCACGCCGCCAAAGCCGCTGGAGTGTGTCAGTGCGAGGTGTACCTGCTTGGGGCGCGCTCGATTTGGCACATAATCAAGATCGCAATGAGGGTCCGGTTGTTCCTGATTGATCGTTGGTGGCAGAATATGCTCTTGAATCACCAGAGCCGTGACGAGGGTTTCAATGGCGCTGGCGGCTCCTTGCGTATGGCCGATCATCGATTTTGTGGCGCTGATGGGGATATGATATGCTTGCTCTTTAAATACCGCTTTATAGGCTGCTGTCTCCGCTGCCTCATTGGCAGGAGTCGAACTGCCATGCGAATTGATATAGCCAAGCTGCGTGGGCGTAATCTCACATTCTTTGAGGATTTGCCGCAAGAGGTGTTGGAGCGGCATGCCGTCCTCCGGTAAAGCGGTCATATGATAGGCATTGCTGTTGGAGGCGAAGGCAACCACTTCGGCATAGATATGCGCGCCGCGTCGCAGCGCCAGGGCGCGCTCTTCCAGGAGCAGCACGCCCGCGCCCTCGGCCATGACAAATCCATCTCGTCCGGCATCATAGGGACGGGATGCCTGCTCAGGTGCCTCATTGCGTGTGCTGAGTGCCCCTATGACGCAGAAGGTATTGAGGCCAGCGCTGCAAATCGCGGAGTCGCTTCCTCCGGCCAACATGCGGTCTGCTCTCCCCCCCTGAATACTCCAGAACGCCTGCCCAATGGCATCTGCTCCGGCAGAGCATCCCGTTGAAAGCACCAGGCAGGGTCCATGAAGCTGATGGTATATGGCAATGGCAGCAGCAGATGCGTGGTTGAGCAGGAAGGTCTCTGATATTGGGACGGTGTTCGTCTCATAGAGTGGCTGTGTTCCATTGTGCGTAAGCTGCTGCCAGACTCGCTCGCCCTCTTCATTGGAAGCCATCGCGGATCCCATGTAGACACCCATGCTACTTCGTTCTTCTTCGTTTAAGGGTGTGGGAAAGTGAGCATCTTGTAATGCAAGATTGGCAGCAGCAAGCGCAAACTGGGCTGCGCGGTCCAGTTGATCGCGCTCTTGGGCGCTCAGGCCAAGCGCGAGCGGATCGAAGTCCTGAACCTCTCCGGCGATGCGCGTGGGCAAGATGCTCGCGTCGAAGTGGGTGATTGGCCCAATGCCTGAGCGGCCAGCAATACAGGCTTCCCAAAAGGCGTGCTTCCCGATCCCGTTCGGGGCTATGACCCCAAGGCCAGTGATAACGACTCGACGAGTCGGGTTATAGGGCATCGTGTGTTTGTCCTCTCAAGGGATGCCACTCAATGCGCTTCTCATTATCATACAGTTTTTTCCTGATATTGACAAACCGCCATTTCATCACCCCGCTGCGTTACAATACGCCTATGCGCTACGCTCCTCATTGGCGTGTGGTTCCCAAAGAGATGGCAGGATCGAATCTGGATGGACAAAAAACGCAGCATTGCTGAGATTGCCTGGGGCTTTTTTCTGCTCACGCACCCTGGGCCAGTGACCTTGCATGTGATTGCTGTTGCGATGCTTGCAGTATTCGCGGCGTGGGGTCATCTTGTCTGGCTGACCATTGTGCTGGTGATCGCTGCGCATGCCGCGATGCAGTGGTCTATTTCGATGATAAATGATTACTGTGATCGCCGTCTGGATGCACTCAGCAAGCCCAAGAAGCCTCTTGTCCGAAGGTTGGTTTTGCCACGAGAGGCGCTCATTGCGGGTGTTCTAATGGCATTTCTTATGGTGATCCTCTTGCTGTTTCTCAACCCACTGGCTCTCTTGATTTCGCTGGCCTATCTGGCTTTGGGGCAGGCGTATAACTTTGGGCTGAAATCCACCGCCTGGAGTGGGTTGATCTTTTCTCTGGCAATCGCCCTTATTCCGCTATATGTGCTGGCTGGCGTCAACCGGATCGCTCCAGCGAGTCCTTGGGTAGTGCCAGTTGGTTTCTTAATCGGGGTAGCGCTCAATCTAGCAAACTCCCTTCCCGACATAGAGGGCGACCAGGCGGGGGACGCCAAGACACTGGCAGTCATTCTGGGGGTAAAAGGATCCTTTATTGCCTGCCCGCTGCTGCTTATCGTTGCAGCAGCCCTCATTGGCACTTTGAGCGTTTTGCGCGTTGTCTCTGCCCAACCCTGGCTCACAGCAGCTTTGCTGCTTATAGTTGTTCTGGCTGTAGGAGCCATGCTGCTTTTTTTCGAGCCAAAGAAGCCTCTCCAAACGCGCCAGATATACTTCTATCTCGTTGCTTTAACCTGCCTTGTTGTCGGGATAGGCTGGTTTATCATGGTTATTTCGTAAGGTGAAGAGGCTGTGAATCTGCGCGAGCGCAATGCGACGACTGAAGAGTTGCTTGACGCCCCAGGTGTTGCTTGGGGGTGTGAAACAGAACGAGAGGTGATTGGCCTCTAACGTGCTATGTTGACTGTGGAGGCTGAGTTTATGGCGCTCAAGGAGCGCCAGTAACGAAAGAGGGAGCCAGACAAAAAGTAATGGCAGGTCTAGAAGGTAGTCGGCTTGGGAATTATGAGCTAATAGAACATGTGGGCAGCGGCGGGATGGCTGAGGTCTATCGCGCCCGCCAGCTTCAGGCTTTTGATCGTGATGTTGCTATAAAAATTATCAAGCGGAGCCTGGCCGGCGACCCTTTGTTCCGCGAGCGCTTTTTGCGCGAAGCGCAGGCCAGCGCGCGCCTCGACCATCCGCACATTCTTCCTCTAATTGAAGTGGGGCAGGAAGGGCGCGGGAGGAAACGCTTGTTTCTGGTCATGCCCTATATACGTGGCGGCACGCTGCGTGACCTGCTGGCGCGAACTGGTGGCCCTTTGTCCGCTGAACTTATAGAGGTGCTGTTCTCTCAGATGGCGCAGGCGGTTCAGTATGCTCACGAGCAAGGGTTGGTCCATCGGGACATTAAACCCAGCAATATTTTGCTTCAGCAGGAATACAATGTGCTGTTGGCGGATTTTGGCATCGCGCTGGATACCGAGGATGTTCGGCTGACTAGCACTGGTATGGGTATGGGAACCCCAGAATATACCGCTCCTGAACAGGCTAAAGGGCTGGCTGATCGGCGCAGCGACCTCTATGGCATGGGTATCGTTTTGTTTGAGATGCTGACTGGGCGCGTGCCTTTCACGGGCCGAACGGCCTTTGAGATACTTTTCCAGCATACTACTTCCCCAGTCCCTGCACTGCGTTCATTCTCCCCGAGGCTACCCGGGCGCCTGGCGGACCTTGATGACATTATCCAGCGGGCGCTGGCGAAAGAGCCAGACCAGCGTTTCCAGACGGCACTTGCTTTGAGTGATGCTGTGCAAGAAGTACTGGCAGGTGGAGTATCAGCCGAGCCGTCTGGAGCCAGGGAAGCAAATGAAGCGGTCCGTGTAGCATTTAGCACCAGCCGCCCCGAATTAGCCGCGTGGTCGCCTCCTAACGAGTTTCTTCCGCTACCTGCTCTGGCACCAGATGAGGCCGAAAATAAGCAGAGTGGACGCGAAAGTAGGTCACTAGAAGGCCGAAGAGACACATTTGGCGAGTGGCTTACTATCCAGGCAACTTTCCCGGCCAGAGTTCAGCGTATTGCGGGACGATATGCTGAACGACGGAGAGCAGGCTGGCGCCGGAACAATCTGCTCCTCATTCTCGCCTCGCTTGCAGTGATCCTGTTGCTGGGTGCGGCGGCGGTGTTTGCAGGTGGACTTCTCAGCGGCGCCCGAAATGGTTCCCTCAGTGCAGTTCGCTCGCCAGCCGCATCCCACACCCAGGCGATCCAGCAGGCGTCTTCTCCCAGCACCACAAACACTCAGCGCCCTAGTCAAACAGTCACGCCAAGTCCGTCACCTTCTCCCAGCCCAAGCTCCACCACGCCGCCCACGCCACAGTTGATGGAGGCGCCCCCGTCGCTTACGTTCTCGATAAGTCTTGCCGAGTGCCCGCTCCAGCATCCGACGCAATTACTCTCTCTACAAAATACAGGAGGCGGAACACTGAACTGGCAAGCCAGCCTCCTGAACCCAGCCTATCTTTCCATCATACCAACCGGCGGGAGCATCAATGCTGGCGCCTCCACCACGATGACGGTGTCGCTGGTTTGTCCAGTTAGGCCATTCAATACTACTGATGCTATTCAGATTATGTCTAATGTTGGCATGGTAGATGTTTTAGTAACAATTATGGTTTCCTAAAACACCTAATAGCCTCCGAACCCTACCTTCTGGGCGGGTGAGCGTTCATCACCAAGTGATAGTAAGCCTCCCGGAGCCATTTCGCCTGAGCAAACTGGGCAGGTCGGCTCCTCTGCCACGCGAGCAACAGAAAAGTGCCGACCGCGCGGCGTGATGCGAGCATGTCGCGGGCGTGTGCCATGCAACTCTACATGAGCCATCCAGGTAGTGGATTTCTGCCAGGTTGTTAGAGTGCGGACCTGTTTCCCTTTTCTGCGAACCCACTGCATCAAGGTATTGATAGCAGCGTGTGGGATGTGCTGAATTGTCATCGCATGCCTCCTCATATCTCTTATCTCAACCTGCCAGGACGCAAAAGCAATGCCAAATGCCCGGTCATAATCCAACTG
>Ga0187846_10002425_pt1 | contig 10182 bp, 13 predicted proteins | sample TC_taG_FD_161473 | JGI IMG/M metagenome (GOLD analysis project Ga0187846, IMG submission 161473) | Biofilm microbial communities from the roof of an iron ore cave, State of Minas Gerais, Brazil - TC_06 Biofilm (v2) | ecosystem: Environmental > Terrestrial > Deep subsurface > Cave > Wall biofilm... | reverse complement strand
AGGACTTCCAGCGGCTCGGCGTGCTCGGCGACTGGGACAACGCCTACCTCACCATGGCCTTCAAGAACGAGGCCGACGAGATCCGCACGCTCGGGCGGTTGCTCGCCGCGGACTATCTGTATCGCGGGCTAAAGCCGGTGAACTGGTGCTTCGACTGCGGCTCGGCGCTCGCCGAAGCCGAGGTGGAGTACGAGGACCGGACCGATCCCGCGATCGACGTCGGGTTCGCGTTCGCGGAGCGCGAGCGCATCGCGCGCGCGTTCGGGCTCGAGCGGCTGGCCGACCGCCCGGGATTCGCGGTGATCTGGACCACGACCCCCTGGACCCTCCCGGCCAACCAGGCGCTGAACGTCCATCCGGACTACCGCTACCACCTGGTCGACACCGAGCGCGGCTATCTCATTCTCGCCGCCGACCTGCAGGCGGCCTGCTTGCAGCGGTACGGCCTGTCGGGCACGACCGTCGGCGCGGCGCGGGGCGCAGCGCTCGAGCACATCGCGTTTCGCCATCCGCTCTACGACCGCCTGGCGCCGGTCTATCTCGGCGAGTACGTGACGCTCGACACCGGCACCGGCATCGTCCACAGCGCGCCAGCCTACGGCGTGGAGGACTTCGAGTCCTGCCGGCGCTACGGCTTGCGCGACGACGACATCCTCGCGCCGGTCCAGGGCGACGGCCGCTACGCGGCGAGCCTGCCGCTGTTCGGCGGTGAGCTGATCTGGGCGGCGAACGCGGAGATCGTCGATGCGATCCGCGCCGCCGGCGCGCTGTTCAGCCACGCGCCGTATGTCCACAGCTACATGCACTGCTGGCGGCACAAGACCCCGGTCATCCTGCGCGCGACGACGCAGTGGTTCGCCGGCATGGACGGGGTGCCGGGCGTCGACGGCGCCAAGCCGCCGACGACGCTGCGCGCGACCGCGCTCGCCGGCGTCGAGGCGACCAAGTTCTATCCCGCATGGGGGCAGGCGCGGCTGTACGGCATGATCGCGAACCGCCCCGACTGGACGCTCTCGCGCCAGCGGCAATGGGGCGTGCCGATGCCGTTTTTCATACACCGTGGGTCGGGCGCGCCGCATGCGCGCACGCTCGAGCTGCTGGAAGAGGTGGCGCGGCGCGTCGAGCGCGAGGGCATCGAGGCGTGGCAGCGGGTCGATGCGGCGGCGCTCCTCGGCGCGGAGGCCGCGCACTACGAGAAGGTGAAGGACACACTCGACGTATGGTTCGACTCCGGGTCGACCCACCAGACGGTGATGGGCGGGCCCGACGGGCGCCGCCGCGGGCTCGGCTCGCACGGCGCGGAAACCGGGTTTCCCGCCGATCTCTACCTGGAAGGCTCCGACCAGCATCGCGGCTGGTTCCACTCCTCGCTCCTCGTGTCGTGCATGCTGAACGGCGTCCCGCCCTACAAGGGGCTGCTCACGCACGGGTTCGTCGTCGACGGCGCGGGGCGCAAGATGTCGAAGTCGCTCGGCAACGTCATCGCCCCGCAGCAGGTGTCGGACTCGCTCGGCGCCGAGATCTTGCGGCTCTGGGTCGGCGCGACCGACTACTCGGGCGAGCTCTCGATCTCGAATGAGATCCTGAAGCGCGTGGTCGAGAGCTACCGCCGCATCCGCAACACCCTGCGCTTCCTGCTCGCGAACGTGTCGGACTTCGACCCGGCGCGGCACGCGCTGCCGGTCGCCGATTGGGTCGAGCTCGATCGCTACGCGGTCGCGCTCGCAGCATCGTTCCAGGCCGAGCTCGTGGAGCACTACGGCCGCTACGAATTCCACTACGTGGTGCAGAAGCTGCAGACGTTCTGCTCCGAGGATCTGGGCGGGTTCTACCTCGATCTCCTGAAGGATCGCCTCTATACCTGCCGCGCCGACGCGGCCGCGCGCCGCTCGGCGCAGCATGCGCTGTACCACGTGACCCACAGCCTGCTGCGGCTGATGGCCCCGATCCTGTCGTTCACCGCCGAGGAGGCGTGGCGCACGTTCACCGGAACGACGGACGACAGCGTGTTCTTCCATACCTGGCACGAGTTCCCGCGGCCGGACGACGGGCCCGAGCTGCTCGAGCGCTGGCAGGGGCTGCGCGCGGTGAAGGCCGAGGTGCAGCGAGAGCTCGAGCGCCTGCGCGTGGCGGGCGGCATCGGTTCGTCGCTCGCCGCGCACGTCGAGATCCGCGCCGCGGGCGCGCGCTACGACGCGCTGGCGCGGCTCGGCGCGGAGCTGCGGTTCGCCATGCTCACCTCCCAGGCCGATGCCGTGCGGGTGGCGAGCGAGGCGGAGCAGGGGGTGGTCGCCACACCGAGCCCGCACGCGAAGTGCGAGCGCTGCTGGCACTATCGCGCCGATGTCGGCGCGGATCCGGCGCATGCATCGATTTGCGGTCGCTGCGTGGCGAACCTGTACGGCGCCGGCGAGACGCGCCGCTACACCTGAGCTGGACGCCCATGCTCCCGCCGCAACCCGCTCGCCCACCGGAGGTGCGGAGGCTCCTCCCCTGGCTCGCCGTGGCCGCCGCGGTGCTCGCGCTCGACCAGACCACCAAGGCCGCCATCCAGGCGCATCTCGCGCCCGGCGATCGCATTCCGGTGCTGCCGTTCTTCGACCTCGTTCTCGCGTTCAACCCCGGCGCCGCGTTCAGCTTTCTCGCCGATGCCTCCGGCTGGCAGCGCGGGTTCTTCATCGCGATCGCGCTCGGCGCAACCCTGCTCATCGTGTATCTCCTGCGGCGGCACGCGGCCGACCGCGTGTTCTGCGCCGGGCTCGGTCTCATCCTCGGCGGGGCGCTCGGCAACCTCTGGGATCGGGTCGCGCTCGGCCACGTCGTGGACTTCGTGCTGGTGCACGCCCACGGGTATCTCTTTCCGGCGTTCAATGTGGCGGATTCCGCGATCACGATCGGCGCGGGACTGCTGATCCTGGACGGCCTGCGCGGCGGGGGCGCAAAGGCCAAAGCTTAGGGTCTAGAATCCAAGCTTTCCGGAAGGTCGATCCTTGGACGTCCTGCTTGCCAACCCCCGCGGCTTCTGCGCCGGCGTCGAGCGCGCGATCGGCATCGTGGAGCGGGCGCTCGCGCTATACGGGCCGCCGATCTACGTGCGGCACGAGATCGTGCACAACACGTTCGTGGTCGAGGATCTGCGCCGGCAGGGGGCGGTGTTCGTCGAGGAGCTCGACGAGGTCCCGCCCGGGGCGACGGTGATCTTCTCGGCACACGGCGTGTCCAAGGTGGTCCAGCGCGATGCGGAAGCGCGCGGCCTAAAGGTGTTCGACGCGACCTGCCCGCTCGTCACCAAGGTGCACGTCGAGGTCGCGAAGATGCTCAAGGCCGGTCGCGAGGTGATCATGATCGGCCATCGCGGGCACCCCGAGGCCGAGGGGACGATGGGGCAGGGCGAGGGCGGCATGCACTTGATCGAGACGGTCGCCGACGTCGAGCAGCTCGCGGTCCGCGATCCGGCCCGGCTCGCCTACGTCACGCAGACGACGCTCTCCGTCGACGACGCGGTCGCGGTCGTCGCCGCGCTCAAGCGCCGGTTTCCGGAAATCGTCGGCCCGAAGAAGGACGACATCTGCTACGCGACGCAGAACCGGCAGGACGCCGTGAAGCTCATGGCGCCGCGCTGCGACGTCGTGATCGTCGTCGGCTCGCCGAACAGCTCCAACTCGAACCGCTTGCGCGAGGTTGCCGAGCACATGGGCGTCCCGGCGCACATGATCGACACCGCCGACCAACTCGACCCGGCGTGGGTTGCCGACCGGCCGCGCGTCGGCGTCACGGCCGGCGCGTCGGCGCCCGAGGTGCTGGTCGAGGAAGTGATCGCGCGCTTGCGAGCGCTCGGCGCGGGGAGCATTCGGCAGCTCGAGGGCGTCGAGGAGGACGTCGAGTTCCCGATGCCGAAGGGTTTGGGGGCGAGTACTCAGACCGCGAGGCGCTGATCGATGCGCCCACGGGATCGGTCCGCCGCGTTCGCTTCGAGCGAAGCAAAACGGGCCGGTCAGCCGACCGGCCCGCTTCTACCGCGCTAAGTGGCGTTAGTTGAGGATCGCGCGCCAGTTCAGCCTTCGCGCCGGTTGCGCTGCGCCGCCCGGAACGCTCGGGGGCACGCTGACGCCCCCGCTCCGATCCGAGATGAGCGGCTCGATGCGGTCCCCGACCTTGATAAATTGAATCTTGACGAGGCCGTAGATGTCGGAGAAGAAGGGCACCGGCGTCAAGTTCGTTGGCGATACCACCAGGATGCTCTTGCCGGTGTCGTAGCCCACGGCGTAGACCCGCCCGGAGACGCCGGGCGCGCAGGCGCTTGACGATGGCGTGTTTCCAATCCAGGTGATCACGCCGGCGTTCGCGACGAGGGGGAAGGTGATGCGTTCGGTGCCCGTGCCCCCGCCCCCGCCGGTGAGGTCATAGAACCAACCGATCTTGCCCGCGGGGACCACCACACCGGTCGTGAGGTCGGTGACCTGTTGGAGCGATGAGCGGCCGATCGGGAACGAGAAGCCCGGCGGGGCAATGGCGTTCGGCGCCGTCTTCGTGCCGTCCTTGATCGCATACATCGTCTGCACCTGGGCATTGCTCATGTCCGAGTTGTCCAAGAGCTTTCCGGTTCGACGAAGACCCAGCGCGTGATGCCGTCGGCGGAGATTTGGATCTGCGGCGCTGCGGTCACCGGCTGCGCTGCATTCGCGGGGTCGGTGAGCTGTGCGATGGCGACCGGCGCGGGGTAAGTCCCCCCGGAGGACTGCGAGACGTCGAAGCGCCACACGTTGCCAAGCAAGTCACCGCCGTAGACCTGCTCGAGCGTGTAGTCGGCGAAGTCGATCGTGTAGCCGGAGACGTAGGCGAGGCCGCTCGGAGTGGTCGCGCTGCCGACGCCGGTCGAGGTTTTCGCGAGCAATGCACCGGTCTTCGCGTTGAGGATGTACAGAAAGCCCTTGCCCTGGTTCGCCACCGGCCCATTCACGTTGTCGTAGCCCGAGGCGACGATCACGACCCAACCGTACGCGCGGGTCTTGGCGATGACGGGCTTGCCGAACGTAAAGCCCATGTCGGGGTCGGTGAACTCCCACAGTACCTTCGACGCGAGCGCCGTCTCCGTTCCAGACATGGTCGTCGGGTCGGTGATGTCCAGCGCGTAGTAGCCCCTTCCGCCCTTGCCGAGCCCACCGACCACGATGGTGTGCCAGTCAAAGCTGCTGCTCGACACTACTAGCTAGCGTCGGATTCCCGCCCGTCCGCGCGAAGTCCACGTCGGCCGCAACCCGCGTGGAGTCCACGTAGAAGTGGTGTAGTTGATGACCCCGCTCTGGGTGACCCCGCTCGCGGCAGCGTCCGCGGTGTCGGGGTTGGCGACGAACGTGCCGTCCGCAGCGGAGAACTCCGCGACCGGGTTCGATACGCCCGCGCCCGAGGGGTTGATCGTCTGCGGCCCGACCTGCTTGAGCCGCCCCCGCACCACGCCCTTGGGCCGGCTCTGGGTGCTGTCGAGGGGGTAGCCGAACACACCGAACTGCATCCGGTTTGCGTTCTGCTGGATGAGCCCCGTGGGTTTCCACGACGCGCCGTACTGGAGGCAGTTCCCCTCGAGCATGGTGGGCACGCAGGCTTGAACCCGGCCGTAGTAGGTGTCGGTGACGTTCGAGCCCCCGGTGGGGGAGAAGCTCGAGTTGTTGCTCACCTGGAACTGCGGGCCGTCATAGGCGCCGCCGGTAAAGTTGACGAAGAACGGTCCGGTCAGGAAATTCGACGTGCTACCGTCGTGCACGCGGATGTAGACGTCGCTCCAGCTGCTGTAGGCCCAGGCACGAGTGCCCGTTGGCGCCGGCGGCGCTCGCGGCCGGCACGAAGTACTGGCCGGCACCGTTGTAGGCATAGCATTTCAGCGGATCGAATAAGCCGAAGTAGGTGCGGCTATCGAAGTAGCAGATCCCCATGCCGCCAACGCGTCCCGGACACTGGTACCCCGGGGTGGCGTCGGCGACGTCCCGGTAGGCCGCCGCCGAGCCCGTCGGCCACTCGACCGAGAGATCGAGCAACAAGTTGGGTGGCACGTGCTGGGTGGCGAAGATCGGTCCGTCGGCGATCACGGTCATCGCCGCTCCGGCGGTGCCGAACGGCGCGAACGCCATCCAGGCGGCGAGCCACGCGGCGAGCGTCCTCTTGAATAGATGTCTTGGCCTAGAGTTCATGGTCAATACTCCTCGGTCAGGGTGGTGTGGAGCGTCCGGCTGTCAAGCTCAGGGCCTGAAGACCACCTGCGTAAATTGCAAGGTATTGCGCGGTCCGTCGGCGCGCACCGTTACGCGATAGAGCGGCACCGTGTCGCCGAGAGACGCGCCGTTGCCGACGGTGCCGCCCGTGGGGAGCACCTGGTCGACGTTGCAGTACGACTGGTCGGAGGCGCCCGGCTGCGTGCACAACCGTTCGATGACGTAGCGCAGGGTCTCGCCGGTCGTCGTTGCCGGCAGCGCGGGCGCCGTGTACGTAGCATTGAAGGTCGTCGCGTTGAGCAGCGCGAGCGGAATCCCGCGCGCATCGGTAGGGAGCATCGATGCGCGATAGTTATAGGCGGTGTTATCGCCTTGGGTGTTGGCCAGCGTGGCAAAAAACGCGCCCGCCGCCGGGTCGAACTGCGCCAGCGCAGCACTCACCGCCTGCTCGGCGGCCTGCGTCGCCGACTGCTTGAACGCGATGTTCCCGGCGCCGAGCGTCGCCGTATCGACCGAGCGGACGAGCGCGATGCTTGCGAGGGTCATGGCAACGAGCACGATGAGCGCGATGAACAGCACGGCGCCACGCTCGCAGCGCCCGCTGAGGGTAGGTGTGGAGAGAGTTCTCATAGTTAGGACGCGATCTGGAGTGCGATCAGTTGTTGGCGAGCAGCATGTTGCGAAGCGGGATCGTCGTGTCGAACACCTTGTACCGGTACTGTTGGGGGCCGGCCAGGTTGACGTTCACCGAGGCGCCGACGCCCGCCAGGTCGGGAAACAGCGTCATGGTCGCCGGGCTGACGTTGTTCCTCTCCCATTGGGCGTTGCGGGCAACCACTGCGATGCGAATCGCCCGGATGCTCGCGATCAGGTTCGCGGAGGCAGCCGTTGGTCAGGGTGGCGGCATCCCAGGCGCCGGTGGGTGCCACCCACTGCGCGACCGGAACCGAGGTGGGCCTGGCCGCAACGCCGTATACCGCCTGCAGGTTCACGACGTTATCGGCGATCGATATCGGCTGCCCGCCGTTCAGACCGCCGAACAAGAGGTCGTACGCGAGGAGCACGTTCGGCTCGTTGGTCACCGGGTCGGTGCCGATCCCGAAAGCCATGAATTGCGGCACCGAGGCGGCGTCCGTCGCCGACCCGAGGTTCACGAGCTTCGCGCTCGCGCTGTATCCGCTGAACGCGTTGACCGGCGTCCAGCTCGCCGGTGCGAGGCCGACCGGGTTCGGTACGACGCCCACGGTGGCCGGCGCCGAAGGCGTCGAGGTGATCATCCGGAAGCGCCCGGTTTCTGCGTTGTAGCGCGCGCCACCGGGACGCGCACCGCCCCGGCGGTATAATCCGCGCCGCGCCTCGGTCGCGTGGGCGCGCCGCTGGCGTAGCTCAGCTGGTAGAGCAGGGCATTCGTAATGCTCAGGTCGGGGGTTCAATTCCCTCCGCCAGCACCATTGAAAACAAAGAGATTTCTAGCAAGTCTCTCTCGCGCTATTGCGCTCTTTTTGCGGCTCAAATACGCATAAATACAGGACAGGCACTTCGGCAAACCGCCTCTTTACGCTGACGCTCGCCCGAGTCACATGGCACTCGATCAACAGATCACGGGTAACGTGGGGCTGTATTACTGCTGCTACCGGCTGTCGCTACTCGGCTGGAATGTAATGCTTACCGCACGTAACGCGCGGGGCGTGGACATCATCGCGTACAACAAAGACGCAACGAGATTTATCGGAGTGTGCGGGTAAAGGCTCTGAGCAAACGCGCTCCAGCGCCCATTGGTACGTCGGTACGTCTCTCGAAAAGGTGATGGGAGATTTTTGGATCGTGGTGAACAAAGTCGTGTCAGCTCCAACGGCCTTCGTATTGCCCCCGGCTGAGGTTAAGAAGCTAGCGCATCGAGGCGAGAAAGACGGCCGCGTCTCGTTTTGGCTTGAGCCTGGCGCTTATGATCAAGACCAGTTTCGAGAGGCCTGGGGCCGTATCCCCCATAGCTAGGCTGGGATCAATCCCGCGCTGTGCGGCCCCTCTTGTTACTTTGCAGGTGTGGGTTGCCATCTTCGGAAACCTTATGCGTGAAAGAAAAAGGGCTCCCCGCGAAGAGAGCCCCGTGCGGGTTGAACTGCGCGCGCGAGTTATTGCTGCGCTGCGGGAGCTTTCTTCTTGGCCTTGGGAGCGGCCTTCTTCGCCGGCTTGTGTCGAGCGTCCCAGTTCTGGAAGTAGTAGACGAGATTCGACGCTTGCGCCTTCGACGTCCCGATCTTGACGAACGCCTTGATTAGCGTCTGCCGGTCCGCTTTCGGGTTCTGATCGAAGTAGCGATTGGCTTTCTCGATCATCGTCCCCTTCCTGTGACCCTTGTACCCTTCTGCTGCTGTGCTCATGCTCTGTGCCCTTTCCTGCTGTATAGGCTGTTGCGCTGATTGAGAGCGTAGGTGAGTGCTTACAGACCTACGGGACGAGCGTAGCATGATTTTGTAACAGACAGGGCAAACTGACTCGCGAGTCAGTAACGAGCGCCAGCTAGCGACGCTCGCGAGCGCTCAGACCGCGCCCCACGCTGCCCACAGCATGCCCACAGTCGCCCGAGACGCCGGACCGCGATGCATGAGTCGCGCTCAAGCTCGACGCGAGCGCTCAGCGCGTCAGCGCGAGTAGTTGACTGTGTTAGCCAACTTTCGACTTGTGAGCAATGCAGCAGAAGCTAGATCAAGCTCGACTTGCGACGCGCTCACTCGTCGCTGCTGTCGCTGTCGCGCTCGACGGCAACAGCATCGACGGTGCGCGGAGATCGGGGGAGATGGGGTAGCTGCCTTGGTGTGTCAGTGCCGTCGATCTCGACGTCCTCGAATGCGGCAGCGCGCGCTTTGGGATCGACAAGAGCACGCAGCTTCGGATCGGTCATCGCGTTGAACAGCTGGCGCAGCTTGGCGGCACGCTCCTCAAAGCTCATACCCTGAACTTGAATGGGCTTGCCATCCGGCCCAGAGACCTTCAGAGCCGTTCTATCTCCCCATTTACGAATCGCGGGATGGCACCGCATGATGAACTCAGCGGCTTTGAAGGCGATGGTTTCGTTCTTCGAGCACGCGAGCTTGAACATGCGACCCACTACCCGGCTTTCGACGTTGGCTAGACCCTCGTCAAGCTCTTTGGCTAGAGCAGATCGCAGCGTGGGTTCCGAGCTGCCGAAAACCTTCGCGATGTTTGAATGGGTCATGCCCATGCCCGCGAGAGTTACGCAGTACTTGCGCTGCTCGCGCGAGGGTTCCCACCGGGGACGGCCCATCTTCTTTCTCGGCCTGCCGCTCTCGGTCAGGGGAGATTATACAGCGGGCCCCGCGCGCGCCGGATCGCTCGCGCTACGGGAGGGAAATCGGGCGCGTCCGGATCACCACGTCGACGCCGTCGGCGACGCTGTCCGGCGGCAACGGTGGCAAGCCCTCGATCTTCACCGCGGCGGCGGGAATGTCGGTGAGGCGACCGGTGACGACGTCGTAGAAGTGGTGGTGCGGCGCCGTGTTCGGGTCGTAGAAGATGCGGCTCGGATCGACGATGACCTCGCGAATCAGCTTCTTCTCCAGGAACAGGCGCAGCGTGTTGTACACGGTCGCCTTCGACGTGGTCGCATCGCGCGCATTTACGAGCGCGAGGATCTGATCGGCCGACAGATGCTCGCAGCGCTCGAACAGCACGTGCGCGATCTCGACTCGCTGCGGCGTGGGAGCGATGCCGTGGGCACGCAGCCTGTGCGCCACGCCCTCGCGCGTAATTTCCTGATATTCCACCACTATGATGCTACCGCTCGCTCCGGATTTTGTCTAACCCAAGTTCGACAGATCGGGCCGATCCTGACGCTGAGGACTGCTGGGAGTGTCATCTAGGACACCCATTAGCCGGCCGATGTCAAGGGGAACAAATTCTTCATGCGACGTGAACTCACGGCGCTTCCTCAATTCAACGTTCGTCCCACCGACGC
>Ga0187846_10002424_pt1 | contig 10183 bp, 8 predicted proteins | sample TC_taG_FD_161473 | JGI IMG/M metagenome (GOLD analysis project Ga0187846, IMG submission 161473) | Biofilm microbial communities from the roof of an iron ore cave, State of Minas Gerais, Brazil - TC_06 Biofilm (v2) | ecosystem: Environmental > Terrestrial > Deep subsurface > Cave > Wall biofilm ... | reverse complement strand
ATGTGCAATGGCCCGGCGAACAAGTTGCCATAACGGCCAAGACTTAAGTGAACCTTCAGGCCGATATCCTGCGCCAGCCGCAGGCCACGTTCCAGGTCACAACGCTGACGCTGCTCCTCCTGCTCGTAAATAGCATAGACGATGCTTCCTGCACCAGTAGCTCGAATGCGGTCAAAATCGCGCTTCACCGTCTCCGGGTGAAGCAGGGGGTGAAAATAAGCAATAGTTATGTCCACGAGAATACCTTACAGCAGTGATAGCCGGAAATAGACGAAGGTGCGGCAGATCCAGTATGTATCCTTAGGGTCTGTCTGATTCCTGTCACGATCACTTGCTCGCGCCTGCGGCACTCGTTTGATTTAGTATGTAGTGTGGAAAATGCGCTTCGCGCATTTTCCACACTACATACTAAATCATTTGCGCGGCGAAGCCGCGCGAGAACCCAGCGAGAGAGGATGAAGATTCTGAGAATCAGACAATCTCTTTGGGCAGAGTATACCATAGATGAGATCAGTATAGCTCTTGAAGAGTACCTTTGTTGGATGCGCATTCAGTTAACACCCATAGGACATCTTTCTAAAGAGCAGTATTTCTGGGCGGTATTCATCTCTTGAGCTTGACAAGCTTGACATTTCTATGCACAATGCACGCATGAGTCACGCACAGCGAGCACAGACTCCGGAAAATGGCTGTATAGTTCAGGCTTACGCCAAGATAAATCTTACATTGGATGTGTTGGGGCGGCGAGATGACGGGTATCATGCATTAGCAACGGTGATGCAAACCATTGACCTGCACGATACCATTTGCCTGAGCGCTGCAGATGGTGATGAAGTGCAGATTACTTGCACGTTGCCGCCACTGAGCAATAGCGAGAACCTGGCTGTACGCGCCGCGCAACTGCTGCGCCAACGGCTTGGGCTCACACGAGGAGTCGTGATCGAATTGCACAAACGTATCCCGGTCGCGGCGGGATTGGGCGGGGGCAGTAGTGACGCAGCTGCTGTCTTGCTTGCCCTAAAACGATGGTGGCAATTACCATTAGCTCCATCCGACCTGCTCGACCTGGCAGCTTCGCTGGGTTCGGATGTGCCATTTTTTCTGACCGGCGGCCTCGCACTGTGTGAGGGGCGCGGAGAACGGATAACGCCTCTCGTTCCTTACTGGCCAGAGGCCATGAACTGGCTGCTACTACTCAAACCAGCCATCAGTATAGCAACGGAGGCGGTCTTTCGTTCACTGCCTGCCAGGGACTATACCGACGGCAGGTACAGCCGAGCAGTGTGCTCAGCGTTACACGCAGGTAAGATGCCACAGGCGGAAGACCTGCATAACGGCCTGGAACGCAGCGTACTTGAGGGTTATCCAGAGGTTGCCCAGGGCAGGGATGCCCTGCTACAGGCTGGCGCTTCCCTGGTGCGGCTTTGCGGGAGTGGACCGACGCTCTTCGCACCGTTTGCTGACCATGCAGATGCTACGCTAGTCCAGCAACAACTGCAAGGCAAAGGATACGAAGTGTTCCTGTCGCGTGCAATACACCCTTATGCAGGGATGTAAGTTTTTTCTAGTGTGGAAGAAGGAGACACTACTACCATGGCCGATCTGTACTATTGTGTGAAGTGCAAGAAGAAGACCGAGATGAAGAACGCGCAGCGGGTAACTATGAAGAACGGGAAGCCTGCTTTGCGAGGTCAATGCGCGGTCTGCGGCACCACAGTCAATGCTATCCTTGGCTCGGAGAAGCAGTCCTAGCACTTGCAAGCTCTTACGTACTTTCGTGGCGTGGGCTTTGCGTGTATCTCACGGGACGTGGATACATGCAAAGTCCGCGCCACTCTATTTTACAGGACTTAATTCGCGCCGTAAAGGCGAAGCGGAAGAGCTCTCTCGACGTGCGACGGCTGGTTTTGATATAATGAGACGGTTAACAGTGTGAGACGAAAAACCAGGGAAAATCAGGCAGGAGGAGAATATGCCACTGTGGGATTCAGTACAGCGCGGCCTGGAAAAGGCGTCGCAAGAGGCGGCACGCATTGCCAGAACACAACGGCTACGTAGTACCATTGATGGGTTGACGCGCCAGGCAAACACACAGACCATCAACCTGATAGACAAAGCCTTAGAACTGTTTACAGCTGGACAGTTGATGCAAAGCGAACTTCTTCCGATCTGCCAGGAACTGGTGAGCCTCAGGCAGCAAATCAACGATGCGCAAATGGAATTGAAGCAGATCCAGGCCAGCCAATCCCCGGCAGCAGCTCCAGCGGGCCAGGTCGAAGGGCCGGTTACTTACCCTCCTACAATGCCGATGTCTATTCCTTACACTCCAGCAGAAAGCAGTGGCGATCTCCCACCTACTATCTACGCGCCACCCCCAGCTGGATACCAATCCTACCTGGAGAGTGTCGGCGGGGGCGAGGTTACGGCACCGCCGCCACCCGATATAGGTCCTTTAACCGTCTCCTCGATGGAAACAGTGATGATGGGCCAAGGTATGGCAGGCTCACCTGCTACGCCAGCCGCGGCGCAACCGGCAAGCAAGACCTGCCCCGCATGTGGGACTGAAATTCAACCTGGACATGCCTTCTGTTCTAACTGTGGCACGGCTGTGCAGAATAGCGATGCGCTTCAACTGCCCACGATGCGGGCCAGCGCACCGGAACCCGCTAATGCTGGCGACCAGGGGACGGTACGGGCAGGCACTACGGAACCACCTTACGTGGGAGGCGATGAGACCGTGCGGGCAGATTCAACGTTTTCAGGGAATGTTACAGGTAATGAGCCAGAAAGCTCTGCCTCTTGAGAGAACAGGGGCGATCCGAACCGCCTCGCTTGTCACCCTGAGCGGCAGAGAGATGCTTCGCTTCGCTCAGCATGACAACACCTGACCAATCATGGATGGTACATTTCATAATGACAGGGGTTCTCGGCTCTGGTATAATATGCCCGGTCAGGAGACCATATGGATTTGAGTCTTAGAGCGAACAAAGGATGGTAAAGCAGCATGGGCATTCTGGAATCGGTACAGCACGGTCTGGAGAAGGTCTCACAGGAAGCATCGTATCTTGCTAAGATACAGCACCTGCACGCGGTGATCAATGATTTGACCTACAGGTGTGGCATGGATCACCAGGCATTAGCAAATAAGGCGATGGAGTTGTACGCAGGCGGACATCTAACACAAAATGAACTACTTCCTTTATGCCAGGAGCTGGCAAACTTCCAACAGCAAATAGAGCAGGTAAAAGCTGAGTTAAAGCAACTGCAAGAAAACCCACCAGCTTCCAATATGCAGGAGCCAGGCGCACCCGGACCGCTGCCTCCTGGATACCAGGCCTACCCTGGCACACCTGTACCTCCCGCGGGTTATTTCGCCTATCCTGGAACTCCCGGCGCTCCCTTACCTCCCGGCTACGCCGGTTATGCCGCTGCACCAGGAGCGCCTGTACCTCCTGGCTACGCTGCAGCCTACCCTGGAACTCCCGGGGCAACTGTTTACGCCGCTTATCCCGGCACGCCAGGAGCGCCTGTGCCACCTCCAGCCAGCTTCATAGCCTATGCCGGAGACACCGCCCAGGATCAAACCAGGAGGGTACCGACAGACCCACTGCCAGAATTAGATTCAAGTGGACCTGCTGAAGTTGAAGCTGCACCGCCTGAGGCTGCCGCGTCTGAGCCTGCAGCGCACTCGTAGGAGGATAGAGACTGCGCCAGCACATCATCACCATTCTCTGCTATATCCTGCGCGTTCCATTTGCACTGCTCGATAGTGTTCGCAATCCCTTTACGCGGCAGGCGAAGCAGCGCCCGCGCTCTATTGTGGTGATAAAGTCATGCTGCCTGGGTGATGTGTTGATGACAACTCCATTGCTGCAGGTTATTCACCGTGCCTACCCACAGGCCAGCATTACCTATGTCGTGGGTACATGGTCTAAAGTTGTAGCAGAGCACCAGCCGACCATCAACAGAGTGATCGACAGCGGCATGGTAGGTATCCCAGGTCGTTATAGTTTCAACGACTATATGAAGCTCGTACGCTTATTGCGCAAGCAGCGCTTTGACCTGGCTTTCGTGCTGGACCGCTCGCCAATGCTTACGCTGCTGCCCTGGCTGGCTGGTGTGCCCTGGCGAGTTGGCCCCGATAGCCTGGGACGTGGATTCTCGCTTACCGACCGGGTTGCAGTCTCCAGTTCACCGGCACACTTGCAGCACCAGGCGGAGATATATCTTGACCTGGCACGTCATCTAGGCCTGGCCATCGATCACCCACGTATGGGCTTTGTAACGACGGAAGAAGAGCGGCAAGCAGCTCTCCCACTCTCGCCTATGCGGGTGGCGCTGTTTCCGGGCGGGGGCAGCAATCCAGGTATGGCATTGACCGCCAAACGCTGGCCGCTCGAGCGCTATAGAGAACTGGCGCAGAGACTGGTGCGCGAATTAAGCGCAGAGGTCATATTGATTGGTGGGCCTGATGATGCAGCGCTCAATGAACAACTTCTAGAAGGCCTGGACATGCCTGCAGGAGCAATCATCAACCTCGCGGACAAGACAAGCATCGGGCAGGTAGCCGCGCAACTCGAACGCTGCGTGCTCTTTATTGGCAATGATAGCGCTCCAATGCACCTCGCGGCGGCGCTTGGCATCCCGGTGATCGCTATCTTCGGCCCTACCAGCCCGCAGGAGTACGGCCCCTATCCTCTCGATGATCCCAGGCACATATCTCTCTGGCGTCATCCCAGCGGGCAACCCTGCTTCTTTTTAGGTAAGATGCAGACCCGTACTCATTGTACATGTATGCAGGCAGTGACGATTGAAGAGGTGTGGAGCGCAGTACGAAGCCTCATGCCTATGCGCGACCATAGCAGCGCATAACGCTGGCAAGGCGGGCGGGACGCTACAACGTCCACACCTTCGCGTTGCTAAACACCACCTCGGTTGGGTTACTAAAGGATTCGGAGAAAACGCCAATTTGACCGTGATCGTAGGTACCATCATTGACGCTATCAATCTTCTGTCCATTGACATAGAGAACAAGTGTACTCGTGTTTGCTACGACTGCAATCAAGTTGGATTGATTCAGTCCTGTGTGAATGTCTGGGCTGGCACCTTGGTAGTTGTTTGGGTTGGTTCCTTGTAGTGAGTACGAACCATCTTGGCAAACGCGAAAGAAATAGTAGTTATTGTTCGGAACATCAGCACGGAAAATGATTCCGCCACAGTCGCCATTGATAATTTCCATCTGCACCTCATAGATGAAGTTACTAAAACTGGTGTTCTGAGCGATACATACATTGAAAAGTACTGATTGCATGTTGGGATCAGGGGAGCCTGATAAACTTACGTGGTAGGATCCTCCACTGAACGCACAGGAGGCCAGGGCACTGGAGCCTTCACTCCAATTGTAGCCCTTGCTATTATCACTCAATGGATCGTTAAGTGTTAGTGTCCCACGAAAGAAAGTATAGGGATTTTGATTTCGTACAAGAAAGAAGGAACCCAAGCCACCGACTATGACAAAGGGCGCTAGTCCAATCAGTAACGTCTTTCTGCCTGCAGAAAGTGATCGGCGAGAGGTGCTACTACTCGCACTCGCAGCGTTGAGTGCTGATATACCTTGATCTTGTGGGCTCCGCAGATATTGATCCGATTCGTGAACAAGTGGCCTCTGTAGATCAGGATTCGACGCACGAGCCGTTTTCTCAGCACTACCAAAGTTTGATGCCAGATTGGCCTCTTCTGGCTGTTTGACCGCAATGGTAAGAACCAGTGTACCCGCCGGGCCGCCGCTGCTTGATGGTTCACCCTGACCTTCCAGGCGCATAACATGCCCATCCCGAGTACCGACTGGCACAAACACGCTGACTTTTCGTCCGCCAGGCAGGGTGAGGGTGCGACCGGTGCCATAGCGAGCCTCGTCGGGGCTAATGGCAAGCGTGGCTCGAATATCAGCACCCCTGGCAGCGCCCCGTGCTTTTGGAGCGCTAGATGCATCTTTGGCTTGCAACGCCTCCTGGAAAGCCTGTGCGAAAGCGGCAATGGACGGGTAACGGTCCTGGGGGGATTTTTCCAGGGCTCGTAGAATCACCGCATCGAGGGCGGGTGGAATATGTGGATTGAGTGTGACTGGCGGCTGCGGTTGTGCCATAAAGTGCTGGCGCATGACCTGCCCTGGACCACCCTGGAAGGGCGGGCGACCGGTCAGCAGTTGATAGGCCATGATTGCCAGGGCGTACTGGTCGGTAGCCGGGACAGGCTGGCCGTCCCATTGTTCGGGCGCCATATAGGCCGGAGTGCCGCGAATGCTCTGGCTGGCGGTGGCGGTCGCAGTTGTGAATTTTACGATGCCAAAGTCTGCCAGCAACAAGTCGGGACGACCAGGGTTGCCTGCCCTGCTGCGCATCAGGAAGTTGGAAGGTTTGACATCCTGGTGAATGAGCTGGTGGTCGTGTGCGTGCTGAAGAGCGTCAGCAGCCTGGTAAACAAGGTGCGCGACATCCTGTGGGGAGAGTATTTGAGCGCTGCTGCGCTGTTGCAGCCAATCGGCAAGAGAACCTTCCTGGCGAAAAGGCATGACCATATAGGTCAGGCTGATTTTATTGACGCTTTCCTCACCGAAGTCAATCAGGGGTAAGATATGGGGGTGATCAAGCATAGTGATGGCCCTCATCTCCCGCTGAAAGAGGCGGGCCGCTTCTTTGGTCGCGTTCGCATCAGGATAGGGTGCAGCTTCCGCTCGCACAACCTTGATAGCCAGTTGTCGATTGATGCGTGTATCTTCTACAAGGTAGACTTCACCCATGCCGCCACTGCCAATGAGGCGCAGGAGACGGTAGTGACCGAGTTGCAGTCCTTCAAATGGCATTGTTTCACCTTCTGTAAAATAAGAATGAGATATTAAGTGCATAAATTTGGATGTGGAAATAGTCTAACACATGCATAATGCGTTAGACAATCAATCTTTTCTGACAAATACAGGGCTTTCCAAAACGTTGACGATGCAGCCAGGTGTATCTATAATGCTGTCATACAATCCTTGATAATCAGGGGATAATAAATTAACCTTGCTCTTGCGCTACCTTCAGCCTTATAAAAACTTGAAACATCTATTAAGAACTTTAGTTTTGCTAGTTGTACGCCTGCTTGGTATGCCGGGAGTGCGCACAGCGGCGAGGCATGCTGGCTTGCCACTGCCCGGGACGGCACGTATCCTGCTCATACGCCCTGACCACCTGGGGGACCTGCTGCTGACGACACCTGTGCTGCACGCGTTGAAAACACGGGTACCTGACGCGAGTATTACTATGATGGTCGGGCCGTGGTCAAGCGAGATCGTGGCACGCCATCCCGACATCGACGAGGTTATTACCTTTGCCTTCCCCGGCTTCCAGCGGGCGCCGCAAAAGCCGTGGACGCCATATGTCTTACTATTCAGCGCCGCGCAACAACTACGGCAGGGGCATTACGATCTCGTCATCAACCTGAGGCCCGATTTCTGGTGGGGCGCGGCACTGGCCTACCTGGCACGTATTCCACGGCGGGTCGGCTACGCCATCTCACCCGGAACGCCTTTTCTTACACGTACACTGTCCTACCCTCCACACCAGCATTGGACGGTTTCCGCGCTGCACCTGGCGAGTGCCGGTCTGGAAACCCTGGGGTATGCTGCGCTTGAAGAGCCGTTCACACCGGAGCAGTATCCATTACAGTTCACCCCCAATGCAGAGGAGCACAGGTGGGCTGCCGAACGATTGGGCAAAGCGGGCATTGATGCGCAGGCGCCGGTTGTGGTGATTCATGCCGGAGCTGGCGCACCTGTCAAGTTATGGCGAACACAGGCATGGTCGGATTGTGCCAACACGCTCGCTACATGCTTGACAGGTCCCGTCCCGGTGCGTATTATCCTTACTGGAAGCAAAGACGAGCGATCAATGATAGAGGAGATTGCACGAGGCATAGCATCGCCTGTGCTGCTCGTATCTGATGCTACAGTGGGGCAGCTGGCGGCACTGCTGGCGCGAGCGCAGCTAGTACTCGGGGTTGATAGTGGACCACTGCACCTGGCAGTGGCACAAGGTACGCCCTCGGTGCGCATCTATGGTCCGACCGACGCTCGCATATTTGGCCCATGGGGTCCGGCGGAGCAGCACCTCGTGGTCGCATCTACGCAGCGCTGTCCAGGCTGCCCGTTCATTCCCTGCGGGCGCCTCGATTTCCGTCCCGAAGAACTGGCGGCGCATCCCTGCGTACGTATGGTAACAGAGCAAGAGGTCATTGCAGCAGCCAGCCAGTCATTTAGAATAAATATATGGCACAAACTGAAAAACAACTAAGCAATGTAGATAATTACGGTTATCCACTGCCACCGGGTACATACAAAAGAGTTCGCAAAATTGGCATACGCGCAAGCAAAGGCATACTGCTCAAGTGTATCTACCTCGTCATGAGCCTGCTGGGAGCTTTGCTCTGGCTGGGGAGATTGGGGAAGAAGTATCCAGCGCTGACGCCTCAGAGTTTTCATCCACGACGCATCCTGGTGATTCGCCTGGACCTGATAGGCGACCTGGTGCTCTCGCTGACCGTGGTGCGGGCACTGAAACGCACCTACCCGCAGGCGGAGATCGACTTGCTTGCCATACCATCCAGCGCCAGGGTTGCACTCAATGATCACAATCTAAGCGAGACCATTACCTACGATCCAAATATATGGCGTCGTCCAAAGGCGCTGGCGCAGCCTAAAAACTGGCGCGATGCGCGCGCGCTGCTGCGCCGTTTTCACGAGCGCCAATACGACCTGGCTGTGAGTGCCTATGGTCCATGGGCCGCGATACTGGCGCTATTGAGCGGAGCTAAAAGACGCGTGGGCTATGGACGCGAGAGCTATCCTGGCTTTATGACCGACAGCGTACACGGAGGCATACCGGGACGCTGGCGCCACTGGCGTCCGCTTGATGATAAGCACGAGGTTGACTATTGCCTGGAACTGGCCCAGGCAGCAGGAGCTGCAATCACGCGGGACGACCGCATACCTCACCTGGAGGTTGATGCACAAGCGGCGCAGGAGGTTGAGCAACTACTGAGCGAAGAGGGCGCGCAACTGGACAAGCCATTGATTGCCTGCCACGTCAGTTCGAATAACGGGCAATCCAAGCGCTGGCCGATTCCTTACTGGGCGACGCTGCTCGACCGCCTGATCGGAGAGGAAGGCGCGCAGGTAGTGCTGACAGGAGCTTCTGTTGATCTACCGGTCATCGAGGATGTTATACGCCGTATGCGTGAGCGACCGGTTAACCTGGCCGGAAAGTCAAGTCTGCTGCAACTGGCGGCGCTGCTGCACCGGGCTGACTTGATGATCAGCGGCGATAGCGGTCCCATACACATGGCAACCGCGCTGGGCACGCCCATTATCGGCATCTATGGCCCCACTAATCCAGCGCTGAGCGGGCCAGTCAGCCCGGATGCAACGGTTTTGCGCAGCCACATCTGGTGCAGTCCCTGTTACAACACGCAATTGCCCGCCGATTGTCGCTTTTATACCACACAGTGCATGAAGAACATTACACCGGCGCAGGTATTTGCAATTGCGCAGAGTAAACTAAAAGAGCATGCAAAGGCACAGTAAAACATGCATACAGGCCATATTACCTTACCGGCGAATGCGCACATCCTGATTGTGAAGTTAGCGGGTATTGGCGATTTGTTGTTAGCTACACCGGCGCTGAGGGCTCTGCGTGAGACCTATCCCCAGGCGCGCATTGACCTGCTGGTGACGCCAGATTCTGCGGGCCTGCTCAACGGCTGGGAGGTCATCGATCATGTGATCGTGCTGAACAAATATCTTTTCGATTATCCGCAGCAGGTGCTCAAGGACCCGCGCGCCCTGCAACTTCTTGTTCCGCTGTGGCGCGAGCTGCGCGAGGGCGATTACGACGCTGTGCTGTTACTGCATCATCTCACGCTGCTTTTTGGGCGGCTGAAGCACCAATTGTTGATGCGGGCAACAGGCGCGAAGTGGCGAGTTGGCCTGGACAACGGGTATGGGCATGGCTGGTTCCTCAATGTACAGGTAAAGGATACCGGATTCGGCGGCATGCACGAGGCGGAGTATAACCTGGCGGTGGCGGAGGCTGTAGGCGCAACAACGAAGGACAGGCGCCTGACTGTGCCTTTGAGCGAATCAGATTTT
>Ga0187846_10002423_pt1 | contig 10185 bp, 5 predicted proteins | sample TC_taG_FD_161473 | JGI IMG/M metagenome (GOLD analysis project Ga0187846, IMG submission 161473) | Biofilm microbial communities from the roof of an iron ore cave, State of Minas Gerais, Brazil - TC_06 Biofilm (v2) | ecosystem: Environmental > Terrestrial > Deep subsurface > Cave > Wall biofilm ... | reverse complement strand
CAATCGCTCCGGTTTTGCCACGCCCTTCTACACAGATGACCAGTCGTTACAACAAGTTGCTTAGCTTCCTGTCTCGAGTGTGCAAAAACCCGGTTTCCGCCAGCCAGGCGGAAACCCCTCACCCTTAAAATTGTACCTCTACTGTCTCCCTTTCTGACAGTGCATTTCCAAGTGCCCGTCGGTCCATGTACTTCCTCGTATCCCGTTCCGGCAATGACCTTCTCCGCCCTCCGTGGACGTTCCCTGCCCCGCTCCCTATAATGAAAAGATTCAATCATTTGGGAGAAGTTAACCGAGTGCCCCTCGAGCTGAAAGCCACAATTAATTTGCCCAAAACCGCCTTCTCCATGAAGGCCAACCTGCCTCAGAACGAGCCCAAAATCCTGGCCCGCTGGCAGGAGGCAGGCATCTACGGGCGCATCCGTGAGACGCGCAAAGGGGCGCCTCGTTACATCCTGCACGACGGGCCTCCCTACACCAGCGGACCCATCCACCTCGGAACCACGTTCAACAAGTGTCTCAAGGATTTCATCGTCAAGTCGAAGACGATGGCCGGTTTTGATGCGCCCTACGTGCCGGGCTGGGATTGCCACGGCCTGCCCATCGAAATCAAAGTCGACAAGCTGCTCGGGGGCAAGAAGCTGCACATGCCCGCCGCGGCGGTGCGCGCCGAATGCCGCAAGTTTGCCCAGAAGTTCCTCGACCTGCAGCGCGAGCAGTTCAAGCGCCTCGGCGTATTCGGCCGCTTCGAGCGCCCCTACGTCACGATGAAAGCACAGTACGAATCGGTAGTCCTGTCGACGTTCTTTTCCTTCTACGAGCATGGCTTCGTCTACAAGGGATTGCGCGCCGTCTACTGGTGCATGCACGACGAAACCGCGCTGGCCGAGGCCGAAGTCGAGTACGAGAACCACACCAGTTCGACCGTGTGGGTGAAGTACTCCCTGCTCGATGATCCCGCAAAGATCGACCCCGCGCTCGCCGGCAAGAAAGTCTCCACCATCATCTGGACCACCACGCCTTGGACCCTGCCCGCGTCGATGGCCGTCGCTTTTCATCCGGATGAGGAGTACGTCGCCCTGGCATCCGGCAGCGATGTGTACATCGTTGCGTCGAAGCTGGCGAAGGAGGCTGCAGAGAAGTGCAATCTCGCGAGTTCGCGCGAGCTGGCGCATTTCCCCGGCCGCAGGCTGGAGCGCCTCAACTTCCAGCATCCGTTTCTCGACCGCAAGGTTCTCGGCGTGCTGGCCGACTACGTCACCATGGATACGGGAACCGGAGTCGTCCACACTGCGCCCTCGCACGGCGCCGAGGACTTCGCCACCGGCGTGAAGTACGGACTCGACGCCACCAGCAACGTCGACGAGAAAGGGATTCTGCGCAACGGCCTTCCCGAGTACGACGGCAAGCGCGTGTGGGATGCGAACGCACCGATCATCGATCTGCTGAAGCGCCGCGGCGTGCTGCTGCACGCGGAGAAAACCGAGCACTCCTATCCCCATTGCTGGCGCTGCCACAATCCTGTGATCTTCCGCGCTACCGAGCAGTGGTTCATCTCGATGGAAACTCCGATGCCTGGCGCTGCCGGCCGGGGTCGAGGTTCTGGAAACGACACCTTTCGCAGCCGAATGCTCGAAGAGATCAGGAACGTAAAGTGGGACCCGGCCTGGGGCGAGGAGCGCATGACCAACATGATCGCCACGCGTCCGGACTGGTGCATCTCCCGCCAGCGTGTCTGGGGCGTGCCCATCGCCGTGTTTCTCTGCGCGGGCTGCGGCCAGCCGCTCAACGACCCGGCAATCAATCGCATGGTCGTCGAGCTGTTTGCCCGCTCCGGGGCCGACGTCTGGTTCACTGCCGAATCCGACGCGCTGCTTCCCGCGGGAACCAGATGCCCGCAGTGCAGCGGCACCAAGTTCGAAAAGGAAACCGACATCTTTGACGTGTGGCTCGAATCCGGCGCCAGCTATCTGGCCCTGCGCGCCGACGAACCCAGCTATCCCTGGCCCTCCGATCTCTATCTGGAAGGCGGCGACCAGTACCGCGGCTGGTTTCAATCCTCCCTGCTGTGCGCTATGGGAACCGAAGCTACTCCGCCGTATCGCGCGGTCATTACTCCCGGCTGGACACTCGATGAGACGGGCCAGGCCATGTCGAAGTCGCTCGGCAACGCCGTCGATCCCGTCGACATCGCCGGCCGTTTGGGCGGAGAAATCGTCCGCCTCTGGGTGGCCTCGGTCGACTTCCGGGAAGACGTCGTTGGCTCGGAAGCGCTGATGCAGCGCATGGGCGAGAACTACAAGAAGATTCGCAACACCTTCCGCTACATCCTGGGGAATCTCTACGACTTCGACCCCGCTCAAGACGCGTTGCCCATTTCGCAGCTCGAAGCCCTCGACCAGTACATGCTGCGCCAGACCTCGGCCTTCGCCTCCGACGTCAGGAATTGGTACGACGGGTTCGCCTTCCACAGGATCTACCACCGCGTGAATCACTTCTCGATCGTCGACCTCAGCGCGTTTTACTTCGACGTCTTGAAAGACCGCCTCTACATCATGGCTCCCCGGTCGCGCGCCCGGCGATCGGCGCAGACCGCGATCTGGCGCATCGGCGAAGCCCTGTGCCGCCTGCTCGCGCCTATCATGAGTTTCACCTGCGAGGAACTGTGGCAGCACCTGCCCAAAATGGCCGGACGGCCCGACAGCGTCCACCTGGCGCCCTTTCCCACTCCAGAGGAAATCTTCGGCGACGCGACGCCGGCCGCATCCCACACAGAATCTGACGAAGACTGGACCACGCTGCGCTCCGTTCGCGACGAAGTTCTGAAAGCCCTGGAGGAAGCCCGCAACAGCAAGATGATCGGCGGCCCCTTGGAAGCGCAGGTATCCATCACCGCCGCCGATCCGGTGTATTCCGTTCTGTCGCGCCACCTGGATCAGCTGCGCTATCTGTTCATCGTCTCCGCCGTAAAGCTCACTCAAGGCTCGGGTAACGGCACGGGCGGGGTGCACGTGGAAGTCGCCAAGGCTGAAGGCCAGAAGTGCGAGCGCTGCTGGAACTACTCCTCGCGCGTGGGCGAGGACAAAATATATCCCACAGTGTGCGAACGCTGCAGTGCAGTGCTGAAGGAACTGGGAGACTCCCACTAAGAACCGCCCTCAGGCCCTCGCACGCCGCGCCGCCATCTTTCTTGCCATTTAAGCGCTCTCCGCCGTACTATGTGCGGCGCAAGCGGCCGAAGCGCTCTCCTGATTTCCAAGCCCTCAGAAAGGACAATCATGTTCTGTCCAGCATGCGGCACCCGCGGGGAAAGCGGCGCGACCTCTTGCCGCCTCTGTGGCAAGCCGTTCTCGGCGAATGCGCCTGCCCCACCAGCGGTTGCGGCGCCTCCCCTCCCGGCAAGCGTCAATGAGCCTCAGCCCGCCGCTTCACATGCTCATTCGCACAGTCCGGCGCACCTGGTGCAGTCTCTCGAAGAACGCCTCCGCCGCCTGGCCGGAACCGAAAAGCTCGAAGGCTTCAGTGTCGCCGAGATGTTCTCCGAAGTCTTCAAAAAGCACACGCCCGCTGAACTCGACGAATACTTCGTCACCGGCACGGACCGCACCACGCCGCGCCTCGAAGACGTGAAGGCCGCCTGGCCGAAGCCCTGGTTCTTTTTCCGCGTGCTGCTCTTCGTCGTCGCCATGTATCTGCTGTTCGACTACATGATTCAGGAGTTCGGCAATCCTAACGCCATTCCCGGCCTGCTGTTCATGGGCAGCCTGGCCGTTCCCCTGACCGTGCTGGTGCTTTTCTTCGAGCTCAACGTAACCCGCGATGTTTCCTTCGTTGGCGTGCTGGCCTTGTTTGCCTCCGGCGCCATCGTGGGCTTCGTTTTCACCCATCTTCTGCACAACATCCTGGCCTCGTCCCTGTCCTGGATGGGCCACTCCGTCGCGGGGATCGTCGAGGAAATCGCTAAACTCCTCGCCGTCGTCGTCATCGTCGGCCGGCGCAAGCACCGCTTCATCCTCAATGGAATTCTGTTCGGGGCGGCTGTGGGCGCGGGGTTTGCGGTCTTCGAAAGCATGGGCTATGCCTTCGTCGATTTCCGCGACGCGTTCCTGATCTACACCGCCGACAAGATTCAGCACTTCATCACGCATACTGCCGGCGTCGAGGTGCAGGACATCTTGAACTACCTGCAGACCATCATGGTCGCCCCCCAGGACTTCCGTCCCGACCAGGGCGCGCTGGAAGCCATGATCGGTACGATTCAGTTGCGCGCCTGGCTCTCGCCCTTTGGCCACGTCGCCTGGACGGCAATCGCCGCCGGAGCCTTGTGGCGTGTCAAAGGCAGCCGCGATTTCGAAGTCCGCATGGTCTTCCAGCCGCTGTTTCTGCGCCTGTTCATGATTCCCGTGGTGCTGCACATGATCTGGGATTTGCCCTGGCTCTTGTTCACGGCAAAGTTTCTGGGCACGGTCAATCCCCCGGCCTGGCCCGAACACGTGGTCCACCTCTGCCTCGGAATCCTGGGATGGTTTATTGTGCTCGGCCTGGTGCAGCAGGGATTACACCAGGTAAAAACCGCGCAGATCGCGCTCACGCAGGCCGCGCTGCAGCAAGCCAAGGCGCTACCGCAAGTCCAGAGCCCCACGTTATCCCCTGCGGTGAACTGAGGTTCGGTCCAGATCTCGACGCGATGTCATCCCGAGCGCGGCGCAGCCGCGAGAGGGACCTAACGTCGGCCGACAGCGTAGATGCGGTAGACGGGAACTACATGATGTCATCCCGAACGCGGCGCAGCCGCGAGAGGGACCCTACGTCGGTGAACAGCGTAGGTGCGGTAGACGGGAACTACATGATCTCATCCCGAACGCGGCGCAGCCGCGCGAGGGACCTTGCGTCGGTGAACAGCGCAAGTGCTGTGGACGGGAACTACATGATGTCATCCCGACCGCGGCGCAGCCGCGAGAGGGACCTTGCGTCGGTGAACAGCGCAAGTGCTGTGGACGGGGACCAGCCTGACCTCATCCTTGGGAGAGAGAGCGCAGTCCTACCGCAACTCTTCCATCGCTTCTTCCAGCACTTCCCTGCCCGGCCGCGTCATGGAGTCCGGCAACGTAGCTAGCGGCTGGTCCACCATGTTCAGCATGTCGAGGAAGTTCGGAGCCTTCGTGTTCACGTAGAACACGCCGGTCAGCACTTCGCCCTTGTCGTGCGCTTCCGTGAGGCGTGTGATCGCGCCGATTTTGTCGGTGGGATTGTAGTCCTCTTCCAGCTTGCGCAGTTGCAGGTGCGAGCCATCGTGCATCGTTACATCGATCGTGGTTCCGGGATCGTACTCCACGTCAATGTCTTCGAAGTGCGGCACAAAGGTTACGTCCTGCAGAATTTCTTCGTGCTCCTTCACGTATTTGTAGGACTTGGTCGAGCCTTCGTGATCGTTGAAGGTCACGCAGGGCGAAACTACATCGAGCATGACCGTTCCCTTGTGCGCGATGGCGGCCTTCAGCATAGCGCTCAACTGCCGCTTGTCGCCCGAAAACGAACGACCCACGAACGTCGCGCCCAATTGAATTGCCAGTGCGCAGGTGTCGATCGGCGGCAGGTCGTTCAGCACACCGCCTTTCAGCTTGGAACCGAGATCGGCGGTGGCCGAGAACTGTCCCTTGGTCAGACCGTACACGCCGTTGTCTTCAATGATGTAGATGATCGGCAGATTACGGCGCATCAGGTGGACGAACTGCCCGATGCCGATTGACGCCGTATCGCCATCACCGCTCACCCCGATGCACACCAGCTTGCGGTTCGCCAGCATCGCGCCCGTGGCCACCGAGGGCATGCGACCATGCACGGCGTTGAAGCTGTGCGAGCGGCTCAGGAAATACGCCGGGGTCTTCGACGAGCAGCCAATGCCGCTGGGCTTGATCACAAACTCCGGCTCGACGCCCATCTCGTACATGGCCTCGATGATGCGTTCGGAAATCGCGTTGTGCCCGCAGCCTGCGCACAGCGTGGTCTTGCCGCCTTTGTAGTCAATCACAGTCAGGCCGATGCGGTTCAGCTTAGGCCCGGCTGACCCCGGTTCGGTGGTGATCGTCGGCATTTACTTGCCCTCCATCATGGTCAGTTCGTCGGTGACCGACCGCGCATCGAGCGGCAGGCCGGTGATGTGCGCGATGCTGCGCAGCCGCGTCAGCAGTTCCGGCTTCACGTCCAGCTTGAGCAGGCTGAGCATCTGCGCGTCGCGGTTCTGCTCCACTACGTACACGCGATCATGTTGCTCGACAAATTCGTGCACCTCGCGCGTGAATGGAAACGCCCGCAGCCGCAGGTAGTCGGTCTCGATCCCGTATTCCAGGCGCAGTTGATCGCGGCTCTCGATAATGCCCCAGTGCGACGTTCCGTATCCGATAATGCCGATCTTCGCGCGGTTGCCCTTCATCCCCTCGGGCCGGGGAACGAACGAGCGCGCGGTTTCGAACTTGCGATTCAGCCGCTCCAGGTTGTTCTCGAAGTCGTCGGCGCGCTCGCTGTATTGCGCTCTCTCGTTGTGCCCGCTGCCGCGCGCGAAGTATGCCGCCGCCGGATGCGCCGTTCCCGGCAACGTGCGGTAACCGATGCCGTCACCGTCGAGGTCCTTATAGCGTTCGAATTTCCCCAGGCGGTCGAGATCCTCTTTGCTCAGCACCTTGCCGCGCTTGATCGGAGTCGTCGGATACTCGAACGGATCCGACATCCAGTTGTTCATCCCCAGATCGAGGTCCGACATCACGAACACCAGCGTCTGGAACTGCTCGGCCAGATTGAACGCCTCCGTCGCCATGCTGAAACACTCCGCAACCGAGCACGGAAACAGCATGATGTTCTTGGTGTCGCCGTGCGAGAGAAACGCCGTGGAAAGAATGTCGCCCTGGGAGGTGCGCGTCGGCAAGCCGGTGGAAGGACCCACGCGCTGGATGTCCCAGATCACTCCCGGAACTTCCACGTAGTACGCCAGCCCGCTGAACTCCGACATCAGCGAAATGCCGGGCCCGGCCGTCGCCGTCATTGACCGCGCCCCGGCCCATCCCGCCCCGATCACCATGCCGATCGCCGCCAGCTCATCTTCCGCCTGCACGATCGCAAACGTCGCCTTGCCCTCCTCGGTCAGCCGGTATTCCTTCATGTACTCGATCATCGTCTCCACCAGCGACGACGACGGCGTGATCGGATACCACGTCACCACGGTGCATCCCGCGAACATGCAGCCCAAAGCCCCCGCCGAGTTGCCGTCGATGATGATCTTTCCCGCGGTCTTGTTCATGCGCTCGATGTAGAACACACCAAGCTTCTTCAGATTCGCCTTGGCGTAGTCGAACCCTGCCTGCGCCGCCGCCAGGTTCAGATTCGCGGCTTTCGCCTTCTTCGCAAACTGCTTGCGGATCGCCTTCTCGACTTCCGACATCTCAACGGTGAGCAGGTTGGCCACCACGCCCACGTACACCATGTTCTTGACCAGCTTCCGGAGCTTTGCTTCCGGACACACCGCCGCGACCAGCTTGTCGTAGGGAACCGAATAGAACAGCAGATCGTCGCGCAGCTTGTTCAGCGCGAGCGGTTCGTCGTAAACAACGGAAGCCCCGGGCGCCAGCGACATCACGTCATCGGTCGCGGTCTCCGGATTCATCGCCACCAGGAAATCAATTTCCTTCTTCCGCGCAATGTACCCGTCCTTGTTGGCGCGGATGGTGAACCAGGTCGGCAAGCCCGCAATATTCGACGGAAAAAGGTTCTTGCCTGAGACCGGCACGCCCATCTGAAAGATCGCGCGCAACAGAACCGTGTTCGAGCTTTGCGAACCCGACCCGTTCACGGTCGCGACCTGAATGCTCATGTCGTTGACAATTCGTTTACGCTCCAGTTGTCCCCCGGATTCATGGGGCACAACGTCCGTAGTGGCCATCCCTACACCTTCCTTTGCTTAGAGAGCGGAGCGCATCCGCCCGAGATCCCCTGCCCTGACGATGTAAGACTGCAGAAGGGAAACATTTGATTATACGGCCCGCCTTGCCGTCGCGGCACGCCCAATTGCCCTTCTGCCGCCGGGAGGAACCTGCTTTCAAACGGGAGGAGCGGCTGGCGAGACTCACGATTCGGTCTTGAAGAACTGTCCCATGTCACGGAATCTATTATATCGGGACACGATCAATTCGGCAGGCGGGATCTTCTTCAGCTGGGCGTAGTGTTTCTGCAGGCTGGCATCCAGCAAATTCGCTGCCGCCTCGTGATCGCGGTGGGCGCCGCCTTCCGGCTCGGGCACGATGTCGTCTATGCAGCCCAGTTCACTCAGGTCGTTGGCGGTGATGCGCATGGCCTCGGCCGCGAGTTCCTTCTTGGCCGCGTCGCGCCACATGATCGCCGCGCAGCCTTCGGGCGAGATTACCGAATAAATCGCATTCTCCATCATCAGAACGCGATCGGCCACGGCGATCGCCAGGGCGCCGCCGCTTCCCCCCACTCCGATGACGGTCGCGATGATCGGCACTTCCAGCCGCGCCATCTCGCGCAGGTTGTGAGCGATCGCCTCCGCCTGGCCGCGCTCTTCCGCATTGATTCCCGGATACGCGCCGTCGGTGTCCACCAGCGTGAAGATCGGCCGCTTGAACTTCTCCGCCACCTTCATGACGCGCAGCGCCTTGCGGTAGCCCTCGGGATGCGGGGTCCCGAAGTTGCGGTAGACGCGCTGCTTCATGTCCCGGCCTTTTTGCGTTCCCACCAGCAGAACTTCGTCGCCATGAAAACGCGCCATGCCGCAGACGATTGCGGGATCGTCGCCGAACCCGCGGTCGCCATGAATTTCGCTCCAGTCGGTGAAAACGCGCTCGATGTAGTCGAGCGTCTGCGGGCGCTGCGGATGCCGCGCCAGTTCCGTCTTCTGCCATGCCGTCGACGTGGCCTGCATCTCCTGGCGCAGCGTGTCGATCCGGTCGTGCAGCCGCGCCAGTTCGCGGCGCGTGCCGTCATCCTGCTCGGCGGCTTCCATCTCCGCCACTTGCCGCTCGATCTGCTCGAGCTCCTGCTGCGCCTTGTGAGCCGCTTCCATAGCTGCACGTCAGCTGATGATCCGCACGCTGCCGCGCCCGCACAATTGTTCCACGCGGGCGATGAAGCTGCGGTCTGGCAGCACATTATAGCCTTCCGCCTCCATCACCACCATGAAATCGCCCGGCCGTTCCACGTCGAACAACACCCGCGCCTCGCCTTTGCGCTCCACAAACAACGTATGCAAATCGTGCACCGTCGCTTCCCCGGCAGTCTCCAGCGGCACCCGGATGCGGATCGCCTTCGGCAACGGCACCTTCGCATCTTCCAGCGGCATGATCTCCGCCGCTGTGATCTTCGGATTCGCGCCTTCTTCAATGCGCACGCCCGCCTTCACCAGCACGGGAACCTCCAGTTTCACCTTGTCGCCGATGCGCTTGTAGGCTTCGGGGAAAACGATCATGTCGACCGAGCCCGCCATGTCTTCGAGCGTGGCCTGCGCGTAGAACTCTCCCCGCTTCGACTTCAGCACCCGCACATTGCTGATGATCCCCGCCGTCACGATCGTCTCGTCTTTGCCGGTCGAGTTCTTCATGGCGGCGATTTCTTCCGTGTTGAGCGCCCGCAGATCTTCGAGCTTGTCCGTGTACTTTTCCAGCGGATGGCCGGTGATGAAGAAGCCGAGGATTTCTTTCTCGGCGCTGAGCCGCGTGTGTTCATCCCAGTCCGGAACCTCCGGCAGGCGATCGTTGTGCGCCTCAATATCTTCCTGCTGAAAGACGCCAAACAGCCCATGCTGGCCGGACTCGGCGTCGCGTTGCGCCTTCTGCGCCCGGTCCATCGCTTTGTCCAGCACATCCATCAGCTGTGAGCGCCGCCCCAGCGAATCCATGGCGCCGCTCTTGATCAGCGACTCCAGCACGCGCTTGTTCAGCAGCCGCAAGTCCACGTTCTCGCAGAACTCGAAAACCGACTTGAAGCGTCCCAGCTTCTTCCTCGCGCCGACGATCGATTCAATCGCGTTGCCGCCGACGTTCTTCACCGCGGCCAGCCCGAACCGGATCGCATTCCCATGCGGAGTGAAGTTCGCGTCTGAGACATTGATGTCCGGCGCTTCCACCGCTATGCCCATCTCGCGGCATTCGTTGATGTACTTCACCACGTCATCCGTCG
>Ga0187846_10002422_pt1 | contig 10185 bp, 5 predicted proteins | sample TC_taG_FD_161473 | JGI IMG/M metagenome (GOLD analysis project Ga0187846, IMG submission 161473) | Biofilm microbial communities from the roof of an iron ore cave, State of Minas Gerais, Brazil - TC_06 Biofilm (v2) | ecosystem: Environmental > Terrestrial > Deep subsurface > Cave > Wall biofilm ... | reverse complement strand
CGTTGTGTTGAGTGAGAACGCTAGAGTCTTGGCCAAACAGCAAATACGGCAGGCACAGCACGATGCACGGAAGGAGTAGAGACCGTTTTGGGTTTACGTGCCGGTTGATCGAGTGTATGTAAGAGCCAACAGACGAAATAGTCATGCCACGCGTTCAACGCCTCATTCGATGGTGTAAGTAGTTTTACTCAGCCCAACCCTTGTGCACCTCCGCCGAAACTAAAGCGCACGAAGAATGACTGCGACGACCGTCACAGCTATTGAAATAATTTCAAGAGAACTCAACTCGAGGCTCCCGCCCGCACCGAAGGAGCCCTGGGCAGAATCCGTTACGCCCTTGCTGCTCTTGCTGGCTGCACCAATCGATGTGATGCTGCGTGCACGCGAGCGGCCGGAGAGGCAACCAACGCAGCCCTCACGCTGGCGACTACCTGATGTGCCGGTTTGCCTGTCGCAACGTCGGCGAGGATTGCCGCGAAAACCTTTCCCGCCAGTTCGACCGACCAGGGCGCTAGGTGCGATAACTGAGCGGGTTGAGCCGCTCCGCCGAATGGGTCGTCATTGATGACTCCATTGGCCAGGTTTTGTACTGCAACCTGGAAGGCGGGCCATGCATTCCCGGCCGGCTGCGACGTGAGGTTGGCGTATAGCTGAGCAAACGTACCCGTAGCAGTCAAAGCGACGAGCCCTTGGCTAATCTGATTTAAGGTGATGCCTTGACTGAGGAGCCAGGATATAAACGCCATACCACAGCCGGTGCTATCGGCGTTCTGATCGGTGGGGTCAGTCTGGTTGATGTAATCCGGCATACCATCATTAAACCAGGTTGGAGCCGTCACGAAGTCCGAAAGAGCGTTGTTGCCGACTACGGCTGCGCACCAGCGCGAAAGCGCTTCCCCGGTGCTTACACCGCATAGATTGCCCCCCATGGAGCACTCGCTCAGTTCGGCCTCAAACAACGCCGATACGCGAGCGGAGTTGCCAAACGATGCACACACCTCAATCGCGGCGCCAGTTGTGTAGTCGCAACCCATGTGATCGGCACCACCGGTGCCGTCGGTTACGCCGCCTAATGCAAAGACGACAACACTTACAACTCCCCCAGGTGTGCCAAAAATCTGATCATTCGCGATTGCCACGCGCTCAGCGTCATTAACCAAATCCTGGGCGTTCTGCAAACCCGGATCCCCAAGGGTGGGATCTACAAACACATTGACACGTCCACCGGGGCTGGCGCCAACGAATTGCGACTTGCCCTGGTAGGACGGCCATTGTGGCGCAGCCGGCACATCGCGTTTGATTGCCAAAGGTTTTTCCGGGAAGTGAGTTGCCTGAAGACGGTGAGACATTCCGACCTCCTGTGATATGAAGGTTTTCGGCTAAACGCAGCTCTGTTTTTGGTAAGCGTGCAACCGTATGCCTCTCGCGTTGCAGTTCAGAGAAGCGAGTGGGCGGATTCTCGTCTTGAGGTAGGCATTTGTCAAGTCAATTCTTAGTTACTGCCTACGAGCAAACGGCAAGACCCTTCGGTAGCCTTTTCCTGGAATCGAGCGCATCTACTGAAGTCTCTCTCACGTTCCATTTTACTTGACAGGTAATGTCACCAGGGATATATAGCGCTAACATTTCCCCGTAATTGAGCGCTTTTGGTCTTGTGCCGGACGGATACGGTTCGATTTAGCAACGGCCAGCAGAACATGACGCTTTCACAAAGACGGATCGGGAAATGCATCCCAATTATCGCTTTGAGTGTTTCGTGGACGCTTGTCAGCCCTTTCGTGGCCGCGCAAACTCGCGCGTCTGTTCCAGCCGACCCGGTTTACGGGGCTTCGCCGGTCTGCTCCCCCGAAAAGACTTCACCTGTCACTCCTCTGGGGCACCTCCTTAGGTTTACCGATTCCACTTTTAGTTGGAAAACTATCGTGTCGCCGGCCCTAACAGCAGGCCTGGCCCAGTGGAGCGGACGTAACGATGGATTCCCGAACAATTTGAACGGATACGCACGACACTATGGCGCTAACATTTTAGGAAATGTAAGCGGTAAGTTCTTCGGTAGCTTTGTTCTTCCAACCCTATTACAGCAAGATGAAAAGTTTGAGAGACGTGGCTCAAGCGGGAGATGGTTAGACCGAATTACGCACGTCTTCTTCCACTCGGTTTGGGTGGGTCAGGGTCTTGTGCCCATGAATGTATCAGGCCTCGGGGCATCCGGGGTTAGCGCCATCTTGGCTAATGCTTACCTGCCGCAGTCACAACGCACTGCCCGCGCCTCGGCGATTCGCTTCGGTCTAAGCACGGCGACTTATGTCGCTGGCGATGCATACACAGAGTTTTCGCCCGATCTTGAGCGTACGCTAAAGAGAGTCGGCTTGTTTGTTTTCAGGAGAAAGCCCAGTCGGTTCCTTGTTGCTCTTCCATTCGATTATTCCGATCTCAGCAAATCACAACAACAGTTGGTACCGGCCCAACAGTGGGCGAGTTGGCATCTCGACCAGAAGCTTGAATTTGCAGGCGCAACGCAGGCACTGGACAACTGGTGCCGATTCGACCTGGACTGCAGCGCTTCGCCAAAGGCTGACTCCGAGCCAGACTTGGGACAACTTGCCGCGCTTGGACAAGTTTACGGTTCGATCCCGGGCTCCTCATCAGAATCCCAGTTCAACGTCGAAGTCAGTTGGAAAAAGAGCGCGGACCATTGCTTCCAGAATGCCTACAAGTGGGGACCACATATAGCCCTTTTGCACCCGAACATGTATGGATATGATCAGAATAAGGACAACGACGGATTTCTTGGGCTCGTTGTGTTATTCGATCACAACGATCCCACCAAGGGCCAGTTTCATATCGGTTTTGGCGACAGCTCTCATTACAATGCCGAAGACAATTCGGACATCACGCGTAATTACGCCGATTACTGCCAGTGGTACGGCCAATTAAAGCTCTACCAGCCGTGCCCCGAGGCTAGATTGGCACTGCTGGGCGTTCCCGCTCCTCCACCGCCGCCAGAAATACAAGGAGCCCTACCACCCGCTACGCCAGAAGAGCAGCTGAAGCTTCGCACAAGTGTGGAAGCATTTCTCAATTCTTGGTACGTGAAACGTGATTACGAAGGCTTCGCACGATCCATCGCGACGGACAATATCTTCTCGTTTGCTCAGAGCCTTGGGGGGTCCCCCTGGAACCAAAGTTTTCAGGGTGCCTTCCGAACTCCTAATCGTACCGAACCAGTCCGGAGGCTCACTGACGCTATCGGGGTTAGCGAGATTACTCTCCCTAAGGGTTCGGCCAGACTGCGATATTTGAACGTTAATCCTGCTGGCAAGATTTCTGATCCCTTTGCCATTATTGATCCGGCCTCGACTCCTCCGGGCATGTTCTTGCCGCGCCCCGATCTGCCCATTGAGCGACAGGACCGATCGACTCAGTTTTTGACACACTTGGAACGCAACTACCCTGGGCGTCTCTATCTCGTACTCTATGTCACGAAGAATCCCAGCCTCATTCAGACAGGAATCGTAATGTATTGGATATTGGAGGCCTCCGACTGGAAGTTGGCTGCGATCCGAGGTTCGGACTAAGGAGCACTAGGAACGCATGGCCGCGAATGCCAACCGAATGCGGTTTGGTTCCGGGTAAAGATACTTAGGGCAGAAGAGTTAGCCTGCACAAACAGGCCCTGCAGTCGAGTTTTTCAGCAGCCAACTGGGGTGCACATGTTATCTTCTGATCTTATCGTTCGCAGGGAAACGGAGTTCGTTTTTTGGCGTCCTAGCGCCACAGGCAAGCCGCCGGTTTTGGTCATCGGCACCTTTGCTGCCGGCAATCCCAACACGCTTGCGAATCGCCAAGAGATTCGACTTTCGATGGCTAGCCAAACCAGTCGCGGTTTGTGGGTCGTCTCGGCCGCCAATATCCGACTCGCCGATGGCATCTATCATTATTGGTTCCAGGTTGAGAACACAAATCCGAGCGATCCGGCTGCCGCGCCAATTCTATGCACTGATCCATTCGCTACGACCGTAGATTGGCGTCTGCTCTCACCCTCTCTGCCGCCTGGATTCAATAATGACACCGATCGGCAACCTGCATCGGTTATTCGCTTGCAGAATGGGAACCTTCTCGCGATCGATCCCGGCGGAGAATCCGCAGAGTTCCCCAACGACCCGACTCCTGACACCCTCCCCACAAACAATCATCTGGTCATTTATGAATTACCGACTGCGTGGGCCCGCGGTCAAGGCTCGGGCGCAAACGAACGTGCCGTGGGAACGTTCAAAGACACGCTGGCTTTGGCGGAGGAAGGCGCAGGCGGTGCAAACTTCGAAGGGCTGAGCGCGTTAGCCGTGGGTCGTTCTTATCTGAGTGAACTGGGCGTTAACGCTCTTGAGCTTCTGCCTCCCGCCGACAGCTTCTTCAAACGGAATTGGGGTTATGACACTTCGCATTACCTTTCTCCGGATTGGGAACTCGGCTTCCCTGATGGGCAGATTGCTTCAACGTCCAATGCCGATCTCGCGGCTTTGGTGGAGTCGTGCCATCGGCATGGCATCCGATTCTTCATCGACGTAGTGATGGCCTTTGGCCGCAATGAGGCCTACCAGTGGATCGATTTTGATGACTTCTATATCTCTGACCCCTCCAAGGATCCGGCTGATCCAGATGCCCTTACATCTCGTCGTGGCGATGGCAGCCAGACTTTTCGAGATGGCTTCGGCAGCACATTATTCCGGTACACACGTTCCACGCCGCAGCCCTTTTACGATCCGATCTCCGGGAATACAAGCAATGTCGCACCCGCTCGCGCTTTGATGTACACGTACATCACGCGCTGGATGCGAGATTTTCGCGTTGACGGTATCCGAATGGATAGCGTGGAGAATGTGGCCAACTGGGACTTTGTAGGGGCATATAAGAATCGTTCCTGGGATCTCTGGAACGAGCGTTGGCAACAGGCTGGTCTCAGCGCGGGCGGTGCGAACGAGCGATTCCTCGTTGTGGGCGAGGAGCTATCGCTCCCACTTGGCCTGCTGACCCAGAGCCGTCTCAATGCGCTCTGGAACGACGGGTTTCGGGCGCGCATTCGCGCTGCGATTCTCGGCCAGAATAATGATGGCGAGAACTTTGAATTTACCGTCCGCAATGCCATCGACTGCCGTAATCTCGGATTCAGCGACCTCGCTCAATCGGTGAACTACGTCACTTCTCATGATGTCGAGGGGTTCCGCAAGGAGCGTCTGTTCACCATGCTGCAAAAATCGGGATTCAGCGGCTTGGATCTACAGAAGCGCGTTCAGTTGGCCTTTGTGTGTTTGCTCACAGCAAACGGCATACCGATGTTTCTGGCTGGAGAAGAATTCGCTGACCAGAATGATCTTTTCGATTCGAACGGTAACGTCACAGAGGCAGGTGGAAAGGAAGTAGATCCCGTAGACTTTTCTCGTCTCGACGAGCCAGTGCGACATTCCATCTTTGAATACGTCTCGCGTCTCGTGCACTTACGAACCAGCCATCCCGCCCTCGGGGTTAATGATACTGAGTTCATCCACGTAGACTTCAACGACAACAAGCGCGTCCTCGCTTGGACGCGGGGCATGGCCGGACAGGATCCTCTCGTCGTTGTCGCCAACTTCTCTGATTACGCGACTCCCAACGGTCTTACGGATCCACATGCCGAATATGTGGTCCACAATTGGCCGCAGACTCCAGCCGGCCGTCTTTGGCGTGAAGTGACTGAGCAGCGGGCCGTGATACCTGAGCAAATTGGTCGAGAACCAATCTTCCCGTGGGAGGCTAAGGTATACACACTGGCCTAACATCAGGATTTTGGTTGCGCCCTAGCGCTCCTTTCTTGATCTAGCAAGTCAGCCGATCTACGCGAGGAAGAAGGCCAATATGAACGAGACATCTGCAAGAAGAGGCACTGCTCCCCAGAGCGGAAGAGCTCAAGTCCAACCTATAGGTCTCCAGTTTACAGAAACCATGCGCGGATATTTCTCAACCGAAGTTCGTGATGATTACGAGCATGCTGCCCGTGAAGGCAAGCAGAAGAACTCTCCCTTCGAATTCACGCTTTCGGTTGTGTCCTCAGATGTCGACCGGATGCTGACAGATCCAAGCCATACGGCCCGACTCTCAGGGACGGTTACGGCGCCCGCCCTCAGTGCAAACCCGATGGTCGTCGTGAACGGGGAGTTTCATCTCTTTGTTATTGACCCCGAGCAGGTAGAAACGCGCTTGATGCGCTACCGGATGTTACTGGCCGATACGGATGGCGAGAAGTTCTTTTTCGATGGATTTAAACTGGTTCGCAACGACGGTATACGCAACATCTGGCACGACACAAGTACGTTGTATATCACCGTATTCCAGGGTGAGGGGCCAGAATCTCCGATCGTCGGAAAAGGGATCCTTCACATACTGCCGAAAGATTTCGCACATCAGCTCACGACCATTCAAGCCATAAATGCTCCGAATGAGTTGGAGGCTCTTCGGACGGAGAGTCGATTTGGCCGCTTTTTCGCAGGCGTGCTATTCGACGTCTACGGTGGCATCTTCGCCAAGCCCACGATTTTCAATCCCGATGCCCCGGCGAGAAAAAAGCGCCCCCTCCAGGTTTCCGTGCCCGAAGTACATTTCTTCAAAACAAGCGATGGAGTCCAACTGCGCCTGACGCGCTATCAGGGAGGAAAGAAGGGCCCGGTGATTCTAGTTCACGGGCTGGGGGTATCTAGTTCTATTTTTTCCATCGACACAATCGACACGAACTTGCTGGAGTACTTGTTTGCGAATGGGTACGACGTGTGGACGCTGGACTTTCGAGCCAGTATCGCCTTGCCATCTTCAGCGACGCAATTTACCGCCGATGACGTAGCCACGAAGGACTACCCTGCCTCGATAGCTCAGGTACGCCAACTCTCGGGTGCTCGAAGCGTGCAAGTATTGGCGCACTGCTATGGCGCGACAACGTTTTCCATGGCTTTGTGCGCAGGGTTAGAAGGCGTCCGGTCTGCAGTGATCTCGCAGATATCAACACACATTGTCCCGCCAACTGTGAACCGCATTCGTACTGGTTTGCACCTCCCTGAGTTTCTCGACAAGCTCGGCATACGCACCCTCGACGCGTACACGGACACGCATGAAAACTGGCTGAGCGTGTTATATGACAAGGCGCTCGACCTGTACCCCGTCGGGGAGAACTGCCAAAATCCTGTGTGCCATCGCATCACGTTCATGTACGCGCCACTCTATCGGCACGAACAATTGAACGAAGCCACGCACGAAGCGTTGCATGAAATGTTCGGCGTTGCCAATATGCGCGCGTTTGAGGGACTCGGGCTCATGACTCGGAAGGGCCATATCGTTGCCGCGGATGGCGCGGAAGTTTACGTGCCGCACCTCAGCCGTATGGCAGTTCCTATCCTGTTCATCCACGGCGAACAGAACGAATGTTTCCTTCCAGAGAGCACGGAAATAACGTACAACCTGCTGCGCGAGAAGAACGGCTCAAGCCTGTACACGCGTTCGGTGATTCCGGGCTACGGACACATCGACTGCATTTTCGGGAAAAATGCGGTACGCGACGTTTACCCGCAGATTCTGAATCATTTTGAAGCTACAGCCGGATGATGAGTCTCTACAGTGAGCTTTAGGAGGTATTCGTGGATTTCGATGTCATCGTGATTGGAAGCGGCTTTGGAGGGGCGATCACAGCGTGCAGACTCGCAGAGAAAGGCTATAAAAAGGTGCTTATCCTAGAACGAGGGCGACGCTGGGACCGGACTACTTATCCCCGCGGACCGGAAGACCCGTGGATCTGGAGCCACGAGCGCCCGGAGTCCGAGAACGGATGGCTCGATCTGCGAGTTTTTGAGCACATGGCTGTCGCACAAGGAGCCGGCGTAGGAGGCGGTTCACTGATTTACGCCAATATTTCCTGTGAACCTCGCCCAGACATCTTCACACGAGGTTGGCCCAAGGAAATTACGCACCAGGAGCTCAAACCGCATTACGACGCAGTCGCGAGTTTCATGAACGTCCAACAGGTTCCGGCCAATCAATGGCCAACGCGCACAAAAGTGATGAAAGAAGGCGCCGATGCGATCGGAAAGAGCAACCGTTTCGCACAGCTCGAACTGGCTGTCTCTTTCGATCCCGATTGGACCTACAACCAGCCCGATCCACATGACTTCGCAAAATCAAAACGTTTTGTGAACAAACAGGGAATCGAGCAAGGGACCTGCGTGCACCTCGGCAATTGCGACATCGGATGCGACGTCGATGCCAAAAACACTTTGGACAAGAACTACATCCCTTGGGCGGAGAAGCACGGGGCCGAAGTGAGGCCTTTCCACCTGGTTACAAACATTGAGCCCGCAAACGGAGGGTACAAAGTCTCGTTTGATCAGTTGAAGAATGGTGCACGACTCCCCGGCAGCGCGAACGCGCGGATCGTGATCGTAGCGGCTGGATCACTCGGCTCAACCGAACTTCTATTGCGTTGTCGTGACGTGACCCACAGCCTCCCCCAAATCAGCCGATTTCTTGGGCGCGATTGGAGCAGTAATGGTGACTTCCTCACACCGGCACTGTATAAGCACCGTGAGATCTTTCCTTCAAAGGGACCAACGATTACTTCGACAATCAACTTTCTAGATCGCAGCGAAGATGGTGAGTCGTTTTGGATTGAGGATGGTGGGTTCCCGAATCTTTTTGTCGGCTATTTACAGGCACGGGCCAGAAAAGTTCACCTGGGCACCCAGGCGATGTCTCTTCTGACCGCACTGCATGGCATCTTACTCAGCGGCGATCCTTTGGAGCACTTCATGCCTTGGTTTGCACAAGGCGTGGATGCCTCCAACGGCGTGCTCGAACTCAAGCGTCGGTGGTGGCACTTCGGCAAACCGGAACTCGACTTGGAGTGGGATATCGCCAAGTCGCGACCCACGATCGATGCGATTGTCAAAATGCATGAACGACTGTCACGCGCAACCGGCGGCATTCCGCTGGTCTCCCCTACTTGGACGGTCGATCATTATCTGATCACACCGCATCCACTCGGGGGCTGCAACATGGGCGATAGCATTGCCACAGGTGTCGTCGATCACAGAGGCGAGGTCTTCGGCTACCGCAACCTCTTTGTTTCCGATGCTTCGATTATTCCGGAGGCACTCGGTGTCAATCCTTCGCGGACCATCGGCGCCCTCGCCGAGCGGATCGCGGCCCTTATTGCTGCGGATGGCCGCTAAGGCAGCTTCGACGAAGTTTGCTGGACCTAAATATGCAAGAAGAGAGTTATGAAGGGGCGATTGTAGCTTTGCGAACGCCATATGTGACGGGGCGACCCAGATAGCCCATGAACCATAGGTATCGATGGGGCGTGGGGACCGGGGGAACAAATGATGCCAGCACCTCCAGGTAACGGATCGCAAGGGACCAAGGGAGAAAGCGGCTCACAAGGGCGTCGCAGAAGACATGCTCGCGACCTGTACAAATTGCCGCGTTCCGCAGCATTGTCGCATCTACGTCTTGCCGCTGAGATGGTCGCGCCACCGAATCGCCCGCCAGAATCTCTTTTTTCTCCAGCCGCGCTTTGGGCGTGGGTGAGGAACTATCTCGCCTATGTGTTCCGGAAGAAACATGATTTCCCTCCGTACACTTCTTCCCCGCAAAAGGCTATGTATGACCTCGTCGACGAGACCGGGAGCGAAAAAGTTCGCATTGGATTGGTGGGTGACTGGGGCACAGGAACTGAGGAAGCCGAGCGGGTGGCGGAGCAGATGGGGAAATTCAAGCCACACTTTACCATTCACATCGGCGATGTCTATTACGTCGGTGATCCGCCAGAGGTAAATGAAAACTGTCTCGGTATCAAAAACCCGAGCAACAATTACGATCCGGTCCTCTGGCCAATTGGCTCGCGAGGCAGTTTTGCTATGAACGGCAACCATGAAATGTATGCCAATGGTGGAGGCTACTTTGATGTGCTGCTTCCCGAGTTAGGACTTTCGATTGGGGGGAAGATGACGGGCCAGCAAACCAGTTTTTTTTGCCTCCAAAACAGCCGCTGGCGGGTCATCGCGATCGACACCGGTTATAACTCCATTGGCCTGCCGGTTTTGGGGCAGATACCAATCCTCAACAAGATCCCGGGAGTAGGGGGCGACTGTAAACTGCGCCCGGAGCTGC
>Ga0187846_10002421_pt1 | contig 10192 bp, 9 predicted proteins | sample TC_taG_FD_161473 | JGI IMG/M metagenome (GOLD analysis project Ga0187846, IMG submission 161473) | Biofilm microbial communities from the roof of an iron ore cave, State of Minas Gerais, Brazil - TC_06 Biofilm (v2) | ecosystem: Environmental > Terrestrial > Deep subsurface > Cave > Wall biofilm ... | reverse complement strand
AAACTTGCCTTGCCGCCGCATATCGAGTTCCGCACCCTGCCGATGCTGTTTTACGTGCCTCCCATGTCGCCGGTGATGGCGAACCGGGAGGGCAACACGGTCACCAACGTCTCCGACGACTTGTTCCACGATATCGATCAATCGCGCGTGCCGCTTCGGTTCCTCACCAACCTTTTCGGCGCGGGCAACGAGGGCACAGTGCGATATGCGCTTCGCAAGCAGAAGGCGGTTCGCTGGTACCGGCGCGCCGTCACGGTGGGCGATGTGACGATGGAGCTGGCCGAGCGCATGTTACGTGAGGCCGACAGCTCGGTGGCCGAAGCCGAGGCCATTTACCGCCTGACCTCGCTCTGCACTTTTGAGGATCGCTTCGTGATCCCACCTATGCATCGGGAGGAGGCTTTGCAGATGCTAGAAGACCCGCTGGAGCACAAGCAGGAAGCCGGCTTTGGTTTTGTCTCTGAACCGGCAAGGGGGTTGTGATGGACAACCGACGGCTTCTCGATCTCTTCAGTGAGCTCCTGAGTTATCCCCAGGAAGGGTACCTCGGGCTGATCGAAGTTTGCCGGCCGCTCGCCGCCGAACTTGACATGGAGAGCGCCAATCACCTGGCGTGTTTCGGTGAACAACTAAACGGCCAGAATACTGATGAACTACAAGAACTCTTCGTCCGCACCTTCGATCTTAACCCGATCTGCGCCCTCGAGGTGGGCTGGCAACTCTTCGGCGACAACTATGACCGCGGCGATTTCCTGGTCCGGATGCAGGAGGAGCTCGGCCGCTGCAGAGTTGAGCGGTCGACGGAGCTGCCCGACCATCTCTGCCACATGCTCCGGCTCTTAGGCCGCATGGAGCCAGACCGTGCCCACGAGCTTGCCACGACCGCTGTTTTGCCTGGGTTGAAGAAGATGCTGGCCGGGCTCGAGGAGAAGCAGTCCCCGTACGAGCGAGTCTTGAAGGCCGTGGTGGGCGTGTTGGAAGTGCTGCACGCCGCCCCGTTACGCAGCGCACCCCAGCCGCAAGCAAAAGCGGATTCCCTGTGTCCTCTGTCACTCCCAACCGTTAACACAGAGCACACAGAGCCTCTCAGTGAACCTTTGTGTTGAGGCCTTTTTGGGCACAAAGGGCGCAGAGGCACTGCCGCGATGACGAAGATTTCGCGGTGGGTGAAGAAGATCGCTCTCACGCTACGAGAGGTGACACCATGACCAGCCCGTCTGAATATGTACACCAGTTGCTGTTTGCGGTTCTTCCCTATGCGGTGTTCCTGAATTTCTTCGTCTTCACCATCCACCGCTACCGGTCCGAGGCTTTCACTTACTCCAGCCTCTCTTCGCAGTTCCTGGAAAACCGCGAGCACTTCTGGGGCATTGCCCCACTACACTTTGGCATCATCACCGTTCTCGCCGGGCACTTTGTCGCCTTCTTGATTCCCCGCCAGATCCTGTGGTGGAACAGCCGGCCGCTGCGTCTTTATGTACTCGAGGTGACAGGCCTGATTTTTGCGCTGGTAGCGCTCTTGGGAGTTCTTGGCTCGATAGTTCGCCGGCTGACCAATTCCAAAGTGCAGCAGGTGACGACCTTCGCCGACTGGGTGGTGGAAGTCTTGCTTCTGGTGCAGTTGACGAGTGGAACGTACATCGCTGTCTTTCATCCCTGGGGGTCTTCCTGGTTCGCTGCCTTGATGTCACCTTATCTCTGGTCGCTCGTAAAGTTCGGGCCAGACACCAGGTACCTCGCGACCCTGCCACTCATGCTCAAGCTGCACTTGCTGAACTTCTACGTCCTCGTGGGCATCTTCCCTTTCACCCGCCTGGTGCATATTCTGGTGGCGCCCAACCCGTACTTCTGGCGCAAGCCCCAGGTGGTGCGCTGGTATAGCCGGCCAAAGGAAGCGGCGCAATGAATAACCAAGCCACGGCCCTCGCCCCCCTTGGGGGAGAGGGTGGCGAGCCCGTCCGCCCTTCCGCTGCGAACGGCACTGAGCGACGCGAAGGGGCTACGGGTAAACTCAGCGAGCCGGGTGAGGGGGTGCCCCCGGTATTTTCGGAACATCGGGACGGCAAAGCCGCTTCTTCTGAATGGGCGTTGTCACACGGTGCCTCTAGCCCGACAGGCGGTGCCGTCGCCGATGGAATCCGGCACCTGCACCCGGCCTATTTCGCCATGGTGATGGCCACGGGAATTGTAGCTATTGCCGCCCACCTCACAGGCTTCCTGCTCGTGGCCAAGGGCCTTACCTGGTTGAACCTTGCAGCCTTCCTCGTCCTGTCGGTGATGACCGTGGCACGAATAATGTTCTACCCGCATTTCTTTTTCCGCGATTTGATCGATCACAACCGTGGCGTCGGATTCTTTACCATCGTTGCCGGCACCGGAGTCCTCGGAAGCCAACTGGTCATTATTCTTGCGCGCCATACGGCGGCGATGGCGCTCTGGGTTCTCACCATAGTCCTCTGGGCCGGTTTCACCTATACGATTTTCACCGCGTTTACAGTCAAGGAAAACAAACCTTCACTGGCGGAAGGTATCAACGGAGGTTGGCTGGTGGCGGTCGTGGCCACCCAGGCGGTGTCTAACCTTGGAACCCTGCTCTTGCCTCGGTTTCAGGCCCATCAAGGCATGATCCTCTTTCTATGTCTCTCTCTGTGGCTGTGCGGCGGCATGCTCTACATCTGGATGATTTCGCTGATTTTCTATCGTTACAAGTTCTTCCGGTTCTCACCTTCGGATCTCATGCCTCCCTACTGGATCAACATGGGGGCGATGGCGATCTCCACGCTCGCCGGGGCCACGCTGGTTGAGAACGCCTCGAAAGCCGCCTTTCTCGAAGGGCTACTTCCGTTCCTTAAGAGCTTTACCGTGTTCTTCTGGGCTACAGCCACTTGGTGGATTCCCATCCTGGTGATTCTGGGCTTTTGGAGACACGTCTACAAGAAATTCCGTCTCGTCTACGATCCGCTTTACTGGGGAGCGGTGTTTCCTCTGGGCATGTACACGGTCTGCACTTACCGGCTGTCCGAAGCTCTCGACCTCACCTTCTTGCAGTGGATTCCACGGTGTTTCGTCTACGTTGCCCTGGTCGCCTGGATGCTGACGTTTGTGGGCCTCGTTCGAGAGCTCGCAACGATCGGCCGGCGGGCGGAGGTGAGTATCCATGCGTAGCAGGGTTCTCACCATCGTTCTCCTCATCGGCCTCAGTGGCAGCGTATTGGCGCTGATCCCTAAAGCGACCTCTTACCGGCTACCGGGCAACAATCGAGGCTACGAGCCGACGCAGCCCATCGCTTTTTCGCATCGGCTGCACGCCGGTGAACTGCAGATCGCGTGCCTCTACTGCCACTCGGGTGCCGAGAAGAGCCGCCACGCAGGGATTGCTGCGGCGAGTCTCTGCATGAACTGCCACAGGTTCGTCACAGCGCCGTTCGGAGCTATACGCGCTGAGGACGAGCTGGCCAAGAAGGAGAAGCGAGAGCCACGCCGCATCGTCTCGCCGGAGATCCAGAAGCTTTACGAGGCTCTCGCGCTCGACGCCAAGATGCAGCCTGACTCCGCCAGGGCTTTGACTCCGATCGTGTGGACAAAGGTCCACAGTGTTCCCGACTTTGTGTATTTCGACCATCGTCCTCACGTCAACGCCGGCGTCGCCTGCCAGCAATGCCACGGTCCGGTGGAGACCATGGAGAGGGTGAGGCAGGTCGAGGATCTGACGATGGGCTGGTGCGTGAATTGCCATCGCGACGTGAACAAGAACGGTCTCAACGGCAAGCGTGTCTATGCCTCGATCGACTGCTCGACGTGTCATTACTGATTCCGCTGGAGTGGGTAGCGCAGAGTTCGTGTTCTTCGAACTCTGCGGTTCTTCCTCCAGACAAGCCGCAGACTTTCTGAGAGGCGAAAGTCTGCGCTAACCGCTGTTTTCGAAATGGAAGATTGCTGATGTCTGGGAGTAGCCCGAAAGCGTACTGGTTCAGCCTTGAGGATCGTGACGTTCGAATCCCTGCGGCTGAGGAGTTGCCCTCACCGCCGGAAGGCGCGGGACTCACGGCGCCCCGTCCCGACGGGGTCTCGGGAAGTCGTCGCGATTTTCTGAGGGCGGCAGGGTTCACCTTCGCGGGTGCCGTCCTCACCGGCTGTTCGCGCGCTCCGGTTGAGCGGGCAATTCCTTATCTTATCCAGCCCGAGGAAGTCACTCCCGGCCGCGCCAGTTACTACAGCTCGACATGCAGCGGCTGTAGTGCCGGCTGCGGGCTGGTAGTGAAGAACCGCGACGGTCGTCCCATCAAGCTGGAAGGCAACCCAGATCACCCTCTTTCGCGCGGCGGTCTGTGCGCGGTAGGTCAGGCGTCGATTCTGGGCCTCTATGACTCCGAGCGTCTAAAGCAGCCGCTAAGGAACGGTAAGCCAGCTACGTGGGAGGAAGTGGATCGCGCCATTCTCGGTCAGCTTGAAGCGCTTCGGCGGCGCGGGGGCACGGTTCGGTTTCTGAGCAGTACGATCAGCAGCCCGACTTTGCGCGCGGCGATCCAGAAGTTCCTCAAGCCCTTTTCCGACGCGCGACATGTGATGTACGACCCGCTCTCAAACTCCGCGATCCTCGATGCGCATAGGGTCACACACGGTGTTCGTGTTCTGCCCCACTACCAGTTCGAGCGCGCCGAGGTGATCGCCAGCTTCGGTGCGGACTTTCTCGGCACGTGGATTTCACCGGTTGAGTACACCCAGGGTTATCGCGCCGGGCGTACGCTCGACGGCAAACCACCACGGTGCTCCTATCACGTACAGTTCGAATCACGGCTGTCGATGACCGGCGCAAAGGCAGACAAGCGGATTTGCCTGGCCCCGCACGAGTTCGGGTTGGTGATGACCCAACTCGCCGAGCGGCTCGCCACAGCCAGAGCCATTCCGATGGAAACGCCTGGCCTCGAGGAGTCCTCAGTTCCCACCCGCTTCCTCGACGAATTGGCAGAGCGCCTTGTGAAGGCGCGTAGCCGCGGCTTGGTGGTTTCGGGCGTTCAGAACGTTCAGGTGCAAGTGCTGTGCAATTTCATCAACCACCTGCTCGGCAATTACGGCTCAACGGTCGACATCGAACGCCCTTCGCTTCAGTCTCAGGGCGATGACAACGAACTTCTGAGTCTGATTCGCGAGCTGGAAAATGGCAAGGTAGGCGCGCTTTTTCTTCATGGCGTCAACCCCGTCTACGAGCTTCCTGACGCCGAAGCGTTCGCCACTGTGCTCCGGGGCGTGCCCTTGCTGGTAAGCCTGTCGCAGAGATTGGACGAGACCACGAGTCTGGCGCAATACGTTTGCCCGGACGCACATTCGTTAGAATCGTGGGGAGACGCGGAGCCGGTCGCGGGGATCGTCAGCATCCAGCAGCCGACTATTCAGCATTTTGGAAACACACGATCGGCGCTCGAGAGTGTGTCAGTCTGGGGCGGTGCACCCAAGGCTGCTTACGACTTGGTTCGCGAGCACTGGCAGACCGAGATTTTTCCGCGTCAGAAGCGGGAGCCCCACCCCTCCGAGTCCCCGATACGAATCGGGGCTGCGGAGCGGGGCGACGGCCCCGTCCCGACGGGGTCTCGGGAGGTCTCGAGAGCTGCATTCGCATCGTCCTGGGACCAGGCCTTGCAGGATGGCTACGTCGAAGTTACTGCGGAGGCAGTTCGGGCCAAACCGTTTAATACATCGGCGGTTCGACCCGTGCGTCAAGCGCCGCCTTTACCCACAAGCGCTTTCGCTTTGGTGGTCTACACCAAAGCCGGGCTACGTGCCGGCCAGCACGCCTATAATCCCTGGCTTCAGGAGCTCCCGGATCCGATCAGTAAGGTCACTTGGGACAATTACGCCTGCCTCTCGCCGGCCACCGCGGCACGCCTCGCTGTCAAAGACGGAGACGTGTTGCGGCTCGAGGCCAGGAACGCCAACGGCAGGCTGCTGACCGCCAAACTTCCCGCCTTCGTTCAGCCCGGCCAGCACGACGCCGTAGTGGCTGTCGCGCTGGGCTACGGAAGCAAGCTGAGTATGCGATTCAACAAGGTCGGCCCGCAGTGGATCGACGCGCTGCCAAGTGTCGGGGAAGACGGCTTGGTAGGGAAAAACGCCGCTCCCTTCCTCGAACTTGCGGGAGGGACGCTCTCCCTTGAAGGGCCCTCCGTGAAGCTGACGAAGACCGGTGAATTCCACCAACTGGCATCAACGCAAGATCACCAAACGTTGACGGTTCCACCGCGACTGGCGGCGAGCAAGCAACCGCGGCGCGCCGTTCAGCAGACGACGTTGGCGGCGTTTGAGAAGAACCCTGCTGCCGGCATCGAGCGCCCTGAGCCCGAGAAAGAAGACCTCTGGCCCGCCGATCATCCTTACAACGGCCGTCGCTGGGCCATGGTTATCGACCTCAGTGCTTGCACCGGCTGCTCGGCTTGCGTGGTGGCGTGCCAGGCGGAGAACAACGTCCCCGTGGTCGGCAAGGATGAAGTGCGACGCAAGCGGGAGATGCATTGGATACGCCTGGATCGCTACTACTCCGGCGATGGCGATGAAATTGATGTCGCCTTTCAGCCTATGCTCTGCCAGCAGTGCGAGAACGCGCCGTGCGAAACAGTGTGCCCGGTGCTTGCCACGGTGCATAACGCCGAGGGTCTGAACGTCCAGGTCTACAACCGCTGTGTCGGCACACGCTATTGCGCCAACAACTGTCCGTACAAGGTCCGCCGCTTCAACTGGTTTGACTACGCGCGCGATGACACTCTGGAGAACCTCGTGCTCAACCCAGACGTGACCGTCCGCTCGCGCGGCATCATGGAAAAGTGTACGTTCTGCATCCAACGCATCCGCGAGGCTGAGATTGAAGCGAAACGTAAGGGTGAGACGCTGGCCGATGGCGCCGTCCAGACGGCCTGCCAGCAATCGTGTCCCGCCGAGGCCATTGTCTTCGGCGACGTGAACGATCCGAAGAGTCGCATCGCTCAACTGACCAGGAGCGGCCGCCGCTATCGTGTGCTGGAAGAACTCAATGTTCGGCCGGCGGTGAGTTATCTGACGCTGGTCGGCAACCGGACGGAAGAGGAGAAGGGGTAGGCCATGGCGGTAATCCACTCAGCACTGCGCCAGCCGCTGATCGAGGGCGACAAGACCATCTCCCAGGTCACCGAGGACATTTGCCGACCGGTCGGCCGCAAGCCCTCAGCGCTATGGTGGTCGGCTTTCCTCGCCGCCGCGACCGTGTTCGCGATCGGCGCCACCGCGGTTGCCTACGAAATCTCGACCGGCATCGGCACTTGGGGCCTGAATCGTACCGTCGGGTGGGCCTTCGATATCACCAATTTCGTCTTCTGGATCGGCATCGGCCACGCCGGGACCCTCATCTCCGCCATCCTTTTCCTGCTTCGCCAGCGCTGGCGGACTTCCGTCAACCGTTCGGCAGAGGCCATGACCCTCTTTGCGGTAACGTGCGCCGGGCTCTTTCCCGTCATCCACATGGGCCGGCCGTGGCTTCCCCATTGGATGCTCCCCTATCCCAACACGCGCGGCTCACTCTGGGTTAACTTCCGCTCGCCCCTGGTGTGGGACTTCTTTGCCATCTCCACTTACTTCACGATTTCGCTGACATTCTGGTATGTCGGCCTCCTTCCGGACCTTGCTTCCTTTCGAGATCGCTGCTTGCCCGGCTTTCGCCGCGCTTTGTACGGTTTCTTCAGCCTGGGCTGGGACGGGTCCTACCGCACCTGGCAGCGCTACGAGACCGTTTACATGCTGCTCGCGGGTTTGGCTACGCCGCTGGTAGTTTCCGTCCACACCATCGTCAGTTGGGACTTCGCCACCTCCGTCATTCCCGGCTGGCACACGACGATTTTCCCTCCGTACTTCGTCGTCGGAGCCATCTTTTCGGGCTTTGCGATGGTGCTGACCCTGATGATCATCGTGCGCAAGGTCATGGGGCTCGAAAAGTACATCACACACCGGCACATCGACGTGATGGCCAAAGTAGTGATCGCGATGAGCGGCGTCGTCGGCCTCGCCTATGGCACTGAGTTCTTCATGGCGCTCTACTCCGGCAACCGCTACGAGCAATTTGTGTTTCTGAACCGCGCAATGGGACCGCTGGCCTGGGGATACTGGATCATGGTCTCCTGCAATGTGGTCATTCCCCAACTTCTGTGGCTGAAGAAGGTCCGTGGCAACGTGGTCGCTGTGTTCGCCGTTTCACTCTTCATTAACCTCGGTATGTGGTTCGAGAGGTTCATCATCATCGTAACTTCGCTCGAACGGGACTACCTGCCTTCAAGCTGGGCCAGCTACGCTCCCACACGAATCGAAGTGGCCACACTGGCAGGAAGCTTCGGCCTGTTCTTCACCTGCTTCCTGCTTTTCGCCCGCTTCCTGCCGGTGATTGCGGTGGCCGAGGTCAAAGGAGTGCTGAGTTATGGCCGGCACACGGGTAGCGCAGACGCCGTCGTTGCGTCTGCGGCTCGTGGCTGAACGAACCGCGGACCCGAAGGCAGGGTCCGCGCTACCAAATTGTCCGGGCGGTTCTCCGTCGGACAAGCCGCACCGAGAGATTTCCAATGCAAAAGGCCAAGAGCAAATGTCGAATTGTCTTCTGCGTCCTCTGTGCCTCTTAAACCCAGAGCACACGGACCCACTCAGTGACCTCTGTGTTGAGGCTTTTTCTGAGCAGGGAGGGCACAGACCACTGGCTAAGGTGAGGAAGAACCTTCGCGAGGCGCGAAGAAGATGGGGTTTAGTGCTCCAGGGGACGATCTAAATGAGCCGACGCCTTTTTCTGGCCGTATTCGACCGCGAGGAAGACGTACTGGGCGCTACGCAATCGTCGCGCGAGCACGGCTTTAAGATTGCCGACGTCTATGCGCCCTACGCCGTGCACGGGATGGACAAGGCGATGGCGCTGCCACCTTCTCGCCTGCCCTGGGTGTGCTTTGCGCTGGGGGTGATCGGCGCCACGTTCAAGGTCTGGTTCGAGTATTGGACCACGTGGATCGACTGGCCCATCAATGTCGGTGGCAAGCCCTGGGAGTCCCTGCCGGCTTTCGTGCCGGTGACGTTCGAGGTGATGGTGCTGCTAGCGGGCGTCAGTACCGTCATCGCCTTTTTCATCGTCGCCAGGCTCCGGCCGGGAAAGAAGCCCTCGATTCCTCTCGCGGGAGTAACCGACGACAAGTTTCTCCTGGTGCTTGAAGAGACCGATGCAGTCTTTGATCCGGTGAAGGTTCGCCACTTGTTCGAGAAGTTCAAAGCCGTCTGGGTGGAAGAGCGGGTGGAGGAGAGGTAGCGCCGGCATCCTACCGGCCTCAAGCGTTCAACGCCCTTCGGGAGGAGGAGGCACGATGAACTCGAGGGTTGCCCTCAACGTCTGTCTGCTAATCGCATTCGTGGTGTCAGTCGTGCTCAACTGGGTGGGCGCTCCCAACACGAGCCGTCCTAACGTCGAGTACATGCCCAACATGGCGCACTCGGCGCGCTTTGCTGCCTTCTCCCCGAACCCCAATTTCCGCGACGGCAAGACGCTTCGGGAGCCCGTGCCTGGGACGATCCCACGCGGTTTCCATCCTCTTTCTTACCAGTCAACGTCGCAGGACGCGATCCGTGCGGGGGAGAAGCTCCGTAATCCACTTTCGATTACAGACGCCCGAGCGCTGGACCGCGGTGCCTCTATCTTTGCGAATTTCTGCCAGCCGTGCCACGGCTCGGCGGGCACCGGCAATGGTCCGATAGCTATGCGAGGGTTTCCTGCTCCGCCATCGCTACTGGCGGATCACGCTCTCAAGATGAAGGACGGTCAGATGTTTCACATCCTCACCTACGGTCAGAACAACATGCCGCCCTACCGAACGCAGATTTCGTCTGAAGATCGTTGGAAGGTTATCCTTTATGTGCGCTCGCTCCAGGACCAGGCAACGGGGGCACGTCAAGGAATCGCGGCTTTGCCGCCTGCTGTTTCGCAAATACCCTCGACGCCCTGAATGTAGGGCCCGGGCTTGCCCCGGCCTGAGGCCGACCCAAGGGTCGGCCCTACGTCTTCATGCGGGGAGGTGATCACACGTATCAAGCCATTTCAGAATGTAACTTTCGGGTGAGCCGTCAAGCCATCTAAAATGTAACCCGAGGCTACATGCGTTGTCTGTGTCTTTTCGACGGTCGTACCGGCTTCGATGAACATTTTCGT
>Ga0187846_10002420_pt1 | contig 10192 bp, 14 predicted proteins | sample TC_taG_FD_161473 | JGI IMG/M metagenome (GOLD analysis project Ga0187846, IMG submission 161473) | Biofilm microbial communities from the roof of an iron ore cave, State of Minas Gerais, Brazil - TC_06 Biofilm (v2) | ecosystem: Environmental > Terrestrial > Deep subsurface > Cave > Wall biofilm... | reverse complement strand
AACCAAGTCGAACGCTGGTTCGCTATGCTCGCCGATAAGCAGATCAAGCGCGGCGTCCATCACAGCATCCACGATCTCAAGACCGACATCGCCGCCTTCATCAAGGCCCACAATGATGACCCAAAGCCCTTCATATGGACGAAAACGGCTGATGCCATCCTCCAGACGATCGCACGCTACTGCTCAGATACCATCGCGATCCACGCACCTATTTCTTCAACGAACTTCTGATTCAGGACACTAGGCTCATGCGACTTTATGACCCCACATCGTCCGGGCCGCAAAGGACTCTGTACCGGGCGGCGGCGATCGCCAACCTCGACGGTAGGACCATGGGTGTCCTTGAGAACGGCAAGCTGAACGCGGTTGAGATGCTACGGGAGCTTGCCGCGCTGTTCGAGGCGCATCACGGCTGCACGCTCCGAGCGGTTTACTCGAAGTCCAACCCCAGCGCCCCCGCGCCCGCGGGCGTTCTCGCCCAGGCCGCCGCGGAAGTGGATTTTCTGATTACCGGGCTCGGCGATTGAGGCTCTTGCTCGACGTGCAGTTTGCATGACGGCATCAGCTTTGAACAGCTTGGGAAACGGGCGCTGGTTTTGTGCACCGAACCGTTCGAGGTGACGGCGAGAAACATCGCACGAATTATGGGACTGCCGAATTATCCGTTTTTGATGGTGCAGCATCCGATCGGCAGCTGCACATTGCCGGAGCTCAGGGCGCGGGCGGAGGTTGCGTATCGGCAAGGACTATCGATCCTCCTGGGGGATTGAGCGGGATCGACGCGGCTGATCGAAAATCGGTCTGCCGACAAGGAATTCCGGTATTGGGTTCTGGCTGGAGCGTGGTCAAGGAAAACCTGGCCTCGATCGCCCCGGTCGAGGTTCCCGCGGCACTGCCCTGCGCCGTGGGCGCGGCGATGATGGTCTTCGTCGCGCGCAGCGCCGACCGACGGCAGGATCTCCAAATGGCACATGATTACCCCGACCAGCGCCAGCGGGGTGTTCCTGCTCGTCGCGCAGTCCGCCACTGGGTTCGGCCCTTATGCTGCGGTGCTCTTCCTGACCCGCCAAGGCGTTCGGCCTGACCGTGCCGCAATCGGTGCTCGCTTAGGGCCGATGACGTAATCGGGGGACGGTGTTGCCGTGCCTGCGCGAGGGCAGGGCAAGGTCAGCTTAGGGGCACGAGGCGCTGTTCGGATTGCCAGAATCGAACGACGGCTTTGGTCGGAAGCGGACGGCTTGAGTGGTGCGTATTTCTTGATTTCTGCAACGGCAAGAGACGGTGGCCTGAAGCCCTTTGTCTGAGCCGCTGCACTGCGTTAGGCTAGCCAGAAAATTGTATAAGGAGGCCTGCATGTCCTCTACTTTCACAGGCACATTTGCGACGTAAGCGGAGAATTGATCCGCGTGTGACGCATCTCGGGTTCGGGGGGCCGATTCATTTCCTTTTTGGAAAATCGGGATGGAGGTTGGCTCATGCGGAAGCAGATTGGCCTAATGTGTGGCGTCGGCTTGTTCGGTTTGGTCGTTGCCGCGGATGCGGAGACTCAATCATCTCCGACCGCCGTCACGCAATTTGACGGGACATACGCATTGGTGTCCGCGACGAAAGTGAACGAAACCTGGATGTCAGCGGAGGTAGCCGGAATACGCCTTTGTCGGGATCGGAAAGCGGGCTCGCTCATCATCACCAAGGGTCAGGCGCGACTGGGGGTCTTCGAAGGAACGGTAGGGCCGCACGGTGAGGTAGAGATGCGACATGCTGATTTTATGAGTTCAGAACCGGGGTTGCCCGGTCCGGAGAGAGTCATCTACGGCAGAATAGACGCCAACGGCATGGTCCGCGCCCGAGAGATCACTCTCTCATGTAATTATGATTTCATCTGGCAAAAAGTGAGCCGGTAAAGACGTACCTTGTGTTTTTCGACCGGGCATGGGCCGCACAGTTGTCGGATAATCTCCATTATGGGAAATTTGTCTCAGTCACCGATAAGAAGAAAAGTCCGCTTGCAAGTAGTACTGCCACCCTACCGCAGAGCACGCCCGTGCGTCGCCCGGACGCAAAATCTGGCATACTGACCGGCGCGCTGGTAAGGAAGGTGACACCCGGCCTTTAACCCTGCGAGGCGCGGCGCTCATGCGTTGGATTATTCTCCGGCTCGCGGTCTGCATCGCCCTCGCACCAGCCGCAGCGACGGCGGATCAAAAGGCGGCGAACTGCGGTGCGCCGGGTGATCTGCACGACGGCTGGAGCGTTGCCGCGCCCGAAAAAGAAGGTCTTAATGCGGCGATGCTGTGCGGCATCGGCCCTCGCCTCGAAGCGCTAACGGAGGCGAAGGCCCACGGGGTCGTCATCATCAGCCACGGGCAGCTCGTTTACGAACACTATTTTACCGGAAAGGATTGGCAGTTGAGCATGTCACTCGGTGATGTGCACTTCAACGCCACGACGAAGCACGACATTCGCTCGATCAGCAAAAGCGTGACTTCGTTGCTCGTCGGCATAGCCCTCGACCGAGGACTCCTTACCAATCTCGACGCGCCAGTCTTCTCATTCTTTCCCGAATACAAGGAGCTGCGCACGCCCGAAAAGGATCGCATCACCCTGCGGCACCTTCTCACGATGTCATCGGGGCTTGCGTGGAATGAGGTGAATATTGCCTACAATGATCCCTCTAACACCTACTGGCAAATGGGCATGGCCCCGCGCGCGGATTATTTTGTCCTCGCGCAACCACTTGCAGCCCCTCCGGGGACTGTGTTCGAGTACAACACCGGAGCCGTCGATTTGCTCGGTGTCATACTGCGTAAGGTCTCCGGAAAGCGGCTCGACGAGTTCGCGAAAGAAGCCTTATTCGATCCGCTCGAGATTAAGGATTGGGAGTGGGAGGGGTCTTCAGGGTTCACCCCGGCTGCCGCCTCTGGTCTGCGACTGCGACCACGCGATTTGGCGAAGATCGGGCAACTCCTGCTCGAACGCGGGAAATGGCACGGACGGCAAATCGTCCCATCCTCTTGGATTGAAGCTTCGACCACACCGCGCTTGAGTGGCAAGGGCGCGATGTTCGATAGGCCTGCCGAGGGCATCACGTGTTACGGCTATCTGTGGTGGCTTGGGCGTTCGTCGAAACAGCCGGGACACGACATGATCGTTGGCGCTGGGAATGGGGGTCAGCGCGTCATCATTTTGCCGAGCTTGAGCGTAGTGGTCGTGACCACGGCCGGCCTTTATAGCGATATGGGATCAGGGCTGGCTGCTTTGACGACGCTCAACGAATTTGTCTTTCCCGAGGCGGTCGAGCATTGATTGTGGGGAAGAGCAGCTTTTCTATATCTTGTGTGTCGTATCGTTACGGCAACTCCGGCCTTTGCCGCATAATCGCGTATTACGGAAAGCCCGGCCAAGTCGCTGCAAAATGCTCGATGGCGGCTGCAAGATGAAACTGGCGGGGGCCAGTCTATCATGCCGTTTCAAGTTCGGCCTGACGCTACGAATTATTTCGTCGGGCGAGCCATTGCTTACCTCACTCTAACACAAAATCTATGCTGCCAGCCGCGAAATCGTGCTCGGGTGTAGATTGTAGCGCCGGGCCAGCTCGGCGCGGGTTTCCTCGCCTTCGGCCAGGCGGCGCAAAAGCCCGCTGCGCTGCTGCGGGGTGAGTTTCGGCTTGCGGCCGAAGCGGACGCCACGCCGCTTTGCCCGCTCGCGTCCTTCGCCGGTGCGACCGCGGATCAACTCTTTCTCGAACTCGGCGAGGCCGCCCAACACGGTCAGCATCAAGCGGCCGTGCGACGTCGTGGTGTCGGCCCAAGTGTCGGCGAGTGAGCGGAAACCGGCTTTGTTAGCGGTGATCGCCGCAAGTGTGTTCAACAGGTCGCGCGTGGAGCGCGCTAGGCGGTCGAGCCGCGTCACCATTACCACGTCGCCAGGGTCGAGCTGGTCGAGCAATCGGCCGAGCTTCGCGCGGTCGGTCCTGTCGCCCTGCGCCACTTTCCGCACCACCTTGCCCGCGTCATGCTTCTTCAAGACCGCGACTTGAGCCGCTTCGCTCTGGCTGCCGGTCGATACTCGCGCATAGCCGTAAATCATCGGCTTATTTTGCGCCTAAGTTTTGCACGGGAAAAGCCGTTTGTTATCAACGGCGAGTTTTTCGTGAAAATGTCTTGATGGGGCTTACTCGAATAACGGCACTAAAAAATCTCGCTCGTAACCCGAGAAGCACTTTGTCTCTTGGAACCGGGTAGTTGCCTTGCAGTCTTCATCATCGGCGACGGCCATGCGATACTGCTCATAGGCCTCGATGATGATGCTCATCTTCCGGGATTTGGGTACTTGACATAGCAGATTTGGGATGTTGATATGCGCACGACAGGCCGGCGCGAAGAAACGGACGATATCGAGATCACTCCTGAGATGGTGGAGGCTGGCGTGACCGCCTTTTACGACGCCCCTCACTGGGCGAAGGACGGCGAATTACCCGAGGGGGCCGTAAGGCGGATATATCTGGCAATGGAGCGAGCGAGAATTGATGCGGCGCGAAAACATCGATCACGCGGGAAAGGTGAAGCAAAACCTGTTTCACTGCCGCGATGAAAACCCATCGCGCCGACACCTCATCTGCTTCGAGGCTGAAGCGGCCATCCCATTTTCGCTCTTTAGGACTGCCGAATTTTTGTTCTAGCAACCCAATATGCGACAATGAATGAAAGGAATACACGCGCAGATGGCGCAGGAGTTTCTCGCAAGAGCGCCGTATGTGCGGCGAATTGAATTCAAGCGGCGTCCGTTCGTGGGCAAATTGGTTTCGAATGTCCCTTATCTCGTGTAGCATATTGGAAATTGTGATCGGGTAGAGATGCAACGCGTGTGCTAGATCGATTTTGGCAGCGAAACTGCCAAGGGCGCCGGAATGATGCAGTAGTTTCGCTATTGTCTTTTCGGCCTGCGGATCCAATCGTGTTCGTATGGCAGTCTCCAATCGCGCATCGATAAAGGCTGCGGCCACAAGTGCCGTCCCTCGGTCAGTCTGTCGCTCGATCTCTTCGATGATCGCCTGTTCGGTGCTATCGTGAATGACCCAGGTCATCTCAGCGAGAGACACCTATGGCGAAAAGCAAGGAGGAATACAGCGCGGAGGAAACGGCGCGGCGTCGAGATGAGGCATTACGGCGTGCGTTGAGCACGCCGCCGACGCCACATAAACCGCGATCGCCAAAACCCAAAGAGCGGCCTACCCAGAAAGGCCGCGTCCACAGGGCTAAGTCGCGTTCTTGAGCCATTCGAGCAGCTCGCGGAATTCTTTCCGCGTGATCTTAGGCTTGCGGATTCGGCCAGCTGGGGACTTCCCCGTGAGGCTGTCGATAGGTCAACCACTTTCCGGATGCGCCTTTGATTGCCTTCGTCGCGCGTTCGGTGTCGTCCACGCCCAATGCGATTCGCTCGTTGTAACGGAAATCGAATTCTCCGAGATAGCGCTTTAGGTGGTATTGGCTGACATGGTGGAACGTGCCAGTGATCCCACGTTTCAGGATCGCGAAATAGCCTTCGACCGTATTGGTATGGTGAAAACCACCAGTGCGAACATATTCTTCGATCGAGTGATTGACCGTCTCGTGGCCTGAGAACTCGCGGCCCACTGTCGGATAGACGAGGCTTTCGTCCGTCTTCAGGTACGATTTGCGGTCGATGTGCGAGACCAGGATCGGTCGCAGAGTCTTCGCAGTAACCTCTGGAATGTGGCGGGAGACGACGCGGCCCTCGCGCTCAACGAGTGCCACAACAGCTTCCTTCGGCGGAACTTTGCCCTTTTGATTGCGGGCCTTGCCGCCGACGTATGTCTCGTCAACCTCGACAACCTTGTCCTTGCCGCCCAGTGGACCGCTCTCGCTCGGTGCCATCTCGCGCATAGCCTCGCGAATGCGCATCGCCATGAACCATGCCGACTTGTATTGAATGCCAAGCATGCGATGCAGTTGATGGGCGCTGATCCCTTTCTTGCTCGCGGCCATCAGATGGAAACCAAGAACCCATTTCGGCAGGGGGATGTGGCTCCGCTCCATTACGGAGCCGACCGTCACCGTGAAGTGCTCTCGGCACGAATTGCATTGGAAGAGACCGGCGCGCGTTGTCTTGCCTTGCAGCCGGGTGACGCGCTCGGTTTCGCCGCAATGCGGACAGAACGGACCATCCGGCCAGCGGATCGATTCGAGGTGTTCGCGCGCCGCGTCTTCGTCGTGAAAGATCGGATCGGTCAGGTCAGCGTCCATATCGGCAATTCTCCTTGCCGACCAATATGATACTTCTGCGTGGCTATGTCAAGTACCCAGTTCCCCATCTTCCCGTTAGTAGAAATCGATCATGCGGGGGACGCTCCTAATTGGCGGAACACGGTCGCATAATCCTTGACCGACCAGCGCTCGACGATCTTGCCATCGCGCAGGCGATAGATGTTGATGCCCATAAAAGTCACGCGCTTACCGGTCGGCGGAATTCCCCGAAAAGTGCCCTGATGCGTCGCGGTGCAGGTCCAGCGGACGATGACCTTGTCGCCATCGATCAACATGTCATCGTTGGTAAAACGGGCGTCGGGAAACACGTTCCGGAACGCCGCGATCGTTTGTCGCGTATCTTCAACTCCAACGATATCACTGCCACCCACAGGGCCACCCGGGTCGGTGTGGCGCACGTAGTCGGGCGCGATAAAATCTTCGAATTTGTCGAGGTTCCCTTTGTGTAAAATCTCCTCGCCCCAATTGAGGATAACCTCCCTCATCTCCTGCGGCGACATGACTTCCTCCTTTAGGTTCAAACGTCTGGCAGATTTGCGGTGCGCGCGGCGGGTATGTAACGATAGAGCGTCGCCGGAGAGACGCCCAGCCGGTGCGCGATCTGCGCCACGCCGATGTCTGGATTGGCGAGCATCGCCTTGGCTGCCTCGATGTCGTCGTCGGTAAGTTTTGGCGGACGGCCCCCGGTGCGGCCCGCGCGCCGGGCGGCGGCAAGGCCGGCTTGGGTGCGCTCACGGATCAGACTGCGCTCGAATTCCGCGAGTGCGCCGAACATGTGAAAAACCAACCGCCCCTGCGCGGTCGTCGTGTCGAGCGCTTCGGTCAGGCTGCGAAACCCGATACCTCTCAGCCGCAGGGTTTCGACGGTTTCGATCAATTGCTTCATCGACCGCGCCAGCCGGTCGAGCTTCCACACGATGAGCGTGTCGCCGCTGCGTGCGAATTCGAGCGCGTCATGCAAAGCCGGGCGGTCTGTGACCGCGCCCGACATCTGCTCTGTGAAAATCTTTGCGCATCCCGCTTCGGTCAGTGCATCGCGCTGCAAAGCAAGGTTCTGGTCTACGGTTGACACACGGGCATAGCCGATCAGCATCTGTTTCGATGTGATCTCGCCCGTATCGGATGATCGCGCTCGCGCGACCTTCGGCGGGGGCGGCCGAAGTCGCCGCTTCGCCCGCGCGGATGTGCGCCGGGTCTTTGTCCGTTTGATCGTCATGAACCCTCTCGAAACTCAACCGTACTCTTACCTTTTGCGAGGCCGGAATCAAGAATGAGTTTTGCGAGAGGATTAACCCACTTTTGCCCGTAAGTTTTTCGGCTTGGCGTATCCTCTCAAAAACGACCGTTTTTGAGGGGTGCTTCGGGTGGTGCATAACTCTTGAATTCCGCACCACCGGATGCATGCATCATGAAACAGAAACTACTAAATCCTCCCGGAGATTCAGAAGGTCAGGCGGGAGTGGAGGCGCTTCGCGTTACTTTGAACTGTTGAGCGCTTCCCGTGACGCGTCCGACGCAGAAGCGGGCAGTCTCCGTCTCATGCCTGATCCGTCCCGGACTTACGCCTTGGCGGCGTTCTGGGCCGCCGCGAAGACGTCGCGTGCGGACGTCGTACCCGCTACGTGCTCCGTACCCTCGACTCCGAGGTCCATCCATCCTGCATTCACGGCCTCAAACATTTCTTCGGCAGGTCCGGTGTGGCCCGTCGGGATGCCGAATTGTTCGAACGCTTCCGCCCACCCTGCACGCGGGACTGCAAAGGCTTTCACGTCGAGACTCAGGACTTCACCCAATTGCTCCGCGACTTCATCCGCGCTGACCATCGAACCAAGCTCGACGACGCGCTGTCCTGACCAGGCTGGCCCGGTCAAAAGGGTTGCGACTTCCGCGCCGATGTCGTTCGTCGCGACCATGGTCGATTTCCGGTTTGTCGGATTGTAGTAGACCGGTAGCGTTCCGCCCTGGGCGACCTGCAAGCCGTAGAGGAAGTTTTCGAAGAAGCCGCCTGCGCGCACAAATGCGATTGGGGATGTCAGGTTGCGAAAACCTTGCTCCAGAAGCGACAAGGCCGTGATCATCCCAAGCCCGCTGGTCCTGTTCGCACCCATCGACGAAAGCGCTACCACCCGCGGCGGCGCTGCCTTGGTGAGCGCCTCGACATAGTTCGCAATCACGCCCTTGGCTTCTTTGTAATCGGGCGAGGGGGCCCAGACAGCCGGCAACATGACAAACCCGCCTTCAACGCCTTTGAGCGCCTGCTCGATGGCTGCCGAGTCATTCCAATCACCGTCAACCAGTTCCACGCCCTGGTTCGCCCAGCTTGACGCCTTCTCGCGATTGCGGACTAGCGCGCGTACTTCCTTGCCGTGCGCCAACAGATGTTCTGCCGTTGCGCCGCCCACTTTTCCGGTAATTCCCATCACCAAAAACATGCGTTTCTCCTGATCTTTAGGGACAGAACAAAGCCCCTGTTGGTTCAACGGATGAGCGGCAGAATCGCCCGGATACGGGGATTGCGCGCGTAGAGGCCGCCCCATGTCATCGCGCCCAGAAGCAGGGAAATGAGTTCCGGCTGCGACCCCAACTCACCGATGCGGACATGGGCGCAGATGGCACCTCCCAGAAAGCCAGTCACTAGGATCGCGCCGAGGACGGCGGTAGCCGGTATAGCGTAAAGGATGGCGCAGGCGAGGATGATCGGACCCACGACGCGGGTCACCTCCATCGCGAACCCGGTTTCCTGCAACATGCTCGCGATCTGTGCCGGCGCAAAAAGCTGAATAGTCGCATCTGCCACCAGAGCGATAACGACAAACGCGCTCATTATCCGGCCGGCCCACAGGGCGCGATGCAAAGTCATAGTTTCAGGCACCTGATGCAGGTTCATAGTTTCGGACACTTGTCATTCTCCGATGGGGGGGGATCCCCATATTCAGGAGCTTACTGTGTCTCTTAGGTATGATAAACACCGAGGAAATGAACTCACTGTTCTCTCTGTGGTGAACAATACCGAGGCACGTAAATGCAGAATCTCGAACCCATCCTCATATTCATAACGGTAGCGGAAATGGGGAGCTTCACCCACGCGGCCGATAGCCTGGGCATCCAAAAGGGGAGGGCCTCAACGGCGGTCCGGAAGCTGGAAGAAGATGTCGGTGTCAGGCTCCTGCACCGGACGACGCGCAGCGTGCAGTTGACGGAGGACGGACGCGCATTTCATGCGCGTGCCCGCGATCTGCTTGCTGAAGTCGATGACCTACACTCGATGTTCGCAGGCGATCGCGTGGCACTTCGCGGGCGTTTACGGGTCGATCTTCCGACCGAGGTGGCGCGCACAACGATCGTGCCGGCCTTGCCGGATTTCATGGCGACTCACCCCGAGTTGGAGCTGGAGGTGTCGAGTACGGATCGGCAAGTCGATCTGGTTCAAGAGGGGTTCGACTGTGTATTGCGGCTTGGACCCATAGGGGGAGACTCTGATTGCCCGCCGACTGGGCCTGTTGCGCATGGTCAACGCTGCCAGTCCCGCCTATCTGGCGCGCTATGGCGTCCCTCGATCGCTAGAAGATCTCCAGCGTCAGGAACATCGGACAATTCATTTTTCGACGATCCTGGGCGCAAGACCCTATGGATGGGAATATCCGGACGGCGACAGCTACGCGACGCTTCAGTTGCCAGGTGCGCTACACGTCAACAGCGCGCAGACCTACGAAGCCGCTGCCCTAGCCGGCCTTGGCCTGATTCAGGCGCCACTCTTGGGGATTGGTCGATACTTAGACGGAGCTTCCGTCTTTAAGACTCCGTAAATTATTGATTTCGCGCAATAGATTGTCGACGAGAGGAGGCGTTACTGGGTACGGGCGAGGCCGAGGAGATTGAGCGCCTTTTGTTGGAGAGCGGTCGGC
>Ga0187846_10002419_pt1 | contig 10192 bp, 5 predicted proteins | sample TC_taG_FD_161473 | JGI IMG/M metagenome (GOLD analysis project Ga0187846, IMG submission 161473) | Biofilm microbial communities from the roof of an iron ore cave, State of Minas Gerais, Brazil - TC_06 Biofilm (v2) | ecosystem: Environmental > Terrestrial > Deep subsurface > Cave > Wall biofilm ... | reverse complement strand
GCCACTCAATTCACTTGGCGCAAGACCGCGACAGAAACCGTCGCTGCCTACAAAGAGGCCTTTGCAAGGAGCAAGCGTTAGCATGCGTGTACTGATGATTTCAAAGGCCCTGGTTGCAGGGACCTCGCAACGCAAGCTCGAAGAACTGGCGAAATGCCCAGGCCTCGAATTGACACTGCTAACGCCAGCGTACTGGCGGAGCGACGATGGCAGTAAACAAGTTCTCGAAAGCCTCTATACAGAAGGCTATCGCATGATCGTCACGCCGCTGGCCCTGAATGGTAACTTTCACCTGCATTACTATCCTCAACTGGGCAAAATTATGCGCGAGGTTCGCCCCGATGTTGTGCATATTGACGAGGAGCCATACAATCTCGCAACCTTCCAGGCCATGCGTCTCGCTCACAAGCAAAAGGCGCTTGCGCTATTCTTCACCTGGCAGAACCTATATCGCACCTATCCGCCGCCTTTTCGCCAGGTAGAACTCTATAACTATCGCTATGCAGCCGCTGCGCTGGCAGGCAACCGCGATGCCCAGGATGTGTTGAAACGCAAGGGGTTCCGCGGGCCAATTCATATCATTCCACAGTTCGGATTTGACCCAGAGATCTACAAGCGCAGCAAGCCACGTCAGGCACGAACTATTGATGCTCCTTTCACAGTCGGCTACATTGGGCGGCTGGTCGAGAGCAAGGGGCTGCCGTTGCTGGTAGAGGCTCTGGCGAGGCTGCCAGGATGTTGCCGCATTGTCTTCATCGGCAATGGCCCCATGAAGAACGAGCTGGAAGCGCTGGCTGCACGCCTGGGAGTCACCCGGCGCGTTACCTTTAAAGCTGGTGTTCCGACCTATGAAGTCCCCAGGGAGTTGGAGCAGGTAGATGTGCTGGTACTGCCATCCCTGACCCGTCCCAACTGGAAGGAGCAGTTTGGCCGCGTGCTAGTTGAAGCGATGGCCTGCGAAACGCCGGTGGTTGGCTCAAGTTCTGGCGAGATTCCTAACGTCATTGGTGATGCCGGACTGGTCTTCACAGAAGGAAATGCGCTGGAGCTAGAGGCTTGTATACGTCGACTGCTTGATGACCCAGAACTCTACGCGAAGCTGGCCGCAAGGGGACGCCAGCGCGTGCTGGAGCACTATACGCAGGAGCGGGTCGCCAGGCAGACCTACCAGGTATACCTGGAGATGATCGGCAAGCAACAGCAAGGGATAGAATCATAGGAGACAATACCCATACATTACCTCTTTTGCTGCCTTGCTCGTTTCTTCAATAATGAGGGGTAAAAGGGCAAAGTGAGGGGACTCACAAAGAAAGCCAATCCCAATATTCCTTGCTGTCACCCATGACTATTATTGTCCTACATTACGTAAAGAAAATGGGAATATTTGAAGAACCATGACCAAAGACTAATAGCAATGACATTCATTGCTGAATGATGTATAATAGCCGCGAAGAGTTGCCTTTCTGGAGGAGACAATCGCATGAGCGGTGACATGATAGGCCATGTCATCAAAGGGTGTTACAAACTCATTGATGAGCTAGGGCGGGGCAGTTTTGCAACCGTCTATATTGCACGTGACACGAAAAACAATCACATCTATGCCGTGAAGGTCATGCACACTGAATTCTCGGACGATGGCGAGTTATTGGCACGTTTCCAACGGGAGGCACATATCCTCTTGCATCTCAGCGATCCCCATATTGTGCGAATTTTTGATTACGGGGACGAAGATGACATCCATTATATTGTGATGGACTACATTGATGGCCAGAACCTGAAGTACTATACGTTGACTCATGGGCAAATGGAAGCATCGCTTGCCTTGGATTACGCCAGGCAAATTGCCGAGGGGCTAGACACAGCTTACAAGCATGGTGTGGTTCATCGTGACATCAAGCCACAGAATATTGTCATCAGTAGTAAGGGCGTCGTGAAGATCACCGATTTTGGTTTAGCGCGTAGCCGGGAAACCATAACACTGACACAATCTAATGTCTTTATGGGTACAGCTTACTATATCCCACCGGAACAAGCCGAAAGCGGGCGTTTAGCGGACATCCGCTCTGACCTGTATTCCCTTGCCACCGTTTTATTCGAGATGCTCGCGGGCCGTCCCCCATTTGAGGGCGAAACCGCTGTAGACATCGTAGTAAAACACATCAATGAAAAAGTCCCTTCACTCTGCCGTATCCGAACTGATTTACCCCCTGAAATTGATCAGTTCATGCAAAAAGCGATGGCAAAATCTCCAGCAGACCGCTACAGTACACCACAAGAGTTCATTTCCGTTATCGAACAATTACAGCAGCATATCCAGGTTATACCGCCGGAACGCCAGGAGGCCGCTGAACAAAATGCTCTAGCAGAAATTGGCTACGGACAGAAGCAGGGGCAAGGGATACGAGAAGCTCAGCCAGTGGGTGCACAAGGCTTGCAGGAACCTGGACGCCAGAGGGCAAAAGTGGAGGCAGGCCCGGCAAAGTCACCTGCAACTGCGCAAAAGCAGGCCATTTTCTACGTTTTAGCGAGTAATCAGTCCATTCCATTAACAAGAGAATTGATGGTTGTCGGGCGTCAGGACCCGGTGCTAGGCATCTTTCCAGAGATCAACCTGCCGGACAAGACAGTTGGACGACGTCATGCCTATGTGCGCAACCAGCATGGGCAATATACTGTCGAAGATCTCAATGCTCTGAATAAAACGCGATTAAATGGAGTAGTTTTAACGCCGCATGAAGAGCACCCTCTCAAAGACGGCGACATTCTACGTTTTGGCAGTGTTGAGGTACGTTTTGAATTGCGATAGATGCAGTTGTTGGGGTGCGATATTTCGCGCCCACGGAATGAGCGGGCGCAACTACTACGAACATTTGCGCTCCTACAAGGAAGAGAGGTGAAGGATATGGGAGAGATTCTCAGACTTGCAAGCATGGTCGTTTTCGCAGACCAACCGTTTTACAAAAATGTGTACGTCATAGTGCCTGCAGCTTTGGTGGTAGCAGTCATTATCCTTGTGGTAGCGCTACTACTCTTCCGCAGTAGCGGAAAGAAGAAACGAGCCAGCGCAACTGGATCATCGGATTGGCAGCGGCAGGCACAACAGGGTGCGCCTGGGGGATGGAATCAACAAGGAGCGGGTATGCCTGCCGCTGGTCCGTGGGCCCAACAAGGACAACAGCCTAACATGTGGGGTGCACAGCAGCCAGGAGGTTGGGATGCACAAAGTCCTGCGCCACAGCCCGGTGCATGGGGAGCGCAAAACCCTGCCCAGCAGCAAGCTGGTGGATGGGCACAAAGCCCCGCACCCCAGCAACAGCAAGCTGCTGGATGGGGAGCGCAAAGCCCTGCACCTCAGCAACCAGTTGGGTGGGATGCACAAAACTTTCCACAACAGCAAGCTGCTGGATGGCCGCAAAGCCCTACACCTCAGCAACAGCAAGCTGCTGGATGGGGAGCGCAAAGCCCTGCACCTCAGCAACCAGTTGGGTGGGGAAATCAAGGTGCAGGAAGTATGGGCGGACAGCAGTCCTCGGATGCGCCAGCACCTAACGATGCCTGGGCGCAGCAACAACAGGGAGCAGCCCCATGGGGTGCCCAGGGAAATCAACCTTCGCCTACGGCATACGGTGGAAGTGGTTCAGGCCCATCCTGGGCTCAACCGGCGCAAGTCGCCGATCAATGGGGACAGCCCGTTCAGCAACCTGTCCAACCTGCACAACAAGGAGGTTGGCCTGGCAGTTATCAACAGCCTTCTAGTTCAACTCCTCCAGGTGGTAATGCGCCGTGGCAGCAGCCAGGGCAGGCCCCTGGACAGGGACAACAGGGATTCGTGGCCAGCCCATTTGAAAGTGCTGAGGCAGATAAGACGATGCTACGCAGTACTGGTGCCCCACAAGGCATCGGTATCGTTCGTATTGAAGAGGGCAAGGAGCCAGGGCGTGTCTATGAGGTACGTAAAGAAACGCTCAGCATTGGACGCAGCCGAGAAAGCGATATCTTCCTCGAAGACCTGGCGGTCTCGCGGCTTCATGCATCCATTATCAACCTGGGTAATAACAATTACGCACTCAGGGATGAGGGCAGCGCCAATGGCACCAAGGTCAATGGCCAGATGGTAAACAAATATCAGCCCTATCCACTACAAGAAGGTGATAAGATCCAGCTCGGTCAAACCGTTTTAGTCTTTGGCAAACGTTGATTACACGATAGGGGTACACATCCCAGGCTATGCAGCAGGACCCCTTGATTGGTACCACTCTTGGTAAATATAAAATCCTGGCACCGCTTGGCCAGGGAGGCATGGCTCAAGTCTACAGAGCACACCAGGAGAACCTTGATCGTGAGGTTGCGATCAAGGTTCTCCCTCCGTGGTATGCGGCTGATCGCAATTTTGTCGAGCGCTTCAACCAGGAAGCTCGACTGGTCGCTCGTCTCTCCCATCCCAACATTGTAACAATCCACGATTTCAGTGAGGAAGACGGTCATCTCTATATTGTGATGCAACTGGTCGACGGTGGCACGCTCAAACATCTGCTTGATACATTGCGTACAGGGAATCAGAATGGCTCAAGGGGAACAGGCGCGTTGGATCTATTCGAGGCTAACCGTATCTTCCAGCAAATCGCCAATGCGCTGGCATATGCCCATGAAAAAGGAATTATTCACCGCGACATTAAACCTGTCAACGTCTTAATGGATCGCTCAAATCGTCCTATTCTCTCTGATTTTGGCATTGCAAAAGTGCTTGCGGGCGCCAAAGACTTGACTCGCCCAGGTTCAGGAGTTGGAACACCTGAATATATGTCACCTGAACAATGCAAAGGCGAGCATGTAGATCGTCGAGCGGATATCTACGCCCTCGGCATTGTGTTATATGAGATGCTGACCGGGCGAACGCCTTTTGTCGGGGATAACTACCCGGCCATCGCCCATAGCCACATCTACGAGGAACCACCAGACCCGCGCATCTTTAATCGCCAAATTTCCTTACCACTACGAAATATTATGCTGAGAGCGCTACAAAAAAAACCTGAAAACCGTTATCAGCATGCCACCGAGATGGCTAGAGCTCTCGAACGTGCAATCCAGGCAGGAGACAATTACACTGAGCAGACAATTAGACCACCATCTATCGATCGCGCTCCTACCTCGCCAATTTACCTCTGCCCCACATGCGAACGCCCTAATAAACCTGATACATATTATTGTACGCGCTGTGGCTCGCTGCTAAACCCTTGTCCCAACTGTCGCAACCAGAACAGAGCCAGAGATCGCTTCTGCACAAAGTGTGGGTATACCCTCAAACCCCTCTATTGAACTTCACGAAGAATCAGGGTTGCAACGGTTGTAGCGACCGCCGTGTGAGGGGAAAACGTACTTCAGCACAGGTGCGAGGAGCTGCCTCATCAGTGCGTCGTAAGCTAAACTGCCCTTCGATGTCACCCATGAGATGGCGGATAAGTGAGAGACCGAGGCCTTCCTCTAATAGCACAGGTGGACCATTGCCCGTATCGAGTACCTCGACCATAACCATGCCATCCTCCTCTCGTCCGCGTATCGTAACAGTTCCTTCTATTATCCCTGCCATACCATGCTCGATAGCATTCGATAATGTCTCATTAAGCACTAATGCAAGGATGAAAACAGCGCGCGAAGGGATGACGATTGGACAGGGTTCGACCTCAAAAGTGATGCGCGACTCCGGCGGCTGCAGATTAGCGCTGGCGACTCCTACGATTTTGCGGGCAATTTCATCAACACGCGCCTCGCTGAGATCCTCATACGAGAGCAGATCATGTGCAGCCGCTAATCCTTGCACGCGGTTTACGCTTTCAGCCAGAATGTGACGGACTACGGGAGAGTTGGTACGCCGGAGTTGCAAAGAGAGGATGCTTGCGACCGTGGCAAGGTTGTTCTTAACGCGATGATGAAGCTCTCGTAGTAAGAGAGACTTGAGTTCAAGCCCACGGCGGGTCTCTTCGTATAAACGTGCGTTATCAATAGCTATAGCTGCCTCGTTGGCGAACGTTATGACAAGTTGCATCTGTTCTGGACTCAACTGGTGGCGATGACTACTGTAAATACAAATACAGCCGAGTATGTTGCGTTTCACCTCAAGAGGTACGCACAGAACCGAATGAATTTCGGATGAGATCATTGGGTCTTGACGAAGAAGACACTGTTCATCGGTACCTGGACAGTCAACGGCCATGCTGGGTAAGCCTGTCTGCACGGCACGCCCGGCGCAACACTGGCCGACGGGGATCTGGATATCACGAACATCGGAACTATCGAGTCCATAGTGGGCTACAATATGTAAATGCTCTTTTCCGGCATCTAATTCGAAGATACAGGAGCGTTCAGCCCCACTGAGCTGGACAGCCTGCGTAGTGATAATCTGTAGAACACGATCCAGGTCAAGCGTTGACGCAATAATGCCTGAAACACGGTGGATAGTAGCGAGTTCGTGGACTTTGCGCCGCAACTGCTCGTCGGTCTGCTCATAGAGTCGTCCATTTTCGATATTGATGGCAATGATGCCCGCGATCACTTCGACAAAGTCCATCTCCTCACTGGTAAAGTCGCGCGGCTCCAGTGATTGGACACTGATGACCCCTATCAGGCGTTCTACAGTGCCAAAGAAAATGATCGGTAAGGCCAGCAGCCCACGATACTCAGGACCACAGGCACGGGCTTCTGCCGCAAAATTTGTATCAGTAAGAGCATCGCGAACGAGCAGAGGACGGCCCTTGTCTGCTACCCAGCCACTGTATCCTTCGTCCAGGTGCAGCATATAGTGCATGCCGCCCAGAGGACGAGGGCCATTTGTAGCGCGTAGCGTTATGGTACGCTGCAATTCATCATAGAAGAAGATTGAGCAGTAATCAGCCTCTAACTCTTCAGCAACTTTCCTGGCTGTAATTTCGAGAGTCTGATCCAGGTCCATCGCAGAATTGCTGACGTTGTTGATGCGATGCAGTGCTTGCAAGCGGTGCGCAAGATGCTGCTCCATTTGTTTGCGCTCAAGCAAGAGGCGATCGATTGTCCCCTGGTAACCCCGGGCTAGCGCCGAAAGGCATAGCGATTGCAGTTGATAGAGGCGTGAAGTGGCTTCAACCAGGAGCTGAGGTTCTGTTTGAAGCTCATTGAAGAGCTCATTACATTCGTGGACAAGAGTATCAACGTAGGATTGCAGGCCCTGGATACGGGCTTCTAATTTTCCCCCCTGTTCGGCAAGAGCGCTACCAGATTGCTCAAAACGCGCGATGAGAACTGGGCGGTCATTACTGATGAAGGCATTGAGAAGCAACCAGGCATCGCTACCTTCTTCTGGCCCGGAGAGTGTGCCTGAAGCACGTTGTAAAGAGACACGCAACCTGGCGACATACCGCGCCAGTATTTTTTCAACCTGCTCAGCTATACTGCTTTGTATCACGGTTTTTTCCTGTACTTATCCTGACTGGTAGATGCATATACCGGCGAGATGCTTCCTACAATCAAGCATTTATCAACTTCCACGTCACATCTATTTGCATCATTGTAGTTGGGCCACGCACTTCTGTCAAGGAAACACGATAGCCCATTCATCGTCTCGTAACTTACTCCCTCAGAAGTTATTCGTTGAGAATAGTAATGAAAATAAAGCGTGTTTATGATATGGGAGATTTAGCATGAGATGCCAAAGTTGCGGATGGCCACTTTCGCCAGCGCACAAAACTACAAGCTGTCCTCGCTGCGGTACACCCATAGACTCAGATCAGCAAGCAGCTCAGGTGTGGTTGCAAGGCCCAATTTCTCAACCAGACTTTTTATCTGCTGGGACAACACCCATAGAGACAAAATCTCCCCGCAATATGAAGCTGGGATTTACCATTGCTGGGCTATGTGTTCTCATTGGTGGCTTGATCCTGATCTTTGTTTACTTTATGGCGATAGGGTTTCCGGGAGGTAGCCCGAATAATACAGCTACAACCAACGGCACTTCAAATGGCACTACTCTCACAAAGGCTCCCTCCACTACAGGTGCCCTCTCTCCTGCTGCTACAGCAAGCGTCTATCCTGGTCAGCAATATATAGATAATGCTCAAATGGCAAGTGCTATAGATACAACCACTAAGCAACCAGCGCAACTCACCACCACTTTCAAAACCAATCAAAAAATGTATGTCATTTTCCAACTCCACCCCCCTGGACATGGTGGGGCTGTTTGCTTAGCCTGGTATCTAAATGGCAAGCAAGTCACAAACTTTAGTTTCGCTGCCAGCGCCTATAGCAAACTCAGTTATGCCTATTCTATCTATGGCGAACCAGGCGCAGGATACGTGGAAATCTTCTGGGCGAGTACAACACAATGTACGGACCAGGTACTGGCTCAACGCGTTGATTTTACAGTAACCACCTGATTCAGGCTTCCACGAGCAACCGCCTGAGGACCTTGCCGACAAAATTTTTAGGCAGTTCTGAGCGAAACTCAATCTGGCGCGGCACTTTGTAGGCATCAAGTCGCTCGCGCAAGAAGGCAAGGAGTTCATCAGCTGTGGCTTTTTCGCCCCGTTTAAGCACTACAAACGCCTTAATAAACGGGGAGGTTGGGATATTACCCTTCCCGGCAGCGCCGTTTGTTTCGCTTGAGGCAGGTAGGCTGATGACAGCGGCCTCCAACACCTTGGGATGCTCGTAGAGTGCTTCCTCAACGTCACGAGGATAGACATTGTAGGATCCTGCAAGGATTAGGTCTTTTTTACGATCAACAATGGTGAAGAAGCCATCTTCGTCCATACGTGCAAGGTCCCCTGTATGCAGCCAGTCATCCCTGAGGACCTCACGTGTCTCTTCAGGCATGCTCCAGTATCCTTGCATAACCTGTGGCCCGCGAATAAGCAACTCACCTACTTCGCCAGGAGGAAGCGTTTCCCCGCTATGCAAATCAACGACGCGGGCGTTGGTTCCAGGAAGCGAGATACCAATACTGCCTACGCGCCGCTCTCCTTTTAAGGGATTCGAGTGTGTGACCGGGGAAGCCTCGGTTAAGCCATAGCCTTCGACAAGGCGACCACGAGTGAGTTTCTCAAAGGCCTCTTGCACTTCCACAGGTAGGGGAGCGGATCCACTAACGCAGAAACGAATAGCGGAAATCCCATATGAGCGCACCCTGGGATAGTTGGCAATCGCAAGATAGAGGGCAGGAATGCCTGGGAAAATAGTAGGGTGATGGTGCTTAATGGCTTGCAGCACCTGGTGGGTGCGTATGGTGGGTAAAAGCACCAGTGTTCCCGCAATGCCAATAGACGTGTTCATACAACTGGTGACGCCATACGAATGCGAGAGAGGCAAGACACATAGGATCACCTCACGGCCTCGCCTGGCATCAGGGATCCAATGGCGTACCTGCGCGACATTGACAACGAGGTTGCCATGCGAGAGCATTACACCCTTGGGCGTATCCGTTGTTCCGGAAGTATATTGCAGCAGAGCCAGGTCATGTAGATTCGTGCCACTATCGTGGGGCGTTGTGGGGTGACTGCGCAGTATCTGCTGGAAGTTGTGTTGCTTCCAGGCCGGCGAGTGTGCCGGTGCTTGCGCTGGCACCGAGCTGATGGGTGCTCGCGAAGTGCCTGGAGCGTTACTCGTTTCATCGATAAAACTTGCAAGCTTGACGCGATGGCGTAGGGGGAGGTATTCACGTACATCGGTATAGATGACATGTTTAATATTGCTGCCGGCACACACACGCCCAACCATGTCACGATATGTTTCTAATATCAGGAGAACCTGGGCACCGGAATGTCGAAGCTGGTGGGTAATCTCATTCTCGTTTGAAAGAGGGCTTCCCAGGACAACCACAGCGCCAGCTTTGAGCGTGCCATAAAAAGCAATTATATGCTGGGGAATATTGGGCAAAACGATAGCAACACGATCACCTGTTTTGACATTCAGCCTGCGCAAAGCATGAGCGAACCTGTTGCTTAAATGATCCAGTTCGCGATAGCCAATTTTCTGGCCAAAGAAGATTAGAGCAGCTCGATCGGGAAATTCACGAGCCGCATTGCTGAGCAGGTCGTGAAGCGGTTGTTTCGGGAGCGGAAGCGATTCAGGCACTTCGCTATCGTAGTATTGCAGCCAGGGCATTTCAGTATAACGAGCGGCATGCAGGCTTAAAGAGCTAGAGCGACTGCGCAACTCGCCTTTCTCA
>Ga0187846_10002418_pt1 | contig 10195 bp, 7 predicted proteins | sample TC_taG_FD_161473 | JGI IMG/M metagenome (GOLD analysis project Ga0187846, IMG submission 161473) | Biofilm microbial communities from the roof of an iron ore cave, State of Minas Gerais, Brazil - TC_06 Biofilm (v2) | ecosystem: Environmental > Terrestrial > Deep subsurface > Cave > Wall biofilm ... | reverse complement strand
TGGAGCCAACGGTCCGATGACGGATGGTCAGACTCTGGTGATCCGAACGAATGCGCGCTACTTCACGAGTATGTTCACCATAGCCGGGACGTCAGCGCAGTACTCTCAGGACGAGTGCGCGACCAGACAGGCAGCGATGCCGTCCTACAACCTGTCACCGCTCGCGTGCTCCGCGGGGGGTGGCTCGGGTGACCCGAGCCGCAGCGAGGCGGCAGTAGGCAATCCAATCAGCGCTTCGGTCGGAACCAAATCCCAGCTTGAGCAGGATGTCCAAATCGGCACCGATCAGTTTCGCTTCAGTCGCATTTATAACAGCGGCATCGGCACGAATCTCTTCAGCACGATCTTAGGAAAGGGTTGGCAACATAATTTTGGTGCCACGGTTTCGGCTTCGACCAGTAACGCCACGGTTCGACGTGGGGATGGTCGGATTCAAGACTTCACGCTCTCGGGCAGTACGTGGACGGCCTTGCCGGGCGTTGTCGATCGGTTGTTTCCTCTGACAGATGGTTCGGGCAATCTCATCGGCTGGAGATATCTGTCGGCGGATGGATCGATGGATGTGTTCGACTCCAGCGGGCGGCTGACGTCGAGCACAGCCCGTGACGGCAAGAGCTATTCGTTGAATTATTCGGACGGAACTGCTGTTCCACCGAATGGTGGCGTGATCCAAGGAACGACAACACCGCTCCCCGCCGGGATACTTCTGAGTGTCACCGACTCGTTCGGACGAGTGTTGTCTTTTGGCTACGACGCCCTGAATCGCATTGTCGGTATGAGTGCTCCAAATGGCCTCACTGCGGCTTACGCATACGATGCTTCGGGAAACCTGTCCACGGTTACGTACTCGGGCGCAGGAGGCGGCACTGCCGGTGTCCGCCAGTACTTGTACGAGTCCACCGCGTTTCCCAACGCGCTGACTGGAATCATCGATGAAAACGGGACCCGCTTTGCCACCTGGTCCTACGATGCATACGGACGAGCGGTTACGTCGTCACATGCTGGTGGGGCCGATGCGACTAGCCTCACCTTCGGTGCGAACAATTCGACGGTTGTAACGGATGCGCTATCGACATCGCGCACCCTTTCGCTGCAACTCGCAAGTGGCGTTGCGCACATCGCTGCACAGTCGCAACCGGCTGGAGCAGGGTGTGCGGCGGCCTCAAAGACAGTCACGTACGACGCCAACGGCAATGTCGCATCGCGCACGGATTTCAACGGCAACGTGACGTGCTACGCGAGCGACTTGACGAGGAACCTGGAAACGTCGCGTTTGGAGGGTATGGCCAGCGGTGGGAACTGTCCGGCTTCGCTGACCGGGTATGTGCCGACGGCGGGAACGGCGCAGCGGCTGATCCAGACGCAGTGGCACCCGACCTGGCGACTAAAGACTCGCGAGGCGGCACCGCTGAAGGTGACGACATGGGTCTACAACGGCCAGGCGGATCCGACCAATGGGGGAGCAACTCTGGGTTGTGCGCCGAGCACGGCGCTGCTGCCGGACGGCAGCCCGATTGCGGTGTTGTGCAAGAAGGTGGAGCAGGCGACAACCGATGCGACGGGAGCGGCGGGGTTCTCCGCGACGGCGAGCGGAAGTGCGAGGGTGTGGACCTATACGTACAACCAGTACGGCGTAGTGCTCACCAGCACGGGTCCGCGCGGGAATCTGGCCACGACCGATCCGAACTACGCGGCGGCCACCACCACGTACCAGTACTACGCGGCCACGGACACCGCGCACACCCCGCCGTATTACCAGATGGGAGATCTGCAGCAGGTGACGGATGCGGTCGGCCGCACGAGCACCTACCCGCAGTACGACGGCAACGGACGGGTGCTGCAGAAGGTTGATCCGAACGGGACGACGACAACGTTCACGTACTTCCCGAGGGGGTGGCTGGCGAGCCGGACGGTGACGCCGACTGGATCTAGCACGAGCCAGGTCACGAGCTACGTCTACGACGGGGTGGGGCAGCTGAAGACGGTGACGAATCCGGATAGCAGCCAGATCAATTACACCTACGACGCGGCGCACCGGCTGACGCAGGTCACGGACAGCGCGGGCGACAGCATCAACTACACGCTGGATGCGATGGGCAACCGGACACAGGAGCTCGTGAAGGATCCGGCGGGGAATCTCGCCGGGCAGGTCGGTCGCGCGTACGACGCGCTGAACCGCTTGCAAACTATCACCGGAGCACTTCAGTGACTCTGCGATCGCCAAGCGCCCTTTGGGTCGTCGCCTTCTGCATGGCGTCAACGCCAGCCTTCGCAGCGCCGACCGTCAGCATCTTGACACCGAGCAACGGAGCCACGGCGGCGGCACCGGCCACCTTCAGCCTGACGGCAAGCGCAACACCCTCCGGCGGCACGACGATCCAGTCGGTGCAGTACTACGCCAATGGTTCGCGCATCGGCTCGGCGCTAACGACTTCGCCGTACACCTACTCCTGGACCAATGTGTTGGGAGGGACGTACAGCTTGACCGCGCGAGCGACCGATAACACGGGAGCAAGGACCACATCGGCGGCCATAACGGTTACCGTCACCGCCCCGACGCCAACCGTGTCGATGACCTCACCGGCCAACAACTCGAGCTTCACTCAGGGCACCACGGTGACGCTTACGGCCACGGCCACCGTGAGCGCAGACACGATCTCCAGCGTGCAGTTCTACGACGGCTCGAACCGGCTGGGAAGCGGCACGGCCAGCGGCAGCACGTACACCTATAGCTGGTCCACGGCTAGCGCTACGGTGGGAGCTCACAGCATCACGGCCAAGGCCACGGGCCACCTCGGAGGTACCGCGACCAGTAGCGCCATCACAGTAAACATCACGGCGTCGGCGCCGATACCTACGGTCTTGATGATGGCCCCGGCCAACAATTCGAGCTACACCAAGGGCGCCGCGGTGGCGCTGTCGGCCTCGGCGACCATAAGTGGCGACACGATCGCCAGTGTGCAGTTCTACGACGGCAGCACGCTGCTGGGAAGCGGCACGGCCAGCGGCAGCACGTACACCTACAACTGGTCCACCGCCAGCGCCACCACGGGCGCCCAAAGCATCACGGCAAAGGCGACCGGCAACCTCGGGGGTACGGCCACCAGCAGCGCCATAACGGTGAACCTGACAGCCGACGTGGCACCCGCGGTAAGCATCGTTACCCCAAGCAACGGGGCCACGGGCAGCGCTCCAGCAAGCTTCAGCCTGACGGCCTCGGCCACACCCGGCATCTCGGGGGAAACGATTGCCTCGGTGCAGTACTACGTCAACGGCACAGCGGTAGGCTCGGCCCTGACCACGTCACCCTACACCTACAGCTGGACCAATGTCGCTGCGGGAACCTACAGCCTGACGGCAAAGGCCACGGACAACTACGGCACGGTCGGGACATCTTCAACCGAATCGGTGACGGTGCAGTCGTCATCAGCGGCGCCGGCCGGCGTCTACTACATCTATGCCGACCAGATCGACACGCCGCGGGTGATCGTGCGGCCGTCGGACAATCAGGTGGTGTGGCGCTGGGACGGAGCCGATCCGTTCGGGGCCTCGCAGCCGAACCAGAACCCGGCGGGGGTAGGCACCTTCATCTACAACCCTCGCTTCCCGGGACAACTATACGACCCGGAAACCAGTACGGACTACAACTACTTCCGGAACTATGACCCTGGCATCGCAAGATACGTGCAATCCGATCCCATAGGCTTGCAGGGCGGGTACAACACGTACGCCTACGTGGGAGGGAGCCCGTTGGTGCGGTCAGACCCATTTGGTGAGACATACATCGTTCAGCCGCAGCCGGGCGCGGGCTTGCTGCAGTTGCTGAGGGACTTGATCAATCCTCCCGAGCTGCAGTGCAAGAAGCCTACGTGCCAGCAACATTATGTGGAGTGCTTGCTGACCGCACTTGGAACGACGCCCGGAAGCGTTCATGGTGAGTCGGCGTGTCTGTCCTGCAAGGGTAGATGCGTCGCAAATGGCGGGAATTGGCCGAGTTCCATCCCGACAACAAGGGGTTCCATACCTTGCGACTATTGGAACTATCAGTAGTGAGGCACCGTGGAAGACATCGAAACAGAGCCCGCGTTTTTTGCCCGATTTTCAAAGCGGAACGATGAGCTGGAGGTACTTGCTTCCACCCTCGATGAAGGAGACTACGCTCGCGAATGTGACGTTGCTGAGAGGAGTTTTATTGATGCCGCAGCCGGGCGCCTTCACCTCATCCTTGAAGTTCGTCGAAGAGTGCAAGAGCGAAGACTCAGTTATTGGTTGGACAGGCCCGGAAACGACGACCGAGTGCGGCAGAGTCTATTGGCGAGGTGCGCTCTAGGCTTTGAAGCTCCCTGGCATGAAGCGGAGGTTTTTCTACGTGCAATTCGATATTTGTCAGTCGGGACCGGCTCGGATGAAGCAAGAATATTGCTCGACTTTGTCACTGCAAGGCTCTTACTTGAACACCAAAGGGAACCGTCAATCGAATTGACCGATGTCTTGGCAATATGCCAACGGCAACAGTAGCCGCGCGCTACCGAAGACCGCCCGCTCGACCTGCACTCAGTCGCGCTGCCATGCACGGCGTTGCACCACGTACTACAGAATTCCGACAGATTCCCTACAGATTCCCGACAAGAAAATTGATTTGTAGCGCAGGAAAGGCTGTGCCGCCGAAAGCATGAGATGCGCGCGCCGGGCGCGCGGTCTCTCGACAGTGTCGGGAAGGCCGAAGCGGCGCTGCGCGACTACCTGGCCGCTTCGATCAGCTCGATGTTCTTCTTCAGCAGCTCGTTGACGAGCTGCTCGACCTCGATGCCGCGCGCCTTCGCGCGCGCGGCGAGGTAGGCCTGGACCTTGGCGTCCAGGTACACGGGCAGGTTCAGGCTGGCGCCGGGGGTGAAGAACTTGCCGCGCGTGCCCTGAGAGAAGTCGATCTCGGCGGGCATGTCCTCGTCGAGCGGATCGGTCTGGGTTCCCATCGTCGTCACCTGTTTGCCAATGTCGTCAACGCGGCTCGTTCTCGTACTGCTGGCGCTCCGCTCGCGTGGCCTCGCGCGCCGAGATGATCCGCACACGCGCACTGCCGGTGCCCGTGGCGGTGTAGGTGTGCGCGATCGCCAGGAGCCTGCCCTGGCTCGATAGGCCCAGGGTGAACCAGCGCTCCTCGGCCTGGCTGTGCTCAGCGTCGAACACGGTCAACGCCAGCGGATCGGCCAGGACGGTCGCTGCCTGAGCGAACGATACCCCGTGCTTGGCGAGGTTGGCTTGCGCCTTGGCCGGGTCCCATTTGAAATCCAGCTGCGCGCCGCTCATGCGGGCCGTTTAGGCGCGGCTCTCGGCCTTGCGCTTCAGTTGCCCGCGCTCGATGAAGGCGTCCAGGATCTGCAGCACCTGGCGCTTCTCGGCCACGTCGAGCTTCTCGATCGCGAGCAGCCGCCGGCGCAGGCGGCTGTCCCCGTCCTGCTTGACCAGGCGCCGCCTGGCCTGCACGCCGTACAGCTCGTCGATCGACACGCCGAGCGCGGCGGCGATCTGCGGCAGCAGGTTGGCCGGGGGCGTGGCGTCCGGGCTCTCGTAGTAGGAGATCATGCGTTGCGAGATCCCCAGCTCGGCGGCCAGCTCGATCTGCGTGAAGCCGGCGGCTTTGCGCAGGGCGGCGAGTCGATCGCCGAAGTTGGCGGCCGGCGGCTTGGTGGCCGGGATGCGTTTGCCCATCGGGAAGAACTCCTTGCGATGGGGCAAGTCTAGGAAGTTGCCTGCGCGCATTGAAGGTGCGCCCTTGACACAAATACACAGGATGTATAGTGTGCCGTCCTTCAAATCGTTAAGCAACCCCACGTATATCGGGGACCAACGGAGGGTCGCATGGCACGCATCCCCGAGGCGGAGATCGAGCATCTCAAAAGTGAGGCGAGCGTCGAGCGGCTGGTCGAGGCCTCGGGCATCGATCTGAAGCGCGGCGGCAAGGACCTGCTGGGCCACTGCCCGTTTCATGCCGACGACACGGCGAGCCTGGTGGTGACGCCCGCCAAGAACCTGTGGCACTGCTTCGGCTGCGGCATCGGCGGCGGGCCGATCGACTGGGTGATGAAGTGGCGCGGGGTGAGCTTCCGGCACGCGGTGGAGCTGCTGCGCGCCGACGCAATGCTCGCGGCCGGTGCGGCCGGCCAGGCCCGCAAGCACTCCAGCGTCCGGACCCTGCCCGCGCCCGTGGAGCTCGCCGCCGACGAGCAGACGCTGCTGGACCAGGTCATCGAGTACTACCACGCGACGCTGAAGCAAAGCCCCGAGGCCCTCGAATACCTGCGCTCGCGCGGCATCGAGTCGCTCGAAGCGGTCGAGCGCTTCCGGCTCGGCTACGCCAACCGCACGCTGGGCCTGCGGCTGCCCGTCAGGAACCGCCTGGCCGGCAACGAGCTGCGCACGCGCCTCGCGCGCATCGGCATCTACCGCGACAGCGGCCACGAGCACTTCAACGGGTCGCTCATCATCCCGGTGTTGGATGCGCAGGGGCACGCGGTGGAGGTGTACGGCCGCAAGCTGCGCGACGACCTGCGGCCGGGCACGCCCAAGCACCTGTACCTGCCAGGGCCGCATCGCGGGGTGTGGAACCTGGACGGCGTGAGCCAGGCCTGCGAGGTCATCGTGTGCGAGGCGCTCATCGACGCGCTCACCTTCTGGTGCGCGGGCCTCACCAACGTCACGAGCTGCTACGGCGTCGAGGGCGTCACCGAGGAACTGTTCGAGCGGTTGGCGACCCGCATCGACGGGTGTGCCCGGCGCGTGCTCATCGCGTTCGACCGCGACGAGGCGGGCGAGCGCGGCGCCGAGAAGCTCGTCGAGCGGCTGATGGCTCAGGGGGTGGATTGCTACCGCGTGCAGTTCCCCAAGGGCATGGACGCCAACGAGTACGCGCGCAAGGTCACGCCCGCCGCCAAGAGCCTGGGGCTGCTGGTGCGCAAGGCGCTGTGGCTGGGCACGGGGCCGGCGCCGCAGCAACCCGGCGAGCAGGTGCTCGTCGAGGAAGTGCCCGTGCCGGCACCCGCGCAGGTGTCCGAGCCGGCGCCGGCTCCTGCACCTGCTTTAGCCGCTGCTGTTTCTCTGCCGGCTGCCGCGCCCGCGCTCGAGCCGGTACAAGTGCGCGACGACGAGCTGGTGCTGTCGCTGGCCGACCGGCGCTACCGCGTGCGGGGCCTGGCGAAGAACCTCGCCTTCGAGACCATGAAGGTGAACCTGCTGGTGTCCTCGGGCGAGGCCTACTACGTCGATACGGTGGACCTGTACAGCGCGCGCCACCGCACGCAGTTCCTGACCGCTGCCGCCAAGGAGCTGGCCGTGCGCGAGGAGCTGCTGAAGGCCGACCTGGGGCGCATTCTGCTGAAGCTCGAAGCGCTGCAGGAGGAACGCATCAAGGCAGCGGTGAAGGTCGAGCCGGCGGCGCCGCCGATGACGGAGGCCGAGCGCGAAGCGGCGCTGGCTCTCTTGAAGAGCCCGGACCTGCTCGCGCGCATCCTGGCCGACTTCGAGGCCTGCGGCGTGGTGGGCGAGCGCGTGAACAAGCTCGCCGGCTACCTGGCCGCAACCAGCCGCAAGCTCGACCGCCCGCTGGCGGTGGTTATCCAGAGCAGCAGCGCGGCCGGCAAAAGCTCCCTGATGGAGGCGGTGCTCGCCTTCGTTCCCGAGGAGGAGCGCGTGCAGTACTCGGCGCTCACCGGCCAGGCCCTGTTCTACATGGGCGAGACGAACCTGCAGCACAAGGTGCTCGCCATCCACGAGGAGGAAGGCGCGCACCGGGCAAGCTACGCCCTGAAGCTATTGCAGTCGGAAGGGGAGCTGACCATCGCCAGCACCGGCACGGACGCGGCCGGCAACCTCGTCACCCAGCAGTACAAGGTATGCGGACCCGTGATGCTGTTCCTGACCACCACGGCCATCGACATCGACGAGGAGCTGATGAACCGCTGTCTGGTGCTGAGCGTCGATGAGGGCCGCGAGCAGACCGCCGCGATACACCGGCAGCAGCGGCTGCACCGCACGCTGGAGGGCCTCATCGCTCGCGAGCGCAAGCGCGAGCTGCTCGCTTTGCATCGCAACGCGCAGCGCGTGCTGCGGCCCCTGGCAGTCGTGAACCCCTACGCCGACCGGCTGACCTTCCTGGACGACCGCACGCGCACGCGGCGCGACCACGGCAAGTACCTGGCGCTCATCGACACCCTCGCGCTGCTGCACCAGCACCAGCGGCCCGTCCGCACGGCCGCGGTGGGCGGGCGGGTGGTCGAGTACGTCGAGGTGCAGCTCTCCGACATCGAGCAGGCCAACGACCTGGCGCACGAGGTGCTGGGGCGCTCGCTCGATGAGCTGCCGCCGCAGACCAGGAAGCTGCTCGCTATCGTGCAGGACCTGGTGCGCTCCAAGGCGAGCGCCCAGGCCATCGAGCCGCGCGCGGTGCGCTTTACCCGTGCCGAGGTGCGCCGGCACGCCCGGGTGTCGGACACGCAGTGCCGGCTGCACCTGGAGCGCCTCACCGCCCTGGAGTACCTGCTGGTGCACCGGGGCATGCGCGGGCAGAGCTTCGAGTACGAGCTGCTGTTCGACGGCGCCGCCGACGAGCACCGCCCGCACCTGGCCGGGCTCATCGACACGGCCGCGCTTGCATCTACGACAGCAAGTTCGCGGGGGTTGCAGGGGCAGTTCGCGGGGGTGGCGCGGCCCCAACGCGCTCCCATCGCGGGGCCAACGCGGCCCGGCGCGGTGCTGGCAGAACAAGGCCTGGCGCGGCTTCCCAGCGAGGTGCCCGAGGACGAGCCCGAAACAAGGCCGGCCCGCGTCAACGGAGCCGCGCCGTCGTACGCGCAGGCGGCGGTCGAAGCAGCCGCCACCCGATGAGCCGCAAGCCCGGCAAGGCGCCCGGCGCGGTGCGCTATGCCGGCGACCCCGAGACGCCGGGCGGCTGGCACGGGTACCTGCTGGACTTCATCGAATGGGCGCGCGCGATGCACTTCTCCGAACACACCATCAAGAATCGGCGCATCGACGCCGGCTACTTCATCGACTGGTGCGAGGAGCGCTGCGTGATGACGCCGCAGCAGGTCACGCGCGCGATGCTGGAGCGGTATCGCCAGCACGTGTTCCACTACCGGCGCAAGGCCGACGGGCTGCCGCTGTCGTTCCAGTGCCAGGGCAAGCGGCTCATCGCCGTGCGCGTGTTCTTCCAGTGGCTCACGCGCCAGCACCACCTGATGTTCAATCCGGCCAGCGAGCTGGAGCTGCCGCGCCCCGAGAAGCGCCTGCCGCGCCACATCCTGACCATCGCCGAGGTCGAGCAGGTCATCAACGCCACCGACGTCGCCGACCCCTCGGGCCTGGGCATCCGCGACCGGGCCATGCTGGAGACGCTGTACAGCACCGCCATGCGCCGAGCCGAGCTCGTGGGCCTTCGCATCGACGACCTGGACCTGCCGCGCGGCACGGTGCTGATCCGCCAGGGCAAGGGCAAGAAGGACCGCGTGGTGCCGATCGGCGAGCGGGCGGTGGCCTGGGTCGAGAAGTACCTGCACGAGGTGCGCGACCGTTACGTCGAGCTGCCCGATGACGGGAGCCTCTTCCTTGCCCGGCACGGCGAGGCGATGCAGGGCAAGCAGCTGTCCAACGTGGTGAAGCTCGCCATCGAGCGGGCCGCGCTCGACCGCTTCCAGGCCACGCACCCCAACGCCGCGTGCCACCTGTTCCGGCACGCCTGCGCCACCCACATGCTGGAGGCCGGCGCCGACATCCGCTATATCCAGGCGCTGCTCGGCCATGCTGATCTCAGCACGACCGAGATCTACACGCAGGTGGCCATCACCAAGCTCAAGGCCGTGCACGCAGCGACCCATCCGGCGCGACTGCAGCCCCGCCAGGGTGCGAATGCCGGGGCAAGGGACCGAGACCTTGCCCGAGTCCGCGAGGCGCTCCTGCAGGCCCTGGACGCCGAGGCCGACCGCGACGAGTAGATCCTCGCGCCAGCCGGCGCCGCCGGCTTCTTCCTCTTATTCCTTAGCTGCTTCTTCCTTAGCTGCTGAAGCGCGCACGCGCGACACGTCCATTTGTGCCCCGGCGTGCGGCTAAGATGTGCCTCTGGAAAAAATTTGCTCGACCCGGGGAGCGCGCCTTCGTCTTCGACCTGCAAGCCCGCGAGGCGTCAAGAGAAAACGCCCTCGGT
>Ga0187846_10002417_pt1 | contig 10198 bp, 8 predicted proteins | sample TC_taG_FD_161473 | JGI IMG/M metagenome (GOLD analysis project Ga0187846, IMG submission 161473) | Biofilm microbial communities from the roof of an iron ore cave, State of Minas Gerais, Brazil - TC_06 Biofilm (v2) | ecosystem: Environmental > Terrestrial > Deep subsurface > Cave > Wall biofilm ... | reverse complement strand
ACCGTCATCCGCCACCAAGAGGTGCAGTCTGGAACCGCTGCGGCGCGTGTGGATGCGAATCGTTCCTCCTTCGACTTTATTGCTGAGCCCGTGCTTAATGGAGTTTTCGACCAAAGGCTGCAGGAGCATACTGGGCACAAGCATATCCAGAGTTTCGCCGGCGATATCGGTCTCCAGGCGTAAGTTATCACCAAAGCGCGCCATTTCGATGGCCAGATAGTCTTCGATGAAACTCAGTTCATCGCGCAACGCGCTGAAGTTTTCGTGTTTGCGGAGCAGGCGGCGGAGCACTTTGGACAATTTCAGCACCATGATCCGCGCCTGGTTGGGATCCGTCCGGATGAGCGAGGAAACCGAATTGAGGGTATTAAACAGGAAATGCGGGTTGATCTGGCTGGTGAGCGCCGCCAGGCGCGCCTCCCCGAGCAGCCTCTCCTGTTCTTCGAGCTTCTTCTCGTTGCGGGTGTTGTTCCAGATTTTCAGGGGGATGGCGACCGCAAACAGCGCTGTCGCATAGAGGCCCACATAGGTCAAGGGCTGCGTGGGCGTGAGCCGGAAGAGCTCTTTGGGCTGAAACAGCGAACCGAGGATCTGGCGCAGGAACTCCGCGGATAGAATCGCGGCGAACAGGGAGAGGTGGAAAGCGGTCCGCCGGTGATTCTTGCTTTCTTTAAAGAAGCGGTAGATGTTGAGATCGAAAAACGGAGAAACCCGCCAGACTTCTTCGGGATCGGGAGCCAAGTCCCGCAGCAAGCCCCCGAGCACTCCCACCGCGGCCAGGAGCGGCATGGTGAGATGTTCTCCTTTGACGAAGGCCGCGAGCGAAATCAGCACACCGGAAAGCAATCCGGTAACATAACCCCCTAGGACCCCGGCGATGAAGCTGCCCTCGAGCCCCAGGTCGGCAGCGGCGTAAGTGGGACTGACCGCGCGCGTGGCCACGCTGGCGCCAAAGACGGCAGAAAGCCAGAGGGAAAGAGCCAGCCGCTGATTCAGCGTGCGGCTGTTCTGCATCAGCATCGCTTGGAACGTACTCCACCGCGCCAGAATACTGGCCGCGGAGGCCACTACGCCAAGCTTGATCAGGAGCGCGATCAGGAAGGAACGTTCCGCGTCCGGCATAAGGTGCCGAGACCCATTATAATTAAAGGACTAGCGATTCCCAATATTAAGCTGGCTAGCGATGGTTTTTCGATGACAGGTCTGCCCTTGCGCCTGGAAAAGGTTGCCGAAGCCGATTTTCCCACTCAGTTCGGATTCTTCCGGATTTACGGATTCGCGAGACGGCAGGGGAGCCAGGTGGAAGAAGCCGTGGCCCTCGAAATGGGAGATCTGAGCGGACCGGCTCCGCTAGTCCGCATCCATTCTCAGTGCCTTACCGGCGATGTTTTTCATAGCCTCCGGTGCGATTGCCGGGCGCAACTGGAGATTGCACTCAAGAGTATCGCCCAGGAAGGCCGGGGTCTGCTGATTTACGAGCACCAGGAAGGGCGGGGAATCGGCCTCGCGAACAAGCTGCGCGCATACGAACTTCAGGATCAGGGCGCCGATACGGTGGAGGCCAACGAAAGGCTGGGCTTCGCGAGCGATCTGCGCAGCTACGAACTGCCGGGCGGTATCCTGCGCTTTTTTGGGCTGACGGCCGTGCGACTCCTCTCGAATAATCCGAAAAAAGTGGCGGCCGTCGAGAACGCCGGCATCCAGGTGGTGGAACGCGTGCCGTGCCTGGCAGACGTGCTCGATACGCGCGAAGCCTACCTCAGAACCAAGAAGGAAAAGATGGGGCATTTGCTGGAGGATTTCTAGTACTATTTAAGAAGAGACATGCCGCCCGTTGCGATGACGAATGCTCAGTTATATTTCGCGATAGGATTGCCCACTCTCGCCGTGCTGGTCGGCATTCTCGTAAACGGCATTCTCATACAGCAGCTCAGCGCCCGCATGACATCCTTGGAAAACTCGGTTAACAGCCGAATTAGTTCTCTCGAAACTCGCCTCGAGACGCTTATCGGCAAAGTAATTGAGATCTACAACCGGCTGACGCGGGTGGAAGAGCGGCTGGAGCACCTTCGCTAAACCTCACTCGAACCTCCGCAAAACCAGCACCGCGTTCAATCCGCCAAACGCGAATGAGTTGGACAGCGCATATTCCACTTCCGCCCGGCGTGCATGGTTGGGGACCACATCCAGGTCGCAGTCCGGATCGGGCTGAGTGAAGTTCGCGGTTGGCGGAAGGATGCCATCGCGCAACGCCAGCGTGGTGGCCAGGCATTCCAGCGCGGCCGCCGCTCCCAGCGCATGGCCGTGCATGGATTTGGTCGAACTCACGGCCAGGCGGCCCGTATGGGAGCCGAAAACACTACGAATGGCGGCGGTCTCCGTGATGTCGTTGGCCGGCGTCCCGGTACCGTGGGCGTTGATATAGCCAATCTGTTCCGGTTCGAGCCGCGCATCGCGCAGGGCCATTCGCAGGGCTCGCGCGGCACCTTCCGCCGAAGGCTGGGTGATGTGGCAAGCGTCGGCGGACATGCCGAAGCCCACCAGTTCCGCATGAATGCGTGCGCCGCGTGCTCGCGCCAGATCCAGCGGCTCGAGGATGAACATGCCGGCGCCTTCTCCCAGGATCATGCCGCGGCGATCTTTGGAAAACGGCCGGCACGTTTCGGGGGAAACGACTCGCATAGCTTCCCAGGCCTTGAGGATCCCGAAGCTGAACGGCGCTTCACTACCACCGGTGATCGCCAGGTCGGTCATGCCGGTCCGAACCATCCAGAAGGCCTGCCCGATGGCATGCGCCGCGGAAGAACATGCCGTCGAGATGGTAAAGCTGGGGCCCGTGATGCCGAATTCCATGGAGATGTGGCTGGCTCCGGCATTGGCCATGGTTTTGGGAATAGTCAGAGGGTGCACCCGGTTATGCCCGAGCTTGTAGACTTCATGGAAGCCGGTATCCTCGGTGCTCTGCCCGCCCACGCACGATCCGGTGACGATGGCGGCCGTCTCGCACAGGGCTGGCGTCCACTCGACGCCCGCACAACCGGCAGCTTCGCGCGCGGCAATCACGGCGAACTGTGCAAAGCGATCGAGAAAATCGGCCCGGCGATCGTCGAAATAGGGCTGATGGCTATAGCTCCGAACTTCAGCGCCATTCTGAAAGCGCAATTGGGAACAATCCGTGGACTCGATGGGCCCGATGGCGGACCGGCCCTGGCAAATCGAGGCAGCAAACTCCGGGACGTTCCGGCCCAGCGCCGAGATGGCGCCCAGGCCTGTGATCGCGACGCGCCGCATGCCGCTTATCCGGCAGCCGCATCGGCGGACTTGGCGGCCACAAGCTTCTCCACTCCCTCGGCCATCTGCTTTATGTTGCGCACGTTGCGCACTTCCTCATCCGGTATCGAGATATCAAATTCGTTCTCCAGCGCGAACAGAATCTCCACCGCATCCATCGAATCGATTTCCAACTGCTGGAATTCGCTGTCGATGGTTACCCGCTCCAGGGGAATTCGTTTGCAAGTGGCGACCACTCTCAGGACGCGCTCGATCAGTTCTGTGGACATATCAGTCGGCCTACCGTTTCGAACTTGTAACCCTGGTCGAGAAGCAAGGGAACCAGGCGCTGGACCGTTTCCAGAGTCACGCTAATATCCGGCTGGACGCGCAACTCGCGCCCGTCATGAAGGCATACAATAGCACCGTTGGAAACGCCACCGGCAAGGCGGTTCACCACGGCCTCGGCCTTCTGCTTCCAATCATAGCCGATCAGGGTCCACATCACTCCCATGAGCCGCAACCGGCGCTGCGCGCGGCCTACACCGAACCAGCGGACGCCGTAAGGAGCGCGGAACCACCGCGGCCGCGACCCGGTGTGCTGTTCGATCAGTTCCTGCGTCAGGCGGAGTTCCTGCTCGATAAAGCGCTGCGGGCGGAAGGAAAACAGGGGATGGCTGTAGCTGTGGTTGCCGATCTCGTGGCCCGCTTCCCGCACCGCGTGCGCCACACCGGGCAGCCGGCCGACATTGTGCCCGCACTGGAAAAAGGTGGCGGTCACGCCATAGCGTGCCAGAATCTCCAGCAACCGCGGGGTGCTCTCACTGGGCCCATCGTCGAAGGTCAGCGCGATGGCGCGCTGGTGGCGGGGGCCGCGCCAGACCGACGGACCGAAAATCTTCGACGAACGCCCGCGGACGGCCCAGGCCATAAACGCCGATGCCGCGCACACACCGGCTCCCGCGGTCCATTCGATGCGTTGCTGGCGCTGGGATTCCATAAAGATTCTATTTTAGTGGTGCGAACACGAGCCCGGAAGTTGCGGCGAGCATCGAGCTTATACTGAAGGCGAGGCCATCATGGGCAGTACAACCCTGATTTCGTTGGACGAATATCTCAACACCAGTTACGAGCCGGATAGGGACTTCGTAGATGGTGTGCTGGTGAGGCGGCACGGGGGAACGAAGCTACACGGTCGGTTGCAGTTGATTGTTGGATCATATTTGCGGCAGAACGAGAAATCGCACCAGATCCAGGCGTTCGTTGAAACCCGGCTCCGGGTGGACCCTGCCAGGGGCGGCCACCGCGTTCCCGACGTGCTGGCCGTGGAGCTGCCCTCGAAAAAGGGCAGAGTTGTCACGGACGTTCCTGCCATCGTGGTGGAAATCAAATCTCCGGAAGACACGTTCGATGATATTGTGAACCGCTGTCTCGATTACGAAAAACTTGGCGTGGCCAATATCCTGGTGATGGACCCGGACAACAAGCGGGCCTGGCTTTTTAAAGATCGTATCCTGCAGCTTCTCAGTGGAACGTCAATCGCGCTGAACCGGCCTCGCCAGAATCTGACGCTAGATTTTCCATTCGCCCAAATGTTTGCCGAACTCGACGAGGAGTAGCGCGCGCCTGTCGCTTTCTGTCCAGCCTACTTGAACCGCTTCTTGAAGAAAAAGTCCAGCCCGACCACGCCATTCTCTTCTCGCTGCGCCACCACGGACCATTGCTTGCTGGCCGCCCATTCCACGCTGACGATTTGCGGGTTCGCGCTGGTCACATTGGTGATATAGGTGAAGGTCACATCGGGCGTCACCTGCTGTTCCAGCGTGAGGCGGGCCTGGGGATTGTATTCGATGCCGGGCAGGGAAGGATCGATGCGCAGCTTGCTGATGCCGAAGAATCGCTGCAGCCGGCCGGATACCGGATTCGCGATAGCTTGCCCCAGCAGCGCCGATCCCGTGGATTGTTGGAGCGGCTGAGCCGATTCACTCTGTTGCGGTTGCGTCAGCAGCGTGGGATCGGAAGTAGGGCTGCGGCCGGTCGCCAGCAGAGCCACGATTTCGTTGAACTGAAGCGGAGGATCGGAGCGCGGTGTCAGATTCAGCTTGTTGATTGGGCCGGAGACAGTGAGCGTAACATCGATGCCGCGCGCTTTGGTCTCCAGATCGATATCCAGAACCGGCTCGATATTCACCGGGTTATAAAATGAGATCGTCCCCTGGTTGATCGTGTACTTAGTCCCAAAGAACAGAACTTCGCCTTGCGTGACGTTGATGCGGCCGATCAGCGCCGGGTTAGTAGCAGTGCCGCGCAAGCGCAAGGCCGCATCCGCCTGGAGGCTCTTGGTGAGTGAGCTTTCCACTTGAACGTCAGGTGCGGTTTGGATCTCGACATCCAAGTTCAGCCCGCCCAAAAAACCCGTGCGGGATGATGGTGTGCGCACCGGCTCCGCCGATTTGGCGAGCATGGAACTGAAATCGGATTCGAGATTAATGCCGGAACGCAGCACGGTGACGCTGCCCGATAGCATGCTATTGTCACTCGTACCGGTAAAATTGAGGTTAGCGCTGGCTAGCGTGCTGAAGCCCGCGGGATAGCGGACGCGCATAGCCTGGGCAGTGGCATGCAGGCGGAAGATAGCCTGCTTGCCCTCGTATCCGGCGAATCCAGTGAATTCCACCTTCCCTCCGCCGCTCTCTGCGGTGAGTTGTTGGATGGTGGCCCGATCCCCGGCAAACGCCACCATGCCGTTGGCATTGGTGATGCCGTTTGGGAAATCGGCATAGCTGGCCGAAGCGTTCTGTACTTCGAGGCGCCCGCTGACCTGCGGCGCGTCCCATGCGCCGCGGACGTTGGCGTCCAGCATGACTGTGCCGGAGGAAACCACGTCGTGGTTAAAATCGTGCAGCAGCGCCAGATCGATACGGCCATCGCCGCGGAGGTCGAGCGGGTTATTGCGATCGAGCAGCACCCGGCCCGCCAGTGTGAGGTCCGTGGACTGGCCCACGAGCCGGGCGGCTTCGATCGTCATGACCGAATTGGCCAAGGTGGCCACAATCGGGCCCGAATTGCGCAAGGCGAGGGAAACGCCACCGGGCACACTAGGGAAGCCGGGACCGGGACCGATCTCCAAGTTCGGAATCCGCAGTTCGGCCTTCATCAATTCCGGCTTCAGAGCCGGACCATTCACCCGCAGCTCGCCTTCCGCGAAGCCGGCAAACTGCGAAGGCTGGCGCGATTGGGCAGGCGCCGCCCAATCACGCAACTGCGCCAAGTCCAGCCGGGGGAAGGTGAGCGAAGCGCTGCCGGGGTAATCGCCCTCGAGCCGCCACTCGCCCTGACCTCGCACGTTGGAGCCGGCGAAATTCGAATCGAGCTGTGCCCGGAGCACGGAGCCTTCCGTATTCGCTTTGAGATGCGCATCACCGAGGCCCCTTCCCGCCAGTTGCAGGCTATGGCCCATCACATCCGCCTCGAGATCCCGGATCCGGAAACCTGCGGCGAAAAAATCCGCGGCGCCGTTGGCCGTCATTTCCACGCTTCCCCGGAGCCCTGGGCGCGCGCTCTCCAGCAGTTGAATCTGCTCGAGCGGTATGGCGTTGGTCTCGACCTCGAATCGCAGGCGGCCCGTTTGGAAACGATCGGCGGCATGCTCCCATGAACCGGCGAAACGCACTTGCGCGGCTCCGCGGACCAACTGCCCGGAAGATGCCTCGACCGTGTCAGCGGCATAGCGCACGTGCATCGCCAGCCGATCCACAGCTTGGGATTTCCAGGAGCCCTTTACCACCTCGATGTCGCCGGTGGCCTGCGGGTTGCCCACGGTTCCAGCCAACTGACCCGTGGCGTTGAGCGTTCCGGTAGCCCGTACCATCGGCTGGTGAAGTATGGCCAACAGTTCCGCCACACTTGCGTTACGCAGCGTTCCACTGGCCGCCAGCGAGCTCGCCGGCTCCACTTGCCAGTCATCGACGCCGATGGCTGCCCGGAACCGTGCCCGCGCGCCGCCGCGAGCCAGTGCCGCGTTTTCCAAACTCACGTGTTGCGGAGAGGCGTTCAGGTCGCCTTCCAGCGAATCGAACGGCTCGCCGGAATACCGAAAGCGCGCAAGCTGAAGCCGTCCAGCCAAGTCCGGACTTTCGGCTTTGCCGGACACCGTGCCATTAAAACTGAGTGAACCGTTTTCGAGTTTCAGGGGGAGCGAGGAGGCGCGCTCGCCCAGAACCGGCAAGAAATCGTTCAGGTCCCGCGATTCCAGGCGCACGCGCATCCGGCGGCCAATGGCCCCCGACGCCTGGATGCGGGAGGAAGGCAGGATCAGGGTCGAGGCGCCCAGATCGAGGATTCCCGTGCGCGCCTCGTAATGGGCGGCGATTTGGCCGTGGACAGGCGGCCCCGGTGCCGCCGGAGCAAGATTCATCGTCGCCGACAGGCTCAAGCTATTTTTCTGCCGCAGATCTCCCTGAATCATGATCGGGCCAGAGATCAGGCTGTTCCAGGGCAATGACTGGCGGCTGTTGTACACGGCCACAGCGCGCCGGGCTTCCCATCCGCCGATCTCCCCTCGCAGGTGGAAACGGCTGTCACCCTCGATGGTGGCGGCGCCTTCAAACGTGCCTCCGAGCAAGGCTAGCGAGAGGCCACGAAAATCTACCTCGTGGTTGCGCAGCGATAGGGCGCCAATCGCGCCCTCGACTGGAAACGAATTGTCTTCGTAAGAGGTTTCCCCGGCAAGACGCACACGGCTTAACTCCACTCCTCTCTGGTCGGCGTGGAATGCGCCGTCCACGCGAAAACTTTGGAGCCGGACCGCTGCCTGCCGGAAGCTGATGCCGGATGCGCCCAAACTGCCGGTGATGGAGTAGCCGGCGGATCCGCTCCACAGCGCGTTTCCCGCTAACTGGACCGTCCCGCCGTCGATCCCACTTAGGGGTACGGCACCGGCCCGGAGGGCGCCCCGGATCTCAGGCCAGGCCGCTGTGGCTCGGTACTGGAAGGAGCCGCGCGGGGAAACCAGATCGTCGATGGAGCCGGAGAACTGGACGCTGGCTCGGGCCGTCGCCCAAGTGGCAGAGGTGATGTGGATGCGGTCTTTTTCCAGTGCCACCGCCATCTGGATATCAATGGGCACGGGCCGCCTACCGCCCAGATTCAGATCCAGCGGTTGGATTCGAAGTTCGCCCAAGTAACGCGGACCAGCCAGCTCGTAGGAGAACGCGGCGGCCAGATTGCGGCCGCTTGCCGCAAATGGCGTTTTGCCGCGCGATTCCACTTCGAAAACACCCTTCTCGAGACGGAAGCGGCCGATGGCGACGCGCAGCAGCGTCTGGACAGGTGTCTCGCCGTATCGCCTTACTTTGGGTACGGGCATATTGGTGCGGCCATCGGGATAAACGATCAGGTATACGTGCGGATCCTTTATCTCGACATACTGAATATCGAAGTTTCTCCGGAACAGCGAAACGATTTGAAATCCGGCGGCTAATGATGCCGCGCGCACGAGAGGCGGCTTACCGGCAGGCTCGGTGCCGTGCAGCACGAAGTCATCCACCTCGATGCGAAGCTGCCGCCAGTCGAAGCGGTATGCTTGAAGTTCAGCACGGCCTCCGGTAGCAGTCTCGATTGCGGCCACCATCCTGGCGCGGATCGTCTCCTGAAACCGGCCGCTCCGGACCAGCCACACGGAAACGATGGCGGTGACCAGGAGCACGGCGGCAGCGATTCCAGAGATCATCAGTGCGACTCGCTTACCGCTCCGCGCCACTCGGTACGGGGCTGGTGAGGTCACTGGAACACCTCATCGTGATAGACGATCTCAGTGCGTTTGCGGGCTTCTTTGAGCCAGTTGTCCACTTCCTTGTCCGTCTGCTGTCCGGCGAGCGTCGTTTCAATTTTGCCGCGGAAGTCCTCCAAGGAAACGGGGTCGCCTGCTCCTTCCGCCGCCGGTTTCACCACCCTATCAAAATACTCCTGAATCTGCTGATCGCTGATCTGGACGCCGGGCCGAAACCGCACTTCGATGAACCGCAGCAGAGTGAGCTGCCACAGCGACGCATCCCGGATGTCCTGTTCCGTAAGGCCGTATTGCGCGAGTTCCTGCGCGGAGTGTGTTTTGTGAAACTCCTCGAAAAGTGGATTGGCCGCGGAAGCATCCGGCACCGGATAACGGCTGGCTTCCAGCTCTTTCTGGATTAATTTCTGGTCGACCAGGCGCGCCGCGCTGGCGCGCTTGTTGGCCGGGCTAAAATCGGGCGGCACCCCGTTGATCAAGGCGGTTACGCGGATCGCCCGATCTAGGTCATCCGCAGTGATCACGCTATTGCCCACGGACACGGCGATCTCATCGATGATCTCGGCGCGCACCATCGAGATCAGCAGAAACATGGATGAGATTGCCGTGATGTGCCGGGTCGCGCTCAAAATGTTTGTCCTATCGAGAAGAAGAATTGAAAATGGCTGACGCTCTGCTCCACGCACATGTTGGGAACGTTGGCGCAGGGATTCACGCCCGCGTTGATCAGATCCTGCTCGCTCCCCTTAAATCCGAAAAAATGCGGCGGATTAATGCTATAAGCCAAGTCCAGCCGCACCGGTCCGATCGGCGTCCGGTATCGCACCCCGAAGCCTACCGCATGCACCATGTAATCGAAATCCGTCAGATCGCGCTGGTGGACGCGGAATGACAGGTTGCTAATGCTGGAATAGACATTGCCGGCATCGTGAAACAACACGCCTCCGATGTTATCGCCGATCAGGGGAAAACGCAGTTCGGTCTGATTGAACAGCAAGGCCGTGCCGCCCAACGGGAAGCCCGTGCTGGTATCGCGCGGGCCGGCTTGAAAATCGGGGAAACCGCGGTCGGAGGTATCCCCACCGGCGAAGAAGCGCTCCGGCAACGGAATCGCTTCCAGAACTGGGCCGGTGTAGTTGA
>Ga0187846_10002416_pt1 | contig 10203 bp, 9 predicted proteins | sample TC_taG_FD_161473 | JGI IMG/M metagenome (GOLD analysis project Ga0187846, IMG submission 161473) | Biofilm microbial communities from the roof of an iron ore cave, State of Minas Gerais, Brazil - TC_06 Biofilm (v2) | ecosystem: Environmental > Terrestrial > Deep subsurface > Cave > Wall biofilm ... | reverse complement strand
GCAGCCGGGGGCAGGCGCGACGGCGCGATACGTGGACTCCTCGGTCGAACGAGTGGAACTTCACGTCAGCGGCCTGAACGATTCCCGCCACGTGATCACCGCAAACGGGCACGCCGTTCCGCTGCAACCGACCGGGCGCGCTGGAGAATTCGTCGCAGGTGTGCGTTATCGGGCCTGGCAGCCGCCGGCCTGTCTGCATCCGACGATCGGCGTGCACGCGCCGCTGACCTTCGATATCGTCGACACTTGGCTGCAGCGTTCGCTCGCCGGCTGCCGCTACCATGTGGCCCACCCGGGCGGGCGCCACTACGACGTGTACCCGGTGAACGCGTTCGAGGCCGAGAGCCGGCGGCTGGCGCGTTTCGAGGCAACTGGCCATACCTTCGGCAAGATGCAAGTGTCCGCACCACGGCGCACCCTGGAGTACCCGTTCACGCTGGACCTGCGGCGCGGAGCGGACGAACCCGCATCCGCCAGGTGAGCACCGCAGGCGTTCCGCTCCCCGACGCGGCCGACCCAGTGACGGCAGCGGCGAAGCTGGCTGCGCCCGCAACGCGCGGCCATTTCGACGAGCTGCGCGCTCCCGCCGGCGAGGTGCGCCCCGCGTGGGCCGAGTTCCTTCAGTATCTTGGTCCGACGTCGTTCGCGGACTTCGACCGGCGCGCCGCGCTGCTGGCGCACCAGGTACGAGAGGACGGTGTCACGTACAACGTCTACAGCGACCCGAATCGGTCCTCGCAGAGCTGGTCCCTCGAGCTGCTTCCCTTCATTGTCTCGCGCGAAGACTGGAACCAGATCGAGGCGGGAATCGTCCAGCGCGCACAGCTGCTGTCGGCGATCCTGCGCGACATCTACGGAGAGCAAAACCTGCTGAAAAAGGGATTGCTGCCACCGGCGCTGGTGTTCGGCAATCCAGGCTACCTGCGCCCGTTGCACGGGGTGGAGCCCGTCGGCGGCCGTTTCCTGCACATCGTCGGGTTCGACTTGGCGCGCGGCCCGGACGGACGCTGGTGGGTGGTTGGACAGCGCACCCAGGCACCTTCCGGCCTCGGCTACGCGCTGCAAAACCGCATCCTCGTCTCGCGCCTGTTTCCCGACGCCTTCCGCGGAATGCGGGTGCAACGCCTGGCCTCGAGCTTCCGACGCCTGCTCGAGACTTGGAACCGCCTGGCACCTCGCCAAAAGGGCGAGCCTCCCCGGATCGTGCTCCTTACGCCCGGGCCCTACAGCGAAACGTATTTCGAGCACGCATATCTGGCCCGCTACCTCGGAATTCCGCTGGTCGAGGGCAACGACCTGACCGTCCGCAACGCGCGGGTGTATCTGCGGACCCTGCACGGACTGCGGCGCGTGCACGGCATTTTGCGCAGGCTGGACGACGCCTGGTGCGACCCGCTGGAGCTGCGGGCCGATTCGGCGCTCGGCGTGCCCGGGTTGCTGCAGGCGGTGCGCGCTGGCGAGGTCCTGGTCTCGAACGCGATCGGCTCCAGCTTCCTTGAATCGCATGCCGTGCATGGCTTCCTGCCGGCGATTGCGCACGACATGCTGGGAGGCGAGCTGATGCTGCCGGCACGCCACAGCTGGTGGTGCGGCGAGGAAGCTGCGCGACGCGACGCGCTCGAACACCTGGACCGCGCGCTGATCCGTGCCAGCCACCCGGGAGCGATCGCCTCGCCGGAGTCCGACACCGAGGGAATGCCGGTCGACCTGGCTGACGTGCGTGGAAAGATCGAAGCGGACCCTGAGCTGTATACCGTGCAGTCGTACCTGCCGTTCTCGCAAACCCCCACATGGCGACCCGACATACTCGCGCCGCGAGTGGCGGTGATTCGCGTGTACGCAATGGCGGATGCCGACGGCGGCTGGCACGCGCTGCCAGGCGGCTTGACCCGGATCGGCGAGCGGCAGAAGGACGTATCGATGCAGCGGGGCGGGCGCAGCGCCGATACCTGGGTGATCACCACTGGCGAAGTCGACACCGATACTCTGCTCGACCGCCGCTCGCGGCGTGACGACGTGCAACGGCGCCGCATTGTTACGAGCCGTGCGGCGGAGAATCTGTTCTGGATGGGTCGATACACCGAGCGCACCGACAACGCGGTGCGAACCGCGCACGCCGTGCTGTCGGCGCTGCAAGGCAACGAGACCCTGTTACCCCCGGTACTCGCGGCGATCGCTGAAGTGTGCACGTGGCTGGGCTTGGTGCCGGAAGGCGTACCCCCTCCTGCGGCCAGTCCGCGCGTATTCGTGCGAACGATGCTGGCAGCCCTCCGGGACCGCATTGGCGCCCGCAGCGTCGCATTCGATCTGGGAGCGCTGATCGCCAATGCTGCACAGCTGCGCGACCGGCTGGCGCTGGAAAATTGGCACCTGATCGATCGCACCGCGCGCACCTTCGCTCAGGCGCTGCCACATTCCGATCCGACACCCTCGGTCGACGATGCCCTCGCCGCCCTGGCCGAGGCGGGAACCGGAATCCGCGCGATCACCGGCGTGCAAGCCGACGGCATGACGCGCGATGACGGCTGGCGCCTGTTGACGATCGGTCGGCAGATCGAACGCCTCACTACAACCGCCTCGGTGCAAATCGCGCTGTTCGAATCGGATGCAGTCAGCGTAGAGACGGGATTCGAGCTGGCGCTGGCCTTGTTCGACAGCACCATTACGTACCGGTCGCGCTACCCCGGCCGCCAGGACCTGGATGCGCTGATCGACCTGCTGGTGCTGGATGGGTCGAACCCGCGGGCGAGCGCCTGCACCGTCGAGCTGCTTGCACGCGAGATCCTGGCTTTGCTCGAATCCACAGGCGCAGCGGGCCTACCCGCCGGGAACGGGCTTGCAGCGGGCGACCTGGGCGCCTCACTCGCGCAACTGCTCGTGCGCGATGGCGAAGGGCGCTGGACCGCGATGGTGGAGCTGGCCACGCGGATGCGAGCGTGGGCGTACGAGCTGTCCGACTGGATCGAGCTGCACTACTTCGCGCATTCGGAGCTTCCGTTGCGCTCGATGATCGCCTGATGTCCGCGCCCAACGAAGCGCTCCTTGCGATCTCGCACGTCACCGAGTACCGCTACTCGGCGCGCGTCGAGCTGGGCCAGCACGTCGCGCACCTGACTCCGCGACAGGACGAGCACCAGAGTATCGAGCAGTGCGAGCTGCGGATCGAGCCGTCCCCCAGCGATCTGCGCAGCGGCACCGACACTTTCGGCAACGTCCGTTCGATGTTTTCGATCTTCTCCGCGCACGAGAGTCTGAAGGTGACCGCAGCCAGCCGCGTGCGCATTCGCGACCGCCATTGGAGCCTCGATCCTGCCGACAGCCAGCCTTGGGAAAGCGTGCGAGAAACTCTGCAATACCGCGCCGGCAGACCGTATTCCTCGGCGTCCGAATTCGTTTTCGCCTCGCCGTACGTTCCGCGCGATCCCGCCCTGGCACGCTATGCGATGGCCAGTTTCCGGGCAGGCAGGCGGTTGACGGACGCGGCGGCGGACCTGATGCACCGGGTCCACTCCGACTTCCGCTACGCCCCGGCGAGCACCGATGTGTCGACTCCGGTGCTGGAGGCGTTCCGTCAGCGCACGGGAGTGTGTCAGGACTTCTCGCACGTGATGATTGGATGTCTGCGCTCGATCGGACTGGCGGCCCGCTACGTCAGCGGCTACCTGGTGGCGACCAGCGAGGGCAAACGTAGCGATGATGCGACACCCGCTGCATCCGCTGAGCACCCCAGGGACGAAACGTCAGGCAACTCCAAAGTGCGCCGCCCCATCGGCGCTGACGCCTCGCACGCGTGGGTCTCCGTGTTCTGCCCGAAACAAGGTTGGGTGGACTTGGATCCCACCAACGATCTGCTGCCACGCCGCCACGTGGTCGTCGCGATCGGTCGCGACTACGGAGACGTGGCGCCGTTGCGCGGAGTGATCCGCGGCGGCGCTGAGCACGAGCTGAGCGTCGCAGTGCGCGTGGCACCGTGCGATACCGGCGCTCAGCGCGAAGGCGACGGCGCGACGGGAACGCCAGGCGGGTAAGCGGGATTCAAGGGCGGCGGTGCCGGCAGCTCGGCCGGCGCTTTATCCAGCGCCTCCAGCAGAACCTTCACCCCCGCTTCCAGCTGCACGTCGTGCCCGGACTGCCAGTCGGAGGGCGAATCTTCAATGACGATATCCGGATCGACCCCGTGATTCTCGATCACCCACTGCGAGTCCAGCCCCGCGCCAAAGACGCGCAGACCGCGCCCAGCACGCACAGAAGCGCGCCTGTCCATCGAAGCGACGATCCCATCAACCACCTCCGATTGCTATTGGTGCAACGCGGGGAGATGATCCCGCTCGGAAGGCTGCGGATAATAGAGACCATGCTGGCGACGAAGAAGAAGATTGCGATGAAATGCGCAAAGCGTGGACCGAGTTGGCGCCTGCGAGCCGCGGGCTGCGCTGCGGCCGCGTTCGTGTTCGCCACCGAGGCGACGCACGCGCAGATGCCCCAAATGGGGGAATTTTCCGGCTATCAGCGCCTCGACCGCGCGCAGGTGCTTGCGCGCCTCGCCGCAGCAACGCCCGCCGCGGCCGCCGACCTGCGCTCAACCAATCTGTCGAACCTCGACCTCGCACGGGTCGATTTCAAACGCGCCGATCTGACCGCAGCAGTGATGAACGGCGCTAACCTCGCTGGCGCGAATCTGTCGGGCTGCAACCTGACCGTCAGCTTCGCCGAGCGCGCCAACCTGCGCGAGGCGGATCTGCGCGGTGCGCAAATGTTCTCGATGCAGCTGGGCGGCGCCGATTTGCGCGGCGCAAATCTGACCGGGGCGCGCTTCATCGGCGATCTGCGGCACGCGGACCTGCGAGGCGCGAACCTGCAAAAGCTCGACGGCGCCGCCGACATGAAGAACCAGTCGATGGGGCTGATGCACGCGGTGATCAGCTCGGCTGACCTGCAAGGCGCGGATCTGCACGAGGCCGACCTGTCGCGCGCAGATCTGAGCTTCACCTCGCTGGCTGGCGCCGATTTGCACGGTGCGCGCATCTTCGGAGGCGACTTCAGCGGAGCCTCGCTCGCGAAGGCGAACCTGGCGGGCGCCGATCTGCGCGAGTCGACCTTCATCGACACCGACTTCAGCGGAGCCGATCTGACCGGCGCAGATCTGACCGGCTCGGTGCTGCGCAACGTGCGCGGGCTTGAAACGGCCAAGCGCGCCGGCGCCAAAGGCCTGCCCGCCGAGCGCTGAGCGCTCGGTCAACCCAGCTCGACAGGAACAAAAATCTTCTGTCCGTCGCGCTCGATCAGCAGCGCGACCGACTTTGGATGGTTGCGCATCACGTTGCGGATCTGCTCGACCGAACCGGCAGGCTGGCCATCGATGCCGAGAATGACGTCGCCTGGCTGTATGCCGGCACGAGCCGCCGGCCCACCGGCGTCTTCCACCATTAGGCCGTGGTCGATGGATCGTTCGACGCGTTCCTGGCGCGTCAGCGGACGCAGCGCAAGGCCGAGCTGCTCGTGACCGCCTCCGCCACCCTGGGCCAGCTGCGCCGTGCCGGTTTCCGCCTGCGTCAGTTTGACGTCGAATTCTTTCGCTGCGTGGTCGCGCCACACCTTCAGCGTCACGCGTTGGCCCGGTGTTTCGCGGCCGATCTGACTCGACAGATCACCGGCCCGCTGGATCGAGACGTCATTGACGGAAGTGATCACGTCGCCAGGTTTCAGGCCGGCCGCCGCCGCTGGGCTCTCGGGATCGACGCTCGACACCAGAGCTCCATCGGGCCGGCTCAGGCCGAACGACTCGGCCAAGGCCTGATTCAGATCCTGCACCATCACTCCCAGTCGCGCGTGGCTGGCGTGCCCGGTCGTTACGATCTGGTCCTTCGCGTGCAGCGCCACATCGATCGGGATCGCAAACGACAGCCCCTGGTAACCGCCCGTCTGCGTATAAATCTGCGCGTTGATCCCGACCACGTCCCCTGCCACGTCGAACAGTGGGCCCCCGGAGTTGCCGGGGTTCACAGCGGCATCGGTCTGGATAAACGGCACGTAGGCGTCCCCCGGCAATGAACGCCCCTTCGCACTCACGATTCCGGCGGTCGCGCTTTGATCGAAGCCGAACGGCGCGCCGATCGCCAGCACGTAATCGCCCACCTGCAGCGATTTCGGATCGCCGAATTTGACCGTCGGCAGCCCATTGGCATTCACCTTCAAGACCGCGATGTCGGTGGCCGGATCTGCGCCGAGCACCTTGGCCTTGAGCTCGCGGCGATCGGCCAGTTTGACGGTGACCTCCTGCGCGTCGCGTACGACGTGAGCGTTGGTCAGGATCAAGCCGTCATGGCTGATGACGAAGCCCGAGCCTTGCCCATGGAACGGCTGCTCGGCCGATCGCGGCATCCGAAACGGAACGCCGGGAAGACCGCGGAAGAACTGGAAAAACGGATCCTGGCCCCAGTCAAATGCCGGCCCGTTTTCAATCTTGCGCGTACCCTCGACCGTCACACCGACCACCGCAGCCCCTGATTGATGAACAATCTGGCGCCAGTTCGGCGCCTCGCCTGCCGGCAGCGGTGGAACAGGACGCAGCGCTTCTGCGGACGCAGGCGGCTGCGTCGACGCATCGTCGGCCGCTTGTGCGGTTTTGTGATCCAGAAAGTCGAGAATTCCGGCGCGCGTGGGCGAGTATGCGGCCGTGCCGACGATCAGCACGCCAATGGCAGCAGCCGTAACAGGCAGGGATTTCAACGATTTGAGCTTCATTCTGTGTGATCCTCGAAAAACCATGGTTGCCGTTGCATCTGGTTACGCTCCCTACAAGTGCTGACACTTGCAGCGATCTCGTTTGCAAGCGCACGTGCGAAAATTAGGGCCGCGCGGTTAGGATCAAGTGAAGCGACGATTAAGCGGGAGTTAATGGCCGCGGTAGTCGCTGCACGCAAAGCCGCCAATGGAGGTACACGATGAACCGCTTCCGCAGAATCGCTTTCGGATGCGCAGTCGCAGTGGCGGCTCTGACTGCCGCCGGCGCCGCGAGCGCGCACTGGCATGGAAGGGTCGGGATCTGGATCGGCCCGGGCCCATTTTGGTGGGGCCCGCCGTACTACTATCCGTACTACCCGCCGGTCGTCGTCGCTGACCCGCTGTACTCGCAGCCGAGCCCGGTCGTCCAGGTTCCCTCGCCTCAGACGTATTGGTACTACTGCCGCGGGTCCAACTCGTACTACCCGTACGTTTCGCAATGCCCCGGGGGGTGGGAACAGGTCACGCCACAGCCTCCGGCGCCATCATCAGCGCCGTCCGAAGCTCCGCGGTGAGATGTTGTGCGCAGGTGCCTCGCGCTCAGCGAGGCTGCTCGGCAATCGAGCCGCCCGGCGCCACCGCGCGCTCGATGGCGCGCTTGACTGCGGGCACGAGGCGGTCCAGACGATCCTTGGGCACGTAGTCCCAGGCGCCGACCTCGACCATCACCGACGCCTTGATCTCGCCGATCGTGCCCGACACGAGGATGACCGGCAGATTCGGATAGTGGTGAAGAAGTCGCCTGAGCGTGTCGGTGAAGTACACGCCCGGCACGGCGTAATCCGACAGAACCAGGTCCCACGGCTTGCGCCCGAGCGCCTCGTTCAACGCTTCGTTGGTTTGGACCCGCTCGCAAGTGCCAACCAGATTTGCGAGCCTGAGCGTGCGTTCGATCAGAAGATAGTCGGATTCCGTATCCTCGATGCACAGCACGTTCAATTGGCCGATGTCGAGAGGCATGGGGGGTTCCCGAGCAACGCGGTAGCGACCTTGAGGTGGATAGTACCTTCGATCCTGCCAGTTTGTCCCTTGCGGCACCACGCGCCGCAACACGCCTACGCCGGCCGATCCTCGTCCAGCGTCACGTCAACCATCAGGTCGTTCGCAAGCGCTTCCAGCGCTTCGCGCAGTTGGACCATGCTCAACTGCGTCGGAACGCGCAGTCGCGCCGATCCCCGCACCAGACTTTCGCCCGACATCGAGCCGCTGACGAAGTCGGTCACGAGCTCTTCGATGCTGACGCCGCGGTTCGCGAGCGCATGCGAAATCTCGCGCACGATGCCGGGCCGGTCCTGCCCGATCAGCTCGAGCTTCATTCGCCGTCCTTGCGCGGCCGCAGCTTCGACTCCACGCGTCACGACGATCTGCAGGCCCTGCTGTTCCAACTGCCGCAGCGCGGCGATCAACGCATCGGCGGTGGATTTCGGGACGTGCACGTGGACAATCCCGGCGAACTGCCCGGCAAGATTCGCCATCCGCGACTCGAGCCAGTTGCCGCCGTGCGTCGTGACCTGCTCCGAAATCAGGTTCACGAGGCCGGGTCGGTCCGGTCCGACGATCGTCAGGATCAGCGAGATCGGCATCAATCGGTCTCCATGCCAGTCGCAAAGGCTTCCCCGATCGTACTGGCACGGAGTTCGAGCGGTCTACCAGGAACGAGTGGCGGGAACTTGTGGCGGTGCGTTGCTGCCTAAGCCGAGGGGATTGCCGTGAAGACGCGCTGGACTGCATTCGTACAGGGGCTTGGAGCCCTGGCGTTGGTTGTTTCGTTCCAATCGGCCGGAGCGCATGACGGCGCCGGCGGGGGACACTCGTTCGGCGGAGGCGGAGGGCACGTCGCCGGTCACAGCGGCGGAGGCGGCCACAGCGGTGTCAGCGGCTGGTCCGGCCGGGGTGGATGGAGCCGTGGCTTTGACGGTCATCACCACCATTTCCACGGCGGCTTTGATTACGGCTTTGGCGTTTGGGGTCCGGGTTGGGGCTGGGATCCGTGGTGGGGCTGGGATTACTACTACGCGCCTGCTTACCCCGTGTACGGACCCGACTACGGACCCGACGCGGTCGCCCCACCAGCGCCTCCGCCTACCGACTACTGGTATTACTGCCCGCCTGCCAAGGCGTACTACCCGTACGTGAGGGACTGCCCGGTGCCGTGGGTGCCGGTCACTCCTACGCCGCCGCGGTAGCAGCGAAAAAAGGGCCGGATCCGGCTTTCCCCGCTTCCCAGGATGCCTTCGGCGCGCGCGGGCGGGCGTTTTGCGCGGCGCCGACAGCTCACGCACGCTGTCTAGGTCCGATGCGGCGCCGCGGGACGGGAATGGTTACGATCGCGGTTTCGCCGCTGGGCTTCCTGGCGTTCCCCTGGCAATGAGCTGGTTCAAGGATCTGCTGCGCAACCCGCCGCCGACAAGGGCGTCAGGCGGGGCATCCGGCGGCTCTGTCGATTCTGCTGAAGCAACGGGGTCGAGCACGGCCGCCCCGGTGGCAGATCCGGATACCGCGCGGGCCGCGATGGCCACGGCGATCGACGAAGCACAGCGCTTGCGCTGCGCGGAGCACTTGGGGCTCGCGCTGGCGCATGTGCGCCGGGCTCCGCCGCAAGGTGATCCCGCGCCGGTCTGGGCCGCGGCGGTGCGTCAAGTTGCCGACAAGCAGTTGGCAATGCAGTGGCTCTCACAGTTAAATGGCGATATCTGGTTGGGAGACGTCGCCGTGCAGGGGCGTTTCGCAGAGGTCCGGTTTGCCGCGGTGCAGCGCATTGCTGACCTGGAGGTGCTGGCCCAAGTCGCGCGGCTGAGTCGAGGCAAGGACAAAGGGGTCTTCCGGCATTGCTACGACGTGCTGCGGCATCGGCGCCATCAAGCAGATCGCGAACGTCGCGCCGCACAGTTGCGCTCGAACCTGGAAACACTGCTGTCGAGCAGCCCACTCTCCGTTACCCGTCTGCTCGATCTGCAGTCGGAGCTGCAAGCGGTCGAGGACGGCGAGCCGCTGGCCGATTGCCGCGCGCTCTTCGAGCGGGCAAATTATCGTTTGAGGCAGGAATCGGACGCGCGCCGACGCCTCCAGGCTCTGCGTGAAGAGGCCGAACAGCTGTCCGTGCAGTGTGCCGCAACCGCGTGGCCCGAGTCGGGACAAATCCAGGAGTGGCGCGCGCGGAGCAAGGAGATCGCGCGCGCGCAAGAAGAATTGCCGCCCTGGCTGGCCGACAAGGTCGCGTCGCAATCGCTTGTAGCGTCGCTGCAGCTTTTGCAGTCGCGGCTCGCTCATCTCTTCGCCGACGAGGCCCGGGCGCGGGAATGCGAGCAGTTCCTCTCGCTGTTCGAGTCGGGGTTGCCGGCGGCGGAATCGGCAGCAAGGTGGCAGACGCTCTCCAAACCCGATCACCCGCAGATTCGCCAGCAGCTGTTGGCACGCTGG
>Ga0187846_10002415_pt1 | contig 10204 bp, 5 predicted proteins | sample TC_taG_FD_161473 | JGI IMG/M metagenome (GOLD analysis project Ga0187846, IMG submission 161473) | Biofilm microbial communities from the roof of an iron ore cave, State of Minas Gerais, Brazil - TC_06 Biofilm (v2) | ecosystem: Environmental > Terrestrial > Deep subsurface > Cave > Wall biofilm ... | reverse complement strand
AGCTTGCCTTCACGTGCCATTATTACTCACCAGATAGCCTGGGACTTGCCGCTCATACACCACGAGAGTGGGAATATCAACCGATGGCTCCGAGGCTATCGGCTTACAGCTTGTGAACGGAACTTCACGATCACAGTGGGCGACTTCGCAGCTTTCGTCAACATGGTTTAGCTGCTTGCTATTGTCTGGTACTGTCCGCGCTATGGGAATGGGCAAGGAGCACCGCTTTGCCTCCTTTCGGCTCGATTCGGCTAACGAGCAGCTTTGGCGTGGAAACCGGAAGATACGGTTAAGGCCTAAAACTTTGGAGGTGCTCGGTTATCTTGTCGAGCACCCGGCCCAGTTAGTTACCAAAGCGGCATTGCTTGACGCTGTATGGCCTGGGGTCACTGTCAGCGACTCGATGCCCGGGATTTGCGTGGCCGAATTGCGCAAAGCTCTGGGCGATAACCCAACGAGTCCACGTTATATCGAGACCGTGCACCGCCGCGGTTACCGCTTTATTGCTCATGTAACAATCAGCCCGCCATCGAGCTCAGCAGTCAAGCCGTCCGCTGTTCGGCGAGGAGCCGCACCGATTATGGTCGGCCGCGATGCCGAGCTTGGGCAATTGCGCGGCTGGTTTGCGCAGATGCTCGAAGGCGAACGCAGGATAGTGTTCGTCGCGGGCGAGGCCGGAATTGGCAAAACCACCTTCGTCACGGCTTTCCTCGATTCGATAGCTGATAAAGAGGCAGTACTGATCGCGCGTGGCCAATGTGTCGAGCACTTTGGTGCGGGCGAAGCTTACATGCCAGTGCTCGAAGCGCTGACCCGTTTATGCGGGGAATCAGGAACATATCGCTTGCACGAGGTGCTGAACTCGGTCGCGCCGAGCTGGCTGCTCCAGATGCCGGCACTGCTTAATGATTCGGACCGAAAGCGGTTGCAACTGGAGACGCAAGGCGTCACCCAGCAGCGGATGCTCCGCGAGATAGCGCAGGTGCTTGAGGCGTTAACGGCCGACCTGCCTCTGGTGTTGTTGTTGGAAGATCTGCATTGGAGCGACTTTGCGACGCTTGAAATGATCTCAGCGGTTGCCCAGCGCGCCGAGCGCGCACGATTGCTGATAATCGGTACCTACCGGCCATTCGAGATACTCGCGGATAACCACCCGCTGCGGACTGTTCAACGAGAGCTGGAATTGCACCGTCAATGTGTGGAGGTGCAGCTCAAATTGCTCAGCCCAGGCGACATTGCTGATTACCTTAAAAGGCGGTTTTCAGTAGAAACCGATCAGCCGTGGCTGACCGACCTTGCACAAGTCATTCACGAGCGCACCGAAGGAAATCCACCGTTTATTGTCGACCTGGTGGACCATCTGGTATCCCAAGGACTAATTGAATCTGTTAGCGATTCGTCGCGAGGCGCAGAATTACTTAAGGCCGGCCCGAGTCCGGTCCCACGAAATATTCGCCAATTAATCGAACGAAACCTTGAGCGCCTCAGCTCTGATGAGCAACGCACGCTTGAAGCCGCAAGCATCGTCGGCGCGGAATTCTCGGCGGCAGCCGTGGCGGCCGCACTCGAACTGCCGGTGAGTGAGATAGAAACATGCTGCGCGCGCCTAGCGCGCCGCGAACAGTTCATCCAGACGCACGGTGACAGCGAGTGGCCCGACGGCACCCTCGCAGCCGCGTTTCAGTTTCATCATGCAGTCTATCAGGAGGTCCTTTACGGACGGACGCCGGTCGGACAAAGAGCGGAAGCCCATCGACGCATCGCAACACGGGAAGAAGCGGCTTATGGCGAACGAGCCTCCGAAATCGCTGCCGAACTCGCACACCACTGGCGGCATGGTAATGAGAAGGGCAAGGCGGTTGAGTACTTAGGGCGGACCGGCCAGCAAGCATCGCAGCGCGCCGCTTATGCTGACGCCATCGCCAATTTCAGCGCGGCGTTAGCATTGTTGCAGCAGCAGCCCGACTCTCCTCAGCGGACTCAACAGGAATTTTTACTACTACTGGGGCTCGGTCCGGCACTAATAACCGCGAAAGGCTATTCCGCACCCGAGGTGGAGCGAACCTTCACCCGCGCACAACAGCTCGCGAGGCGGCTCAGCGACCCTAAGCAGCTCTTTCATGCAACGTTCGGGCTATTGTTTGTACACCTATTAAGGGCCGACCCGAAGGCCTTCGAGCTTGCAGAGCGGTTGCAACTACTAGCGCGCACCACGCATGAGTCCGGCCTGCTGCTTCTGGCACACGCGGCCTCAGGGAATGTTTTCTTCATCATGGGCGATCTGCACAGCGCCCGGCAGCATTTGGAGACCGCAATTTCCCTTTATGATCCTGAGCGCCATCGGCAACTCACCATGCTTGGGGGTGACGTAAGGGTAAACCCCCGAACAGTCTTGGGACAGACTCTGTGGGCGCTCGGCTATGCGGACCAGGCACTCCAATTTTGCATTGAAGCACGTGCGATTGCCCAATCACGAACCAGCCGTCATAGTCAGGCGTATGCCGAGGCTATTCTCGCCGATGTCTGCTCATCACGGCGCGAAGCGCGCGCCACTCTGGAGAGCGCTGAGCGTCTGATCGCACTTTCCTCGGAACAGGGGTTTTCTCTGTGGCTGGCGGTTGGGACCACTTACCGGGGCTGGGCGCTTGCTTTACAGGGAAATTACGAAGAGGGGATCGCGCTAATACGCGGAGGCTCGGCCGCCACCAGCGCAACTGGAACCGGAATGAGAAAAACTCTTGACCTTCTTTTACTGGCGGATGCCTGTATCGAAGCTGGGCGCTTCGCCGAAGCACTAGATGCTCTGATCGACGCACGGGCGTCAGTAACCCAACCCGAACACCGATGGTACGCGCGGATTGATCTGCTCGAAGGCAGGCTGCTGAGCAGGCGGAGCACCTCAAAAGCCGTGGAGGCCCAGAATTGCTTTCGCTCGGCGATTGAGATTGCACGCAAATTCAACGTGAAGATGACCGAACTACAGGCGACCACCGCCCTTGCCCGACTGCTCGCGTTGCGCGGCAGCGGAGATGAAGCGCGTACGATGCTTTCAGAGATTTACAATTGGTTTACAGAGGGATTCGACACCGTTGATTTGCAGGAAGCGAAGACGTTGCTGAGAGAGTTAGGCCAGCAGCCGAGCGCGCCAGCGTCTCTCGATGGACCATCCCCGCATGGAGGTCCGCGCCAAGTGCGAACTCAATAAGAGAACCTCTACAAAGCGCGATTGAATGCTGGTGGTTCGAAGGCAACGCAGCCATTAACGAACTGTCATCCCCACTGACAGCAACTTGTCTCACTCCTTCTTTGTCTCCGATGCCACGAATATTCAGCGTTAGCAGAAATTAAGGACAAATTATGGAGATTTTTTAAGACTCGGCGTCGTGCCACGAGTAGTCTCCGCCCGACAGGGAGGAGACACTATGAAAAGTGGAATACCGTCAAAGCTCTTAATCGCAACGTGGATAATCGCCGCCGTGATCGCGTCGAACCACAAAGCATTTGCTGGAACAGTAAACGTCAAAGGCTCAGAAGCCGGAACGTTTGTTCCGTCAAATTTCAGCTACAACGGCGACGGTGACGCTGGTTTGACTACCTATGCGGGTAAGGACAACATCGGCGGGCCTTTTATCGGCCAGGACCTCGAACAATATTCTTTTACCGGAGGCAGCTGTACGGCGCCTGACAGCAGCGCTGGTTCCGTTTTCGTTCTAGTACAAGCGACCGGGGTCAACATTTACAATCAGGGTCAGTTATATTTGGCTGGAGCGGGCGCAGCGGATGGCAGCGTTTGCGCTAGCAACACAACCGGATCCACGCGTGCAATATTGACTTTTTCAGTAACGGGCGGAACGGAAAAGTTCGCGAATGCATCAGGTTCGATCACCCTCACGATAGTTGCCCAGGTCCTCGCCTTTTCTCCATCAAATTTTGGACTGTTCGGGTCACGCCAAGCTAGCATTACCGGTGCAGTAACGTATTAATCACACAAAACGGAGGCCGGTGGGGGATCAGCTAAAGGCAGAGCGGGCCCTGCCGGCCGGGGGTACTGCAGCTAGGGGGCTCTGATTTCCAGCTACTCCGGACGTGGCTGAACATCGGGGTCGATCTGCGCCTGGTGTTCCCGGGCCGCAGCGCGCAGATCGTAGGTGCTCTGCAGGTTCAGCCAAAACTGCGGATTCAAGCGGAAATATCGCCAAGGCGCAAGGCTGTGTCTGCGGTTATCGCCCGCCTGCCATCGATGATCTACCCGATACGGTTAGGCGGTACACGGAGCGCCATCGCCAGTTGGTAGGGGCTCAGATCGAGCGGCTTCAGGAATTCCTCGAGTGGGATTTCGCCCAGGGTAAATGGAGCCAGTGTCTTAGCCATATAGAGGGCGAGGGGAGTCCAGCCCCTCGCCGCAGCTAGAAATCGCTCAGTACCCCGAGAAGCCCATATCAGTCGTGGCCTGGGCTTCCGGATCGGTGCAGACGTTGACCAGCGCAGGCTTGCCGGCCTTCATCGCGCGTTCAATCGCCGGCCGAATCTGGTCAGGTTTCTCGACGAATTCACCGTAGCCGCCCAAGGCCTCAACCATCTTGTCGTAACGCTGGTGGCCGAGTTCGCGGCCGACGTTGCCGCCGGTTTTGCGCGAGGTAAAGCCGGCGTTGTTCGAAACTACTACGACAATATTCAGTTTATGGCGGATCGCGGTATCCATCTCCATCCCGTTCCATCCGAAAGCGCCGTCCCCGCTAAGAACCACCACCGGCTTGTCCGGCGCGGCGGCCTTCGCGCCGATTCCGAACGGAATTCCCACCCCCATGCAGCCGTGCGGGCCGGCATTGAGGCTATAGCGCGCCTGATATATCGGAATTGATTGGCGCCCGAAGTTCAGGATTTCATGGCCGTCAACCACCAGTATCGTATCGCGGGAGATGGTGTCTTTGACCTCGTTGCAGAGGCGTAAGGGATGAATGGGGACTTTGTCCGAGTGGAGAAGCGGCGAACTGCGTTCCAGATTCGAACGATGCTTGGCTGAGAGCTGTGAAACCCACTGGGTCTCCTCGCGCGGATCGAAGCGACCCTTGGCCTCGCTGGTTAGTTGCTGAAGCACCATTTTGGCATCGCCGATTATGCCAATTTCGGCGGCGCGGTTGTGGCCGATTTCGCGCCCATCGAGATTAACGTTGATAAACTTAGCGTCGGGCGAAAAGCGCGGCGCCCGCAGAAAGGAGAGCATCGAGTTGGCGCGGGCCCCGATAACCAGCACCACGTCAGCTTCGCGAAAGCCGGTCGAACGCGCACCAGGAAAAGACCTCGGATGGTCTTCTGCGACGACTCCGCGGCCCTGCGGGGTGGTGAAGAAGGGAATGCCAGTCGCCTCGACAAACGTGCGCAAATCGTCCTCGGCGCGCGACCATAATACGCCGCTCCCCGTAAGTATCAGCGGCTTGCGGGCCTCGACTAGCAAATCAATCGCTTTGCGGATGAGCGCCGGGTCCCCTGCCGGGCGGGCTTCAGTGCGGTACGGGCCTTTGACCCAGTTGATCCTATCTTCCTCGACTTTGCCGGCCAGGATATCACCCGGCAAATCTAGATAGACCGGACCCCGTTTAGCATCGAGCGCTTCGCGAAACGCGATGCTGATGTATTCGGGGATGCGATAACCGAGGTCGACACGATACGCCGACTTCACGATCGGTCGCATCATCGGTATCTGATCCATTTCCTGGAAAGTATCGAGCGTCCAGCCTCGCATCGGCGCCGACCCGCCGATCGCAATTACCGGCGAGGCGTCCGCCTGTGCATTGGCGAGTCCGGTAACCAGGTTGGCGACTCCGGGCCCCATGGGCGCGATGCAAATGCCTGGCTTGCCGGTGACGCGGGAGTAAGCATGCGCCGCCATTGCGGCTGCCTGCTCGTGGCGCACATAAATGCCCTGCATACCAAGATCGAGGCAGGCGCCAGCGGTGCCGCTGGTTGGCCCGCCCATCATGAAGAAGATGGTGTCGACGCCTTCCTGCTGGAAGCAACGTGCGATTATTTCCTCACCGCGTAGAGTCCCCATTTTGACTTTCCCTCCTGATTGTCGCGGCGCCGCCGCAACGGCGCGCAGGGTCTCTGGAGCAATAGCGCGCCACGGCCTTCAAGCGCAACCGTTGTTACTGTGGTTTGCGGCGCGTTTCTCCTGGCCGCGGGTCCGAACGCCTATTAAACGCCGAGTATCCGAAACGACGTTCACAAACTAGACGATAGCGGCGATATGCGGCTGCCTCCTTATCAACTACTGGGGATCAGCAGTGAACTGCCATCCGCCACCTTGGTCCGCGGACTTATTGCGCGGTAACTCGCCCGTGCCCGAAGCGTAGTGAGATACTTGTCGACGCGTGGAAATCTATCCAGTGGTAGCTGATCCACTTCGAGCACCATCGCCAGGACCATCATTGGCACATCAGCCATCGAGAAGCTGCCCCAGACGTAGCCGCCCGCCGGCGCCTCGCCGAGCAACTTCTCAAGGTAAGGGAGGTCACGGGTGCGTAGGCCTTCGCGTCCCTTCTCCATCCGCTCGGTATCGCGCTTTTCCGGATCGCTCCAATATGGCATCCAGATTGGCGGCAGGTTGCCCCCCAACATTGCCTCGTCACCGAACTGCTCGACCATCCTGACCTTGGCCCTCATGACCGCGTCCTCAGGCAGCAGCCGCGGCCATGAGTAGCGGTCCTCAAGGTACTCATCGATAACGGTGGAATCGTAAAGGGTCAGGCCGTTCTCCTCGATGTAGGGAACCTTGCCCAGCGGATGGCGCGCAGTCATCTCCGGCGGCTTTTTCCACAAATTTCCGGGCGGCAGGTTTTCGATCCGGTAGGGGACCCGCTTTTCCTCCAGCACCACTTTCGTCTTGCTGGCATGGGTCGAACGCAATGTGCCCCAAGGATAGTCGCGCTCAGTCGTGTACAAGATAATCATCAGCATCACCTCCGCGAAGTCTATCTAGGGAGGGAGCTTAGCATCGACCGTAATTGACAAGCCAAACCTCGTGCGTTTTTCGAGGAACCGGCGGTCCCGCTTTGCTATCGTTATGATGATGAAGTCGTCCAGCCCTTCGGTGGGACAGCGCGGGACGAGCGGCAGATCTGATCACCGATTCGGATTCGCACGCCCGCTTTGGCCGCTGGTTGACAGCGTGCTCCAGCAATTTCCTGATGGCGACCTGGCAGAAGTCGCCCTGCGGACAGTGCGCGAGCGTGCCCCAGATGATCAGCTCGCTCTCGCCTTTCTAACGAAATTACTGGACCAATCGCCGATAGAGACAGCGGAGATGCTGCGCTCGCCACAGTGCGCATCTGACCTCATCTTTTGTCTGGGAGCGTCGGAGCTTGTCGGGACGGGACTAGTCACGCTCGGAGCAAAATGGGGCTCCGCGTTTAACGAGGCCCGCACCAGCACTGATCAGAAGCTGCTCAGCGCGATTCGCTTCGATGTCTCCGTCTCCGAAGATGCGGCGCAAATGACGCAGCGGCTCGCGCACTTCAAAAGCCGCGCCTTCATTGCAATCGCAATAGCCGATCTGATCGGCCGGCTTACCGTTTCTGATACCGTACGCGCGATGTCACGGCTGGCCGACGAATGTATTCGCGCAGCTCTCATGATTGGCACTGCAAGCCTGCGCGAGACGGCTCAGCGGGCCGGCGATTTCTGCGTCATCGCGATGGGGAAGCTGGGTGCGGAGGAACTGAACCTCAGTTCAGATATCGACCTGATGTACGTATTCGGTGGGCCCGACGATGCGCGGCATCAGGATGCCGCCCGGCGTCTTGGCGAAGTGGTCACTGAGGTTCTTGCCGGCAATTGTTTCCGGGTGGACCTGCGGCTGCGCCCGGGCGGTCGCAATTCGCCCTTGGTGCTTTCGCTGGAAGCCGCGTTGCGCTTCTATGAAACCCTGGGTCAGACCTGGGAACGCGCCGCGCTCCTGCGTGCGCGCCCGGTTGCTGGAGCACTCGGATTAGGTAATCGCCTGATCAGCGAACTCCGCCGCTTCATCTACCGCAGCTATCTGGATTTCGATACCCTGCGTCAGTTGCGTGCGATGAAGCGGCGAGTCGAGGCAGAGTCAGGTTCGCCCGATTTCCTCAAACGCGACGTGAAGCTCGGTTACGGCGGAATCCGCGAACTCGAATTTATCGTCCAGGCCTTGACGCTGATCTACGGAGGCCGCGATCCGCGTCTGCGCACCGCGCGAACTCTCGCCGCGCTGGATCGTCTTGGAGCCTACGGTTATATGCGGCCACAACGCGCCAGCGAGTTGGCCGCAGCCTATTTGTTCTTACGTAACGTCGAACACAAACTGCAAGTCGCGTCGGGTTTGCAAACTCATCGGTTGCCGGCTGACCCTGCAGCTCTTCAGATCCTGGCCACTAGGCTCGGCTTCGGCAAGGAACCTGATGCGGCGATCGTCTTCACGAACACACTGACGGCTCATCGCAACCTGGTCGCCAGTCTGTTTCACGAGATGCTCGCCGGAGGTGACGAAAGTCCAGCGCCGCCTGCCTCGGCAGCGGCTGAGAGAGCCTGGCGCGCCGCGCTCGACCCCAAGGCCTCAGCTCCGGCATTGCAGCGGCTTGGTTTCGCACATCCGGAGGAAAGCGCCAATCATTTGACCTTGCTCGTGCGCGGGCCGGAGCACATGCTGATACGCCCGCGCCGGCAGGAATTGCTCGACGCACTAGGTCCGCGCCTGTTGGACGAGATACGTGCGCTCCCGGATCCGGACCTCGCTCTCCTGAATCTCGTATCTTTTATCAGCGCCGTGGGCGCCCGCACATCATTCCTGTCATTGCTGGAGCAACATCCAGCGACCCGGCGCATGCTGCTCGGCCTGTTTGCTTCCAGCAGCTACCTATCCACTGTTTTCATCCGCCACCCGGATATGCTGGACACTTTGGTGCGCTCGGATGTCGCTCGCCTACGCCGACCGGCAGCGGAACTGGAACACGAACTTAGCGAGCTGCTCACAGCCTCGAGCGATTTCGAAAGCTGCCTGGATGCGCTCCGCGCCTTTGGCCATCAGGAATTTCTGAGGATTGCGATTGCCGACCTCGCCGGAAATCTCGGCCTGGACGACGTGCAGGTTGAACTCACCAGTTTGGCGGAGGCACAACTGCGACAGGGGCTGAGCTTGGCAGTTGCGGAGGTGAGTAATCGTTATTCGGTGCCGGCCCAGTTGAAACTGTGCATCATTGGCATGGGCCGCCTGGGTGCCGCCGAGATGTCGTACAACTCTGACCTGGACCTGATCTTTGTGTACGACTTGCCGGAGGAGACTGCGATGGCGGGCCATGAGATTGCTTCGCGCATAGCGCAAAAGCTGATTGTGGTGCTGGAAGCCCGTACGCGCGAAGGATACGCCTATAGGCTGGACCTCCGGCTGCGCCCGTCGGGGAACTCCGGGCCGCTGGTGACCTCGCTGCAGGGTTTTCGCGCCTATCATCGCCAAAGTTCCGCGGTATGGGAGCGGCAGGCGCTGGTGCGTGCTCGAGTTATCGCGGGCGATGAAGCACTGGGTCAGGCATTGGAGCGTGCACGCGAAGAATTCGTTTTTGGCCGGCCGCTTTCTGCATCCGGGGTCGCCGAGATCGGGGCGATGCGCGCGCGGATGGAGAAGGAAATCGGGGCCGAGAACCGTCAGCGCTTGAATCTCAAACAGGGCCGCGGTGGATTAGTCGACGTCGAGTTCATCACGCAGATGATGGCTCTTCGCGACGGCTATGCGTTTCAACAGCTCCGCTGCCGCAACACGACCGCGCTGATTCGTGCTCTCGGCGAAACCCGGCTGCTTAGCCAGCATGAGGCGGCCTCGCTGGAAGCCGACTATCGTTTCCTGTTGCGGCTCGAAAATCGCCTCCGCATCGAAAGCGATCAGCCGGCCTGGGCATTGCCGATCGACGACGAGCATTTGGCACCGGTCGCTCGTCGTATGGGATTGGACGGGGGCAGCAGCGCGGCCCGCCTGCTTTATGAGGTTGAACAGCGTCGCTCACGGATTAGGTCATTATTCGAGACGCTCTTCGCCCGCCAGCAAGCGGAATAAGACCCAAACAGGCGATCAGACGACCCGTCATAGGAGCTTGAGGAATTCCGCCTCTGACAAATTGGCGTCGTTAAGAATAGAGCGAACGAGAGGGCTCTTGAGTGTCTGGCCGGAGTGAACCGGAATGACAGT